>Ga0115004_10000603_pt1 | contig 27623 bp, 28 predicted proteins | sample ArcticOcean_MG_C_10_FD_88737 | JGI IMG/M metagenome (GOLD analysis project Ga0115004, IMG submission 88737) | Marine microbial communities from western Arctic Ocean - ArcticOcean_MG_CB11_90 | ecosystem: Environmental > Aquatic > Marine > Oceanic | place: Arctic Ocean: Canada Basin | collected... | reverse complement strand
GATGTAGTGGCGTTTAGACTTGCACGTTTGGTGGCAGCTCATGAAAGGGATGCGACTTATTGGTTTAGTAAAAAATTTGAATTGAGCTTAATAGAGTGGCGAGTTTTAGGCCTAGCCAATGAATTTGAACCTGTATTTTTTAAAGACATTCGATCGATGTTGAATATTGATAAAGGGCAACTTAGCAGAGCGATAAAAAAGCTTGTTAATAAAAACATATTGTTAACGAATACCTCAACGACGGATGCTAGGTTTGTAGAGATTCACACGACAGCCAAAGGAAAAAAATTACATAGTGAGGCTCTAAAGTTTAGCATCATAAGAAATGAGTTGATTGTAGAAAACTTAACAAAATTAGAGTGTAGAGAGTTTTTTCGTATGCTAGAAAAGCTATCCAGAGTTAAGTTAGAAGGAATTTAGGTAGAGTAGTTTTCTGTTTATAATTATTCTATTAGGTATAGTTATAAAATTCTTTGAATCAGATATTTTTAAATTATCCTAATCTGGGTTTCTTAACTTAGAAAAAAACCTCTTTTTATACCTAAACAGATATATCAAACCCATAAGTTGACTCAGTCAACTTAATAATTATAGGTGAAGGTCAATAACAAATTAATTGTGTTATATGATGAGATTGATACAGCGCTAAATTATTAGGGGGGTTTGGTGTTAATACTAAATTAACAGTTAATTTAGTGAAGAGTTGGTTTAATAACTCTTTTTGAAACTTTAGTTTTTACGCTTAGGAGTGGAAACAATGTCTAACGCCGCAATTTATAATATAGACCCCATTAAGTTTAACTTTGATCCATACCCCGACTTAAAAGCTATGAGGCGAGACCAACCGATCTCGTTTGTGCCTGAATTAGGTGCAACGCTTATGACGTTGAGAGAAGATATTTTTATAAATGAAAAGCTAATAAATATTTTTTCCTCTGATCAACCTAATGGATTAATGACCCGACTAATGGGAACTAACATGATGAGGAAAGATGGCGAAGCTCACAAAAGAGAGCGTCAGGCTACTTTTAAAAGTTTTTCTCCTCGCACTGTTAAGGATGTTTGGAAACAGAGCTTTGTAAAGGCAACATCTAATATTTTAGATTCATTGCAAGATAAAAATACGGCAGACCTAGTTACTGAGTTTGCTATGCCCGTATCAGCTGAAGCTCTGAAGGTCGTAACCGGTTTAGAAAATATGAATTCAACAGAAATGGACCGTGTAAGTCAGGGAATGATAGATGGTGTTGCTAATTATTCAGGTAATATAGAAATTGAAAGTAACTGCCAAAACTGTACTGCCTCAATAGATTATCATATTGATGATATTCTACCAAAGTTAAAAAATAACCCTGATAACTCTCTCATATCGGTTCAGCTACAAGCTGGTTTAAGTATTGATCAGTTAAGAGCTAATATAAAATTAGCTATTTCCGGTGGGCAGAATGAACCAAGGGACGCAATCGCTGGTACCACATGTGCATTACTACAGCACCCTGAACAGCTAAAACGTATAATGGAACATAAGAATACTTGGTTAGAAGCATTCGAGGAATTTGGCAGGTGGATGTCTCCAATAGGTATGTCTCCAAGGCGAGTTATAAAAAAATACTCTTATGGAGAAGTTGAGTTTTATCCAGAAGATAAGGTGTTTTTTATGTTTGGCTCGGCTAATCGAGATGAGACTATCTTTGAAGACCCAGAGATATTTAATGTGGGGCGTGATACCAGCTTATCAATTACATTTGGAGCTGGACCACATTTTTGTGCAGGCGCTTGGATTTCAAAAGTTTTAATTGCAGAGGTAGCACTGCCAATGCTTTTTACTAGGTTTCCAAAACTTAGATTAGAAGAAGACATCAGATTTATTGGTTGGGCTTTCAGAGGACTTAAGTCTGCCCAAGTAAGCTGGTAAAAAGCCTCGAAAACATATTATAATTACAAAAAAGATATGTGAATTTGTAATTTTAATATTGTCTCGCACTCTCTCAATAGTTACGCTATGTCTTGAATAACAAATTCATCATAGGAGCCCTTATATTATGGTAATTCAACAAGCTAAAACAGTAATTATTGAAGAGTTTGGCGGCTCCGAAGTTTTAAAAATTGTGAATAAAGAGGTCGGCGAACCTGGGTTTGGAGAGCTAAGAGTAAGGCATAAAGCCTGTGGATTAAATTTCATTGATGTTTATCAGCGAACGGGGATGTACCCTTTAACTACGCCTGTTGCACTAGGTATGGAGGCATCAGGGGTCGTCGAAGCCGTAGGTGCGGGCGTTACACATGTAAAAGAAGGTGATAGAGTAGCATACGCGTCAAACCCACCTGGTTCATATACTGAATTGCGCGTTATGTCAGCAGCACAGGTTTGCCCGTTACCTGACTCAATTTCGTTTGAGGAAGGTGCAGCTATGATGTTAAAGGGTCTGACTGTACAGTATTTATTTCATCGCACAGTTCCATTAACTAAGGGTGATACTGTTCTTTTCCATGCGGCGGCGGGTGGTGTTGGGTTAATAGCATGCCAGTGGGCAAAATCTGAGGGAATAAATCTTATTGGCACAGCTGGAACTGATAAAAAGTGTCAATTAGCGTTAGATCATGGGGCAACGCATGCAATAAACTACAAAACGGAGAACTTTAAAGACAAGGTGTTAGAGATTACGGATGGAAAAGGTGTTCCGGTTGTAATGGATTCTGTTGGTAAAGATACTTTTGAAGGTTCTCTAGATTGCTTAAGTCCATTAGGAATGATGATAACATTTGGACAAGCTTCAGGAAAAATCCCACCAATTGATGTTGGAATGTTAGGAACTAAGGGCTCTTTAAAGCTTACTCGACCGACATTATTCTCGCATATTTCTGATCATAATTCCTGTCAAGAAATGGCAGGATCTCTATTTAGTAAAGTGATTTCTGGTGAAGTGAAAATTATTATAGATCAGCGTTTTAAGCTTAGTGAAATAGCAAAAGCACATGATGCACTAGAAGGTAGAGAAACTACTGGTGCCACTATATTGGAAGTTTAATTTGATACTAGATTTTTACGTATGCTTTTAGGAAGTAATGAAAAAATTATTACAAGGTTTAATAAGTTCCAAAGAATTCCGTTCCAAAAAGCTAGTTTGTAAGAACCACTAAGGTCATAAATCCAGCCAGACATCCATCCGCCTAAAGCCATACCTACAATTGTCATCATTAGTACGAAACCTACTCTTGCTCCGGCCTCTTTGGCTGGCATATGTTCACGAACTATGATCGCATAACTTGGGACAATACCTCCTTGGGATAACCCAAAAATTAATGATACTAAGTATAATGAGACTAGCCCGTTAAAAGGTAGATATAAAAACAAAGCAACGCATTGAAGGCTAGATCCAATTAATAATGTTTTTAGGCCTCCAATTTTATCTGCCAGAAAGCCAGAAACTATTCGAGAGACTATCCCACCGGCTAACATTAAGGATAACATGTTGCCACCTACAGTTGATCCGAAACCTAGGTCGACACAGAAAGCTACTATATGGACCTGCGGCATCGACATTGCTACGCAGCACCCAAGACCCGCTAAGCCTAAAAACAATTGTAGGGACTTTGGTGAAAGTTGGGTACTTTGCGCTTTATTCTGTGAAATTAAATCATCAGCCCTAGTAGATTCTGCAGAAATTTTACGTTTTAGCGCAAGTGACAGGGGAGCCATTATTAGTACCGCTGCAATTGCTAGGACCAAATAAACTGTCCGCCAACCATAATTTAACAGTAAGTCCTTGGTAAATATCGGCCAAACTACGCCAGACAGGTAATTGCCACTAGCAGCTAAAGCAACAGCTATGCCACGTTTTTTTAAAAACCAAATTGAGGTATCTGCTATTATAGGTCCAAAGCTAGCACCTGTTCCAAAACCAATTACGAACTGTATTACAGCCAGTGATAGTATTGAATTACTTTGAGCCGCAAAAATGAAACAGGAAGCTAAGAGAATTGAAGAAAATAGTAGGACAGTGGATAGATTATAACGATCAGCTAATTTTCCCATGTAAAAGTTACCAAGCGCAAAACCCAACATTGTTAGGGTGAAGGGTAGTGACGCACTTGCTCGATCAACTCCAAACTCACTTTGAACTGAGGGTAAAACTAAGATAATCACCCACATCCCAGCATTCCCAACAATAGCTATCGTTAGAGAAATAGCCAACCTTAGCCAAGAATATGAGCTGTCATGTTGAGTGGTGGAAGCCATTTAGTAGATTTCCCAAGTTAAATTGTTTTTATATCAATTCAAATTAATTTTATTAAGACCTTCTTATGATGTAATAAACGGCATTGGCAATATTATAGTTTTTAGGCAGGCGAAATAATGACTCACCTTTTAAATCACATTTCCTTTGTACCAGATCTAGTTGTAGGGCAGGGAACGCCAGCAATATAGCGGTATATATAGCACATTTAGGTGATTTAATTACTAATTAGGCCATATTTTGGAAAAAAAAATGTTTTTTTTTGTTGACTAGGCGGATTATTGCCGATGTAAAGGGCTCAGCAAGTGTAACAGCTTGTCTAAATTCAGGTTTTTAAATCTGTTTCAACTTCTGTGAGGGTTTCTTAATCTTCATGGAGAACAAAATACAGGAAGGTAAATACAATGGATAAAATGAAAAAAACTATCGGAGCAATGACAGACCTAGGAATTGCGCTATTAACATTTGGTATTATCGCGTCACTACTAGTTGGCCCAGCTAATCTATCATTCGTTGGTAACGTTGTTGGAAATATCACAGATCTAGTCGCAGCGTTAGGTTCTAACGGACTTGTTGGCTTAATCACTCTGATGATCGTTCTAAACTTGGTTGACAGATAAGATTAATTTAAAATTTCCTTCCCCTGGCATGAAAGATAGTTTGTGGAAAAATTAAGTCAGAGGCTAGTAGTGCTCCAGCAGTTCATGATTACTGTGACCAAAGCTGGGTTCTCACTAGTTGGCTTAATTATCTTAGTCTATTTGTTGTTGGGGGAAGATTCAGGCCCTTACGTAGTATCAGTAATAGATAATATAAGTACATTCGTATCAGCAGTAACATCTCAAGCACTAATTGCGTTCGTTATAGTGGCAGGCCTACTATATTTTGGTCAAAACAAAAAATAGACTAGAATATTTTGAATGGTTAGTTTCTCTAGAAAAAATAAACTTTCATAAACCCATCATAAATCATTTTTACTGATAAATATATTAGAAAATATAGCCCAACCCAGCTGAGCCATCTGTATTTAATCATTAAGCGCATTATAAAAGTAGCGAAAAAAGCCATAAAAGCTATTGCCAAAACCAGCCCAAATATTAGCAAAGTGGTATCTTCTCTAGCGATAGCCGCAACTGCAATTACATTATCTATAGACATTGAAATATCTGCTACAGCTATAACAAAAAGTGCCGACATCAGTTGGGCTAAAGGAGTTTTTGTTCCATTTACCTCGTTGCTGACTGTATTGCTTTCGTAATCGTTTGTTTGGTGGGTTTTGATGCTTAAGTAAAAACGCCAACACACCCAAAGTAATAAACATCCGCCCAGCAACAACACTCCAGGTATAGCAAGTAAAAAACTGGCTATAGAGGCAAAAAATATTCGGAAAAATGCAGCTAAACCCATTCCTATTAAAATAGCCTTCCGGCGAAGTTCTGGAGAAAGACTTGCTGCTGACATCCCTATTACCAAAGCATTATCACCTGATAAAATTATATCTGCAAAAATAATTTGTAATATTTGAGATGTTTGATCTAGAGGCATTATTTTCTTTAATATTTTAATTAATTTAATTCAATGTTTTATTCTCTATTTGTTAAATACAAGCATTTTATTTCATAATGAAATTTTTTATTTACAAAAGATTAATATGATGTACTTGCAGATTGGCTGAAGCAACATTAAGTCTTGGTAATAGAATTAAATTTATACGTAATAAAAGGGTATTGATCAAAATGTACGATCCAGTAGAAACTTATATGAATCTAGTGCCGATGGTAGTTGAACAAACTAGCAGAGGTGAGAGAGCCTACGATATATTCTCTAGACTTCTAAAGGAGAGAATAGTGTTCATAAATGGAGTCGTTCACGATGGAATGTCACATTTGATTGTTGCGCAGTTACTTCACTTGGAGGCAGAAAATCCTTCAAAGGAAATCAGCATGTATATCAACTCGCCAGGTGGAGTCGTAACCTCTGGATTGTCAATTTATGATACAATGCAGTATATTAAACCTAAGGTGTCAACCTTGTGTATGGGGCAAGCTGCGTCAATGGGCTCTTTGCTGCTGGCAGGTGGTGAAAAGGGAATGAGGTTTTCTTTGCCAAACTCTAGGATAATGGTTCATCAACCATCTGGTGGTTATCAAGGTCAGGCATCTGATATCATGATACACGCTGCAGAAACTCAAAAGTTAAAAGACAGGCTTAACCAAATATATGTAAAGCATACAGGACAGACGATAAAGGCAGTTGAGAAGGCCCTAGATAGAGATAATTTTATGTCTCCTGAAGAAGCAAAAGAGTGGGGGCACATCGATGAAATAGTTAGTAGTCGTAAGGAAACTACTACTTAATCGATAGTTAATTTAGAATTTTCCTAATATAGCTTTTGAAGTTGAATTTTACGTTGTACCTTTGTAAAGGCTGCCGTAATCTGCTTTCTGAATGTTATGTATAAGATAACCATAAGTGCTTTAATATTAATTAAGTGAACGGGTAAAAAAATGGCTACTAATACCAAGGACAGTAAAAATACACTATATTGCTCGTTTTGTGGGAAATCTCAACACGAGGTAAGAAAACTTATAGCGGGTCCTACAGTTTTTATCTGTGATGAATGTGTCGAACTTTGTATGGATATTATTCGGGAAGAAACTAAATCATCTGAGTTGAAAGCTGATAATGGAGTCCCAATACCGCAAGAGATTTGTGATGTCCTTGATGATTATGTTATAGGTCAAGCTCACGCAAAACGTGTATTGTCGGTGGCAGTTCATAATCATTATAAGCGCCTTAATAATTCAACGGAAGTTGATGAAATAGAGCTATCAAAATCAAATATATTACTGATTGGTCCGACAGGATGTGGAAAAACACTTCTTGCTCAAACTCTAGCTAGAATCCTTGATGTTCCTTTTACAATGGCGGATGCCACAACTTTGACTGAGGCAGGTTATGTTGGTGAAGACGTAGAGAATATCATACTGAAGTTGCTTCAAGCTTCTGACTATAATGTTGAGAAAGCACAAAGGGGCATAGTATATATCGATGAAGTTGATAAAATAACAAGAAAGTCAGATAACCCGTCGATAACTCGAGATGTTTCTGGAGAAGGTGTGCAACAAGCATTATTAAAAGTAATGGAGGGGACGATTGCTTCTGTTCCACCGCAAGGAGGAAGAAAGCATCCACAGCAAGAATTCCTTCAGGTAGACACCACAAATATTTTATTTATTTGTGGCGGAGCTTTTTCAGGTTTAGATAAGATAATTTCTCAACGTGGTAAAGGTTCTGCAATGGGTTTTGGGGCTGATGTTAGAGAAGAAAATGATAAGGGTGTTGGTGAACTTTTTTCTGAACTTGAGCCTGAAGATCTTTTAAAATTTGGACTTATACCTGAGTTTGTAGGACGGTTACCAGTATTAGCTACACTTGAGGATTTGGACGAAGAATCGTTAGTTACAATTCTTAGTAAGCCAAAAAATGCACTTGTTAAGCAATATCAAAAATTATTTGAATTAGAAGATGCAAAATTAACATTTACTGATGAAGCATTAGTGAACATTGCAAAGCGGGCTATCTCTCGTAAAACTGGTGCTCGTGGGTTGCGATCTATTTTAGAGGACATACTTTTAGATACAATGTTTGATTTACCTGCATTGGAAAATGTGAGTGAGGTTGTAGTAAATGCTGAAGCGGTAAATAAAGATGTAAGCCCTTTAATGATATATTCAGATGAAAATAAAAATATTGAAGTTTCAGCTAGTCAGTAAATATTAAGAATATAAATTTTTTATCAGATAATTTTTGAATTTTAATATATAACTAAAGTAATAATTTAATATAAGTTTAAAATATGGAATATTTTGTTGAAAGTAATTAAAAATATTTTGCGAGGGTTTACCTGGTGGCATAGTCAAACCTTAAATACTCAATTCTTTACTTGGCGCAAAGGCATTAAAGTCGGTCAGGATAAGACTGGAAATATATTCTATACTTCTAAGGATGGTGTAAAACGGTGGGTTATATTTAGTGGTGAGGCAGAGGCCTCGCATGTTAGCGCAGAGTGGCATGGGTGGTTGCATCATACCTGGGATGAATTACCCACGGAAAAGCCACTAATTAAACAAGCATGGCAATTAGAGCACATTGCAAATAAAACAGGAACTGTAGAGGCTTATGCTCCGGTCGGGTCTATAAAAAAGTCAACACCTGAGCCTCGGCGAGATTATGAGGCCTGGCGCCCACAGTAATAGTGTTGTGAGGAAGTAAATATGTCAGAAAAAACTATAGAGATTTTTGTTGGAACAATAGTACTTTTAGTAGCACTGTTTTTTTTAGCTTTCACTCTTAAAGTTACAAATTTTAATAATGGTGACGGCTCTTATAATTTAGGCGCTAGTTTCAGATCTGCGGAAGGGATTGACGTCGGAACTGAAGTCCGCATGGCTGGCGTCAAAATAGGTTCAGTAAGCAGCCTGCATCTCAATAGTGTTTCTTTACAGGCTGATGCAGAGTTTTTGATATTAACTGATATTAAAATTCCTGACGATAGCGCTGCTGTTATAAGTTCTGAAGGTTTGTTAGGAGGTAGTTTTGTGGAGATTCTTCCGGGTGGCTCATTTGAAGACTTAGTTTCTGGTGCTATAATACAAGACACACAGAGTTCAGTTAGCCTGATAAATCTACTTTTGAAATTATTTAGTGGTTCTAAAGAATGAAAATTGGAATTGTAATTTTTCTAATTTTTTACCCAATCACTCTACACTCTCAAACTGCAGATTTCACACTGGACCTCAATATTTCTACTAAAAGTATTGATATAATTGACGATTATAAATTAGAGGTTTCTAACTCTGATAAGGCATATTTGCGCGGATTAGATAAAATGAGGGGATCTAGTGTTGATTTAGAAATCCCCGTTGGTCAGGAGTTCACCTATGGGTCATTAATTATAACAGTAGAAGAGTGTAGGTACCCTGTGGACAATCCTACTGGAGATGCTTTTTCTTTTTTGAAAATCTTTAATTTAATAACAAATAAATATGACTTTCAAGGATGGATGATTGCATCTAGCCCTGCTTTAATGGCTCTTGACCATGCTCGTTACGATATCTGGTTAATTAGATGCAAACCTCTTGAGGAGTTACTTCTAGAGGTTGTAGCAGAAAATCTGCTTCACCCTGTAATGCGACCTTTAGGAGCTCTTGATAATTAGACTTTGTAGTTTCTATTGCCCCTAGAGATGCCAAATGATTTGTCAAAAATTGTACATCGAGTAATGAAAATCCTCCGTACTTTAACCTTGAAACAAGATATGCCAAAGCAATTTTTGAGGTATTTGATTTATTTGAAAACATACTTTCTCCAAAAAAAGCCTTTTTTATAGCTAACCCATAAACGCCACCCACTAACTCATGTTGATCCCATACTTCAACAGAGTGACAATGCCCTTGTTCGTGTAAATTTATGTAACACTCAGAAATCTTTGAGCTTATCCAAGTTTCTGGCCTGTCTGCACAATACTTAATTACACTGGAGAAGTTTGTATTAATTTTAATTTGATATTTTTGTTTTAAAATTAAATTGCGTAAAGATTTAGATATATGAAAATAAGTTAACGGTATTATTCCACGATGCTCGGGTGACACCCAGAATATGTTTGGATCATCTTTTCCTTGTGCCATTGGAAAAATACCGGTGCAATAAGCATTAAATATTACATCTGAATTTAGTTTCATATCGAACAATAACTTTGTATTTTTTAAACCAAACAAGTAATTTCAATGGTTAATTAGCTCTTATCTAGCCAGTTCTCTAACCAATGTATATTATAGTTTCCTTTAATGATGTCTTCGTTATTAAGGAGCGAATTAAATAGTGGTATAGTCGTATCAACTCCATCCACAATAAGTTCTCCAAGAGCTCGCTTTAATCTAGACAATGCAGCAGGCCGGTCTTCGGCGTGAACTATAAGTTTAGCAATAAGACTGTCGTAATAAGGTGGTATAACGTAGCCATCATATATAGCAGAGTCCAACCTAACCCCAAGTCCCCCAGGGGCATGAAACTGTGTTATTTTTCCAGGGCAGGGGGAAAAGTTCGGTAGTTTTTCTGCGTTTATGCGTACTTCAATTGCATGACCATTAACTTTAAGGTTTTCTTGAATAAGTTGCATTGGTAAACCCGCTGCAATTCTAATTTGTTCTTTCACTAAGTCCACACCGTAGATAGCTTCTGTTATGGGGTGTTCCACTTGTAGCCTAGTGTTCATTTCAATAAAGTAGAATTCATTATTCTCATATAAAAATTCTATTGTACCAGCTCCGGCATAATTTATCGAAGCTACCGCTTCGGCGCAGACTTTACCAATATTTTGTCGGACCTCGTTATTTATCGTTGGTCCTGGTGCTTCTTCAAATACCTTTTGATGTCTTCGTTGCAAAGAACAATCTCTTTCTCCAAGATATACGGCATTCCCTGCTCCATCTCCAAATACTTGGATTTCAATGTGTCTGGGAGTTCCTAAATATTTTTCAAGATATACTGCAGGATTACCAAAGTTTGAGTTTGCTTCTGAACGAGCAGTTATAAATGCATCACTCATCTCAGATTTAGAGGTCGCAACTTTCATCCCACGACCACCACCACCTGCTGTTGCCTTTATAATAATCGGGTAGCCAATTTTTTCGGCTATCTCATATGCTAACTCTAATGAGTCAACCTCTCCGGGGGAACCGGGAACGCAAGGAACTCCAAGTTTCCGCATTGTTTCTTTAGCTGTTATTTTATCACCCATAATTCGAATATGTTCTGCTGTAGGGCCAATAAATTTTAAATCATGATCTTCTATTATCTGCACAAATTTTGAATTTTCTGATAGAAAACCATAACCTGGATGAATCGCTTGCGCGCCAGTTATCTCGCATGCAGAAATGATTGCTGGGATCGATAGATAACTTTTATTACTCGTTGGCGGTCCTATGCAAATAGCTTCATCTGCCATCCTGACGTGCATTGCGTCACTATCTGCGGTGGAGTGAACAGCTACTGTTTCAATCCCCATTTCTTTAGCTGCTCGAATGACTCTAAGTGCGATTTCGCCTCTATTCGCTATTAGTATTTTTTCAAACATTTTTCTTACTCAATAACCATTAGCGGTGCACCAAATTCAACTGATGTACCATCTTCAATTAGAATACGCTTAATAGTACCGGCTTTTGGGGCCGGTATATGGTTCATTGTTTTCATAGCCTCAATTATTAACAGTGTTTGCCCTTCCGTTACATTAGTTCCGATGCTTACAAAGGGAGGGCTTCCTGGTTCAGTTTGAAGAAAGCAAGTTCCTACCATTGGAGAAGTTACTGCTCCATCTTCTAATGTTGGGTCTTCCGAACTTATTAATGTAGGGTTATTATCTGAGGAGCTAACATTAGGAACGATTTTTGTATTAATATTCTCAACAGGTAAACCTATTTTTGATTGCTGAGATAGCCTTACAGATATACCCCTATCGTCTCCTTCGTCGCGACTTATTTCTAACTTAGTCAAATCATTTTTTTTCAGTAATTCGATTAAATTTTCGATAAAAGAGAGATCTTCGTCACGTGATTTTTTTGTCATTTTCTTCCTTTAGTTGTAATAACCGATCAACTAATAACTTGATCATTTTTATTTGTATACTACCTGTTTAATTTAAAAGCTAGAATAGGCATAAATGTGCTTTGATTCAGTGTACTTTATTTTTAATTAAGTCCTCAACCACACTTGGATCTGCCAGAGTGGATATATCTCCTAGGCTATCATAATCATTCTCCGCAATTTTTCTAAGTATCCGGCGCATTATTTTTCCAGACCTAGTTTTAGGTAACCCAGGGGCCCATTGTATTATGTCTGGTTTTGCTATGGGGCCAATTTCTTTTCTTACCCAGTTTTCTAATTCCTCTTTTAATTCTTCTGTCGGTTCCTCTGTATTCATTAATGTTACATATGCGTATATTCCTTGACCCTTTATGGAATGAGGGTACCCTACAACAGCACTTTCGGCAACTTTAGGATGAGCTACAATAGCTGACTCTATCTCTGCAGTACCCATTCTGTGACCGGAAACATTAAGAACGTCATCAACCCGCCCAGTTATCCAATAGTAGCCGTCCTGATCTCGCCGGCAACCATCTCCTGTAAAGTAATAGCCTTTGTAGTCCGAAAAGTAAGTTTTCATGAAACGTTGGTGATCACCATAAATTGTTCGCATTTGACCTGGCCAGCTATCTTTTATACATAAAATACCTTCTGCTGAAGTTTCAGAAAGTTCTTGTCCTGTAGTTGGATCTAAAATTACTGGAACTATACCAAAAAAAGGTTTTGTTGCTGATCCTGGTTTTGTTGGAGTGGCTCCTGGAAGGGGAGTGATCAAGTGGCCACCTGTCTCTGTTTGCCACCAGGTATCTACTATGGGGCGAGTTCCTTGCCCTATGACTTCATTATACCATTTCCAAGCCTCTGGGTTTATGGGTTCTCCAACTGTACCTAGGACACGCAACTTATCCAGGTTATAGCTCTTAACCCATTGATTTCCTTGACCCATTAGTGCTCTAATAGCTGTGGGTGCTGTATAAAATTGGTTTACTGCATGTTTTTCGCAAATAGCCCAGAATCTTCCTGGGTCTGGATAATTAGGGACTCCTTCAAACATTACTGTCGTAGCACCGTTAGCCAATGGTCCATAAACTATGTAGCTGTGCCCAGTTATCCATCCAATATCAGCAGTACACCAGAATACATCATTACCCTGATAATCAAATGTATATTCGTGGGTCATTGAGGCGTAAACTAGATAACCTCCACTTGTGTGGACAACTCCTTTTGGTTGGCCTGTGGACCCTGAAGTATAGAGAATAAACAGTGGGTCTTCAGCATTTATTTCTGTTGGAATACATTCGATAGATTCATTTTCTTCTAATTCGTGCAACCAATAATCACGACCGGCTTCCATAGAAACAGTTCCACCAGTTCGTCTAACAACCAACATTTTGGTCTTAGTCGTAGCTAAATTTAGAGCTTTATCAGCATTATTTTTTAACGGTGTATTTTTTCCACCTCTAGGCGCTTCGTCAGCAGTTATTAAAATTGACGCCTCACATCCAATAATTCTCGCTGATAAGGCATCTGAAGAGAATCCAGCAAATACAACAGAGTGTATGGCCCCAATTCTAGCGCAGGCAAGCATTGCGTAAGTTGCTTCTGGGATCATTGGCATATATATGACCACTCGATCTCCTTTTTTTGCTCCCATAGCTTTTAAAACATTAGCAAACTTGTTAACTTTCTCGTATAACTCTCTGTAAGTTATATGTAAGGCTTGGTCACTTGGGTTATCAGGTTCCCATATTATCGCAACTTTATCACCTAGTTTTTCTAAGTGGCGATCTACACAGTTGTAAGCAACATTAAGTGTTCCGTCTTCATACCATTTTATATTAACTTTTTCGAATTCGTAGGATACGTTCTTAACTTTTGAGTAAGGTTTAATCCAATTTATTCGATGGCCAACTTCACCCCAAAAACCATTTGGATCTGAAATGGATTTCTCATACATTTCTTCATACATTGTTTTATTTATTAAAGTTTTTGATATGAATTCATTTGATGGTGGGAATACTGTTTTTGACATTAAATATCTCCTACATACTCATGATTTAAGTATATTTCATGAGCCCTAATACAGTAAACTTAAAAGTGTTTAAAGGGTAAAGGTCTGAGTTTTACTTTTGTCACAAAGAAATAATAAATGGTTAAAAGAACATAATTATTTTAATTTGAATTAAGAATAAAATTGTTAATAAATTATTAAAAAAGGGATATGTGTTAACTGTTTAATATTTGTGGATCCCAATCTTCAAGAATCCACAAATAAACTAGTTTTTAGCAGCTATAATACATTTTATATTCAACCGGATGAGGAGTATGTTCATATGCATAGACCTCTTCCCACTTGAGATCCGCATAGCCGCGGATTTGACTTTTTGTAAACACATTACCTGTGAGTAAAAAATCTTGATCTGAATCTAAAGAATTCAAAGCCTCTCGAAGAGAAGCACAAACAGTAGGAATTCCTGTTAACTCTTCTGGCGGTAAGTCGTATAAATCTTTGTCAGATGAAGGGCCAGGGTCGATTTTATTTTTAATGCCATCTAACCCAGCCATAAGCAAAGCAGCGAAACATAAGTATGGATTTGCTGCTGGGTCTGGGAACCTAGCTTCAACTCTTTTCGCATTAGGGTTTTCTGCCCATGGAATTCTTATGCAACCTGATCTATTTCGAGCTGAATAAGCTCTCAAAACTGGTGCTTCAAAGCCTGGGATAAGTCTTTTGTAACTATTTGTAGTGGGGTTTGTAAATGCATTTAGTGCCTTAGCATGCTTCAAGAGGCCACCGATAAAATATAATGCTTCTTGAGAAAGGTCCGCATACTTATCGCCAGAAAATAGTGGCTTTCCTTCTTTAAATATAGACATATTAACGTGCATGCCTGACCCATTGTCACCTGAAATAGGTTTGGGCATAAAAGTTGCAGATTTTCCATATGCATTTGCCACATTGTGTATTACATATTTATGTTTTTGAAGCTCATCCGCTTGATGAGTTAAAGATCCAAAAATCAACCCTAACTCATGTTGGCAAGATGCCACTTCGTGGTGATGCTTGTCTACTTTCATACCCATTCGCTTCATTGTAGAAAGCATCTCACCTCTAAGGTCATGGGAAGTGTCTGTAGGGTTAACAGGGAAATACCCGCCTTTTACTGCAGGCCTATGACCCATATTACCAATTTCATACTGCGTATCTGAATTCCATGATGCATCATCAGCATCAACCTCAAAAGAGACCTTATTCATTTCAACAGAAAATCTAACGTCGTCAAATAAGAAAAACTCAGCCTCAGGTCCAAAATATGAAACATCACCAATACCTGTCGACTTCAGGTAAGTCTCAGCCTTTTGCGCTGTACCTCTTGGGTCTCTGTCATAAGGTTCGTTCGTGTCAGGTTCTAAAACACTGCAGTGAATACATAATGTTTTTTCGGCATAGAATGGATCGATATAATTTGTACTTACATCTGGCATTAATTTCATATCACTCTGGTCAATTGATTTCCATCCAGCGATAGAGGAGCCATCAAACATAAAGCCATCAGCCAAAAAATCTTCATCCACTTGGTCTGACATTAGTGTTACATGTTGAAGTTTCCCTCTTGGATCAGTGAATCTAAGATCTACATACGCTACTTCTTCATCTAGAATTTTCTTAAGTATATTTTTAGCACTCATTTTGTAAATGTCCTTATTTGCCAACTTGTTATATAGGAATTGTATTAAAGAGCATCATCTCCAGACTCACCAGTTCTAATTCTAATTGCTTGTTCGAGGTTTGATACAAATATCTTACCATCACCAATTTTATCGGTTTTGGCAGAACTTATAATCGCTTCAATCGCTGCGTCTAAAAGATCGTCTGTAATTGCTACTTCGATTTTTACTTTAGGCAAAAAGTCTACAACGTACTCAGCACCTCTATAAAGCTCTGTGTGACCTTTTTGTCTACCAAACCCTTTGACTTCTGTAACACTTAGGCCTTGAATGCCAAGTTCTTGAAGCGCTTCCTTTACTTCATCCAGTTTGAAGGGCTTTATTATTGCTTCGATTTTTTTCATGATTAATATTCTCCTGAAATAACATTTATAATTTTCTCTTAAATTTTCAATAACTGAATTAATAAATACTCCCTTTGATCATATAAATTAACAAATTTGCTTAATTTATAATCTATATGATTAATAATTAGTCATTATAAAATTTATATTAATTAAAACTTTTACAAAAAGAAAAAACTTAAGTTTTATAGTTAGAGGCTTCTATAATTATAAAATGATTTAGTTCATGATATTTCTCCCACTTTAAACAATATTAAAGTGTAGAAATTTTCTTAATTATTTAATTTTAAGAAAACTTTCATTTTATGCTCGCATCTTGCAGATAGCTTTGCTAAACGATGCGCAATCAAGTTGAGAGTATATCTTAGCTTATAAATTTATGCGGGTGTGGCGGAATTGGTAGACGCACCAGATTTAGGTTCTGGCGCCGCAAGGCGTGGGGGTTCAAGTCCCTTCACCCGCACCATTTAAATGTAAGAGGAACACTATCATGCAGGTCACAGAGACCCTTAGTGAAGGCTTAAAACGTGGTTACGAAATAAAGCTCACGTCTAAGGAATTGGATAAAAAAGTTACAGAAGATCTTATGGCGGCTCAGCCTGATATGGAGATGAAGGGCTTTCGAAAAGGAAAAGTTCCTTTAGCATTGATGAAAAAGAAGTTTGGAGAGCAAGTCACGGGCGAAGCGATGCAAAAAAGTATCGATGAAGCTATGGCGAAGCATTTAAAAGAAACTGGAGATCGGCCAGCCCAGCAACCAGTGATGAAAATGAAAAGTGAAACTTGGAAACCGGGAGATGATGTGGAGGTAGCTGTGAGCTACGAAAAGCTTCCTGATTTACCAGAAATAGACTTTAAAAAGATAAAGCTTGAAAAACTTTCAGTAAAAGCAACAGATGACGATGTCTCTAAGGCGCTTTCTGAGTTGGCTGGAACCTCGAAAGATTTTGTAGATCGAAAAAAGGGAGCTAAGGCAAAAAATGACGATCAAGTTATTATAGATTTTGTTGGAAAAGTAGACGGTGAAATTTTTGATGGAGGTACTGGAGAAGACTATCCTCTAGTTTTAGGCTCAAATTCTTTTATTCCTGGATTTGAAGAACAGTTAATAGGAGCTAAAGTCGGAGAAAAGGTTGAAGTAAAGGTAAACTTTCCTGAAGACTATCAAGCAGAAAATCTAAAGGGAAAAGCTGCAATTTTTGATTGTACTTTAAAAGAGGTCAAAGAGGCGGTGCCAGCAGAGATCAACGATGATTTAGCAAAAAGATTTGGCGCAGATGATTTGAAGGGCTTAAATCAGAGAATCTCTGACAGTTTAGAGCAAGAGTATGCTGGTGCTGCTCGCTCTGTTATGAAAAGGAAACTTCTTGATAAGTTGGCAAAATCAGTAAAAATTGATTTACCTCCAAGTTTAGTTGAGGCTGAGGCTAGTCAAATTGCACATCAGCTGTGGCACGAAGAAAATCCTGAAGTGCAGGGGCACGATCACCCTGAAATAGAAACAAAAGATGAGCATACGGAGTTAGCACAGCGAAGGGTTGGCCTAGGTCTTATCGTGGCAGAGCTTGGTAGAAAAAATGACATCGAGGTTACAGAAGCAGAGGTAAGTCAAGCTGTCATGAACCAAGCTAGGCAATACCCAGGTCAAGAAAAACAGTTTTTTGATTTTATGAAGTCAAACCCGCAGATGCAAGAACAGATCAGAGCTCCTATATTTGAAGACAAAGTTATAGATTTTATTTTTGAACTAGTGGAAGTCAGTGAAAAAACTGTAAAGAAAGCTGATTTAGAAAAGGCAGTGAAAAAGCTTGAGGAATCTTGATTACATAATCACTATGACTTTGGTATAATATGAATATATTAAAGTAAAAAAACCGCGCTTATTTTGCGCAGTTTTTTTTATTTTTTACTTTTCAGTAGAGTCGTCAGAAGCAAGTTCGCTGTCTTCTTTTGAAGGCTCAACTAAATCATCATCCATAGAAGCTGCAGCTCCAATATCATCAAATAATTCAGCAATTTCAAACTCTGCCTCTGCCTCTGCCTCTGCGGCGAGCTGTTGAATTGATTTCCCTTTGGCCTGTAAGGTTGCTTCCTCTTCAGATCTTGCAATGTTTAAAGTGAATGCTGTCTCTACTTCTGGATGTAGAACAATACTGACCTCGTGTATTCCAAGTTCCTTTATTGGACGTCTTAAAGAGATTTGATTTTTATCGACTACAAACCCAGACTTAATAGCAACTTCTGCCGCGTCACGGGTACTCACCGAGCCGTATAAGGATCCTGAATCTGATGCTTGCCGTATTATCACGAAGCTTTGACCAACTATCTTCGCAGCCGCATCTTCGGCCTCTTTTTTAGTCTCTAAATTTCTGGCTTCTAATTCAGTTTTTTTAGATTTAAATGCCTCAATATTTTTATCTGTGGCATTCATTGCTTTACCCTGGGAAAGTAAAAAATTTCTTGCAAAACCCGGCTTTACATCTACGACGTCTCCCATTTGACCTAGTTTCGCAATGCGTTCGAGAAGAATTACTTGCATATGTGTATTCCTTATCTAACTGAGTAGGGCAAAAGACCAATAAAACGAGCGCGTTTTATTGCTTGAGCAAGCCTACGTTGATTTTTAGCGCCAACTGAAGTTATACGTGACGGAACTATTTTACCTCGTTCTGATATATATCTTTGAAGTAATCGGATATCTTTGTAATCAATTGATGGTGCTTTGTCGCCGACAAACGGGTCGGTTTTACGACGTCTGAAAAATGGTTGAACTGACATTATTTTTTCCTTTAATGGTTAGAGTGCGAAGATGGACGCCGTTCTCTATCGTCGCGCTTTTGCATTTGTACGGATGGGCCTTCTTCATGTTTATCAACTTTAATCGTTAAAAGTCTCAAAATATCCTCATGGATTCCCATCAATCTTTCCATTTCTTGAACTGCTGTAGCGGGTGCATCTGACTTTAAAAAAGAGTAATGTCCTTTACGATTCTTTTTTATCTTGTAAGCCATTGTTTTTAGACCCCAATATTCACTTTCTACTACTGTTCCACCATTTTCTGTTAAGATTGTTGAAAAGTGCTCTACTAGGCTTTCTGCCTGTACATTTGAAAGATCTTGCCGGGATATGAATACATGTTCGTATAAAGGCATATATTTTCCTATTCGAATTGCTTGCTTCAAAGGAGGGGCTATTTAAAGTCTCCGCACCCTTCCACGAGAGGCAACGCGTTAAATATAAAAACGAAGACCAGCGGGATATAACAGGTGCCCACTAATATGCAAGTGATTTCACTAAGAATTGTTGCTAGTTCTTGTAGACTTCATTTCTGTGGTCTAAAGACTGAATTAAAGGATGTTATGTATGAGAGCTTTAGTATTTCCGGGCCAGGGATCGCAAGTAATTGGCATGGGTAAAGAATTATCGGAAACTTACCCTGAGGCGCGAGCTGTGTTTGAGGAAGTGGACGAGGCACTAGGAGAAAATTTGAGTAAACTTATTTGGGAAGGTGAGTTAAATGAACTGACCTTAACTAAGAATGCTCAACCTGCTTTGATGGCGACATCAATGGCTACCTTAGCAGCCTTGATTGTTGAAGGTTTTACTTTTCAAGATTGCAATTTTGTGGCTGGACACTCTTTAGGAGAGTATTCAGCATTAGCTTCGGTTGGTTGTTTAACCGTAGAGGATACTGCTAAACTTTTGAGAATTAGGGGTAACGCGATGCAGGATGCTGTGCCAGTTGGCGAGGGAGCTATGGCAGCAATTTTGGGTTTGGATTTTCTTAAAGTCCTAGAGATTGCGAAAGAAGCAGCGGGTAAAGGTATTTGTGATGTTGCAAACGATAATGATCCGTCCCAGGTAGTTGTTTCGGGTGATAGGGCGGCGGTAGATAGGGCTATTAACATTTCTAAAGATCACGGTGCAAAAAGAGCAATTTTACTCCCCGTTAGCGCTCCTTTCCATTGTAAATTGATGTTTCCTGCTGAAACAGTAATGAAACAAGCTCTGTCTCAAGTAACTATCAGAGAACCTAAAATTCCTATTATTAGTAATATAAATGCTGAGCCTACTATTGATCCTGATTTAATAAAAAAACAATTGATAGAGCAAGTTACTGGAACAGTTCAGTGGAGAAAAAGTGTTTTGTATATGAGTACACATAATGTTAAAGAAATGTGGGAAATTGGTGCAGGAAAAGCATTATCGGGTATGGTCAGACGAATTGATAAATCGATTAACACTCGAGCTATTATAAAAATCCAAGATGTGATAGAATCAATGGAATTTCTGAATAATTCTTAAGGGGTTGAAATGTACGATTTGGTAGGAAAAAAAGCGTTAATCACAGGAGCTTCGGGAGGAATTGGTGCTGCGATTGCTTCGAGACTTCATAAAGCGGGGGCGATTGTCACATTGTCTGGGACAAGAACTGAGCCTTTAGAAAATCTTAGGGAAGAGTTAGGTGATAGGGCTTATGTGGTTCAATGTGATCTATCAGACTCAAACCTAGTAAGAGAACTTGCTAACACTGCGAGTGCTCATATGAATGGAATAGATATATTAGTTAATAATGCTGGCTTAACAATGGATAGTTTGTTTGTACGGATGTCTGATGAGCAGTGGCAAAAAGTAATTGAAGTAAATTTGTCGTCTACTTTCAAATTATCAAGGGAAGTATTGCGAGGGATGATGAAAGCTCGGTGGGGCCGTATTATTAATATTTCTAGCGTAGTTGGAGTAACTGGAAATCCTGGGCAAGCAAATTATTGCGCTTCGAAGGCGGGCATTATAGGTATGTCAAAATCTTTGTCTTATGAGGTTGCAAGTCGCGGTATAACTGTAAACTGTATCGCCCCTGGTTTTATTAAAACTAATATGACTGAAAAACTTACAGAGGATCAAAAAAATAGTATTTTGAATCAAATACCTGCTAATCGAATGGGAGAAGCTAGTGATATAGCTGAAGGGGTAATTTATCTTGCAAGTTCTGGGGCTAACTATCTTACTGGAACAACTTTACATATAAATGGTGGCATGGCTATGATTTAGTAGCAATATTAAATAGTCGATGAATAACGTTTGCGTTGTTCAAATGATGTGCTATAGGCGGCGAATAAATAATTTATTACTTTCATTTTACTAATTAAATTGTTAATTGAAAAATCAAAATGGGTTATCCCTAAAAAATATAAGGAAAAAAAATGAGCGACATAGCAGATCGAGTAAAAAAAATCGTCGTTGAACATCTTGGAGTAGACGAAGAGAAAGTTGTTGAGAATGCGTCTTTTATTGACGATTTAGGAGCAGATAGTCTTGATACCGTAGAACTGGTTATGGCATTTGAAGAGGAGTTCGAAATTGAAATTCCTGATGACGCAGCTGAGACCATTCAAACTTTCGGTGATGCTATAAAATTTATAAGCGGTGCCTCCTAGAGATATAAAATTAGTAATTTAATAGGTTTTTTTATAAAAATCCTTTAACTCCGATTACTTACGCTTATTAGTATAAAAAATATCTGTTAGAATTAATATACGATAATATTGGTGTATTATAGCCTTTTATTGGTAGACTTGATTATTGTACTTTTACGTTTTTTTATATCAGTGTAATATAATTTTATGACGTTCATTCATATTATTTATGAGGTTTTTCTATGAGAAGAGTTGTGGTTACGGGTCTTGGAATGGTTACTCCTTTAGGCTGTGGTGTGGACCATACGTGGAAAGCGCTCCTAGAGGGAAAATCTGGAGCAGGAGCTATAAAGAGGTTTGATGCAAGCAATCTAAGCACGACATATGCGTGTGAAATTCCTAGAGATAAAAACCTAACAGGTTTTTTTGATCCTGATGACTGGATGGAACCTAAAGAACAACGTAAAATAGATGATTTTATATTGTATGGAGTTTGTGCGGCATCTCAAGCAATAGCAGATTCCGCATGGTGCCCAACCAACAGTTATCAGTATGAAAGAACTGGAGTGTTGATAGGGTCTGGCATTGGAGGATTGTCATCAATTGCAGAAACAGCATTACTAATAAGAGACCGAGGACCTAAAAGGGTCTCACCGTTTTTTATTCCTGGGGCGTTGATAAATTTAATTTCTGGTCAGGTTTCAATAAAGTACGGCTTCAAGGGGCCAAATCATGCTGTTGTGACTGCCTGTTCTACTGGAGCTCATGCTATAGGAGATGCTGCTAGGTTTATTGCTTACGATGATGCAGATGTGATGATTGCTGGTGGAGCGGAAAGTCCAATTTGTGAAATTGGAATGGCAGGGTTTAATGCATGTAAGGCGCTAAGCACCGCTCGAGCTGAAAACCCTGAAACTGCAAGTAGGCCTTGGGATAAAGATCGAGATGGCTTTGTTATGGGTGAAGGCTCTGGGGTGGTTGTTTTGGAGGAGTATGAACATGCTTTATCAAGAGGGGCAAAAATATACGCAGAAATACTTGGTTACGGGTTATCAGGCGACGCGCATCATATAACTGCGCCGCCTATGAATCATGAAGGTGCCGAACGTGCGATGCGTGCTGCAGTCAAGCGAGCAGATATTGCTGTCTCAGATATCGATTATATTAACGCACATGGGACATCGACAATGGCGGATACTATTGAGTTGGGTGCAGTCGAAAGGTTACTAGGAGATTATGCTAAGGATACTCTGATGTCTTCCACGAAGTCAGCAACTGGGCATCTTCTCGGAGCTGCCGGTGCGATAGAAGCTATTTTTTCTATTTTGGCAATAAGAGATCAAGTAGCACCGCCTACTATAAATTTAGATAATCTTGATGCAGAAACTAATATGAATTTATGTGCAAATTCGAAAGTGGAAGCAAATATAAACATAGTTTTATCTAACTCTTTTGGTTTTGGGGGAACCAATGCATGTCTTCTAATGGGTAAGATCAGCTAAATTATGCGCAACTCATTAGCCTCAAATGCATTTACAGTAATTATAGTTCTTATTCTATTTTTTAGTGCTCTGATTGGTTGGGTTCAGGCAGAATATAAGGCTTCTGGTGGTTTAGAGATACCAATTTGTTTCAAAGTTGGTTCGGGAGAAAACATAGAGTCTGTTTCTAAATCTCTTAAAACAGAAAAGCTAATTAGTAATCCTTTAATTTTCAGATTAGGTGTTAATTACACTGAAAAAAGTTCACACTTGAAGGCTGGTTCTTTTTTAATTCGAGAAAATTCATCTATGAGAGAGATAGTTGAATTGATTACGGGCGTCGGACAAAATACATGTGGTAAAGAGGTCTTATATCAAGCAGGGATTAACTCACATAAGGTTATTTTACGAGAGCTTAACCCGGAGACTAAAAAATATGAAGAGACTTTAAAGTTTGATCTTAAAAAGAACTCTAAACCTGATCAGTATAAAAATATTTTAAATGAAAAAGGTGTACGTTATCGGATAGTTTTTGCTGAGGGTATCACTAGTTGGCAAATAGTAGAGGCTTTAAAGGCCTCAGATTTTTTGACAGGTGAAATTGCTTCTTTACCTAGTGAGGGGTCTTTAGCTCCGAGGAGTTATGAGGTGCAATTTGGAATGAATCGATTAGTGTTGATTGATCTGATGCAGAGTGAACAGATAAAAATCTTAAATACTGCTTGGAATAAGAAAGACCCCAGTAGCCCTTTGAAAACTGTTGATGAAGCGCTTGTGCTTGCCTCAATAATTGAGAAAGAGACTGGGGTGGCCAGTGAACGTCATTTGGTTGCAAGTGTTTTTACCAATAGAATAAAAAAAGGTATGAAGTTGCAAACTGATCCATCAGTTACATATGGTATAACAAAAGGACGAAAATTTTTGGGACGAGGTCCGAATAAATCAGAACTTAAATTAGATACTCCTTATAATACATATATTCATCGAGGTTTACCACCTACACCGATTGCAAACCCTGGACGATTGGCTATTGAGGCGGCATTAAATCCAGAAAAAACAAATTATTTATTTTTTGTTGCGGATGGGTCAGGAGGCCATGCATTTTCAAAAAGCCTTAAAGAGCATAATAAAAACGTACGAGAGTGGCGGAAACTAAAGAAAACCAACTAGTCTATATTGTATGTGATATACTGCAGGTTTAATAACTTTAGGGGACTTAGTAGATTAAGATGTATAAAATTTAATCTTTCCTCTAACATATAGCTGATTAACGTAATGAAGGGTTTAAAATAGTATTTATGGCAGATAAATTGTGGACTAAGGTGAGGTCAGACGCAGAGTTAGCTATTAAGTCAGAACCATTACTTTCAATATTGATTCAATCAGCTATTTTAAATCATAGTTCTTTACAAGAATCTTTGATTTCCCAGATTGCTGAAAAATTATGTTCAACCAAGGTTCCCTACAAAATAATTTATGAAGTTGCAAATGAGGCATTTTGTGTTGACCCTAGGATCTTGAAAAGTGTTCAAGCTGATCTTCTTGCGGTATTTGACCGAGACCCATCATGCAATAGCGTTGTTCAACCTATCTTATACTTTAAAGGATTTGTGGCAATACAAGCTTACCGGGTAAGTCATTGGCTGTGGAATAATAACAGGTATGATTTTGCGTATTTAATTCAATCTCGCTCGAGTGAAGTGTTTGGAATTGATATTCATCCAGCAGCAAAAATAGGCAATGGTTTAATGATAGACCATGCGCACTCTATAGTTATTGGAGAGACAGCCACTGTAGGTAACGACGTATCGATGCTGCACTCGGTTACTCTTGGTGGAACAGGTTCTCGAGGTTTACAAAGGCATCCAACAATTGAAGACGGTGTTCTACTTGGTGCAGGGGCAAAGGTTTTAGGGAATATTACTGTTGGTCACTGTTCGAAAGTCGCTTCTGGGTCGGTAGTTCTGAAGTCTGTCCCCCCGAAAAAGACAGTTGCGGGTGTACCTGCTAAAATCGTTGGTGAGGCGGGTTGTACTCAACCTTCAATAACTATGGATCAATTAATAGGAAATAACTAATTTTCTTGCATAGTAGTTAGTTTTCTACTGGTTTAATTTAGGGCTAACATTAATTCTGGGTTCTCCAGATTATGCCTTATCTGACTTAATAATTCTGACCCTAAAGCTCCATCTATAGCTCTGTGGTCAACACTTAATGTTACTTTCATTATTGTCGCGATAGATAACTCTGTACCAGATTGATTAACAATTGGTTTTTTTATTGCTTGCCCAACAGCTAAAATTGCAGATTGAGGTGGGTTAATGATAGCGTCAAAATCTTCTATCTCATACATGCCTAAATTGGATATAGAGAAACTACCTCCTTGATATTCGTTGGGGGTTAATTTTCTTTCTTTAGCTCTTGTAGAAAGACTTTTCATTTCGTTGGATATCTTAGAAAGACTTTTAGTCTCTGCGTCAAAAATAACTGGAGTCATTAGCCCTCCTTCAACCGTTACAGCAACAGATATGTCTGAAGTATTAAATTTCTTTAAGTGGTCGTTTGCCCATATAACATTTGCATCTGGAATTTGTTTTAAGGCTAGGGCAGAGGCCTTAATAATAAAATCGTTTATGCTTAATTTTATCCCATGGGATTCTTGATCTAGATTTATAATAGACCTAACCCTCAGAAGGTTGTCGACATTTATACTTTGGCGCAAGTAAAAGTGCGGAACCGTAGATTTTGCTTCAGTTAATCGACTTGCAATAATTTTTCTAAGCCCATCAACAGGTATTTTCTCAAAATCGCGATCAGTATGACTCTTTGTTGAATGATCTAAAGTTAAGTTTTTTCGTGGCAGTGAGCTACTTAACGAGGCAATAGTACTTTCAACGTCAGTTTTAATTACTCTTCCTCTTGGACCAGATCCTTTTACCGTACTTAAGTCGATATCATTCTCTGCTGCTATTCGTTTAGCAAGAGGAGATGATGCTATTCGAGGCCCTTTAGTCTCAGGTTTTTCATGATTCAGATATTTTTCTTTTTTATCTTCAATGCGTTGACTTGCTAGTGTATTTTTCATCGGAATAGTTATATTATCTTTTGTGTCAGTTTGAGATTTTAAGCTTTTAACCTTCTTGTCTTCGACACCTTCTTCGCCCAGCTCATAAATAATAGCTATTGGAGTATTTATTTTTATGCTTTCTACGCCTTCTTTATAAATAAGTTCTCCAACTATTCCGTCATCAATGGCCTCTAGTTCCATAGTGGCTTTGTCTGTTTCTATTTCTGCGAGCAAGTCTCCTGCAGAAACTTTATCACCTTCTTTTATAAACCATTTTACGATTACGCCTTCTTCCATTGTTGGAGACAGCGCGGGCATAAGTATTTCAGTGGCCATATTTTTACTCCTTAGCGATACATCACTTCTTCAACAGCGGTTATAACTTCAGCAGTAGTAAGCAAGGCGAGTTTTTCTAAATTGGCAGCGTATGGCATTGGTACATCTTTACCAGTGCAATTTATAACTGGCGCATCTAGGTAGTCAAAAGCTTCCTGCATTATTACTGAGCTTATGTAGTTGCCTATTGAGCAAACTGGAAAACCCTCTTCCACAGTAACACAACGGTTTGTTTTCATAACACTTTGGATTATTGTGTCAGTGTCCATAGGCCTTAAGGTCCTTAGATCAATCACCTCAGAATCTATTCCGCTTTCACTAAGTAATTCGGCAGCCTCTAAGGCAAATTTTAATCCAATTCCAAAACTAACAATTGTGACGTCATTTCCACTTCTCCTGATGCGAGCTTTCCCAATTGGGACAATAAAATTGTTATCAATTGGAACTTCAAAGCTTTCACCATAGAGAATTTCATTCTCTAGAAAAATTACTGGGTTAGGATCCCTTATAGCAGACTTTAGTAATCCTTTGGCATCGTCTGACGAAAAAGGTGATACAACCTTTAATCCAGGAACGCTTGAGTACCATGCACTATAATCTTGTGAATGTTGGGCCCCAACTCTGGAAGCTGCACCGTTGGGCCCACGAAAGACAATTGAACATCCCATTTGACCACCGGACATGTATAGTGTTTTTGCCGCAGAGTTAACAATTTGATCTATGGCTTGCATGGCAAAATTAAATGTCATGAATTCAATTATTGGATTAAGGCCTCCAAAAGCCGCTCCAACTCCAATTCCAGCAAACCCGTGTTCAGTAATAGGGGTATCTATTACTCGTTTAGCTGAAAACTCCTCCAACAAACCTTGCGATATCTTATACGCACCTTGATATTCTGCTACCTCTTCCCCCATTAAAAAAATATTAGGGTTAGCTCGCATTTCTTCTGCCATAGCATCTCTTAGCGCTTCTCGTACCGTTATGGTCTTTGTTTCTGGCTGAGTAAGCTCTTTTATTTCAACACTGGCTTCTGGCTTTCCTTTAGCTATTAAAGGTTTGGACTCAATAACGTGTTTGTGTTCAATTTTCTTTTTTGTGCGTTCAGGGACTTTACTCTCATCCGGAGCAAGTAATATAGCAATTATTTCATTAATTTTTATACCTTGGGAGCCTTCTGGAACCAAAATTTCACTGACTATTCCTTCTTCAATTGATTCAAATTCAATAGTTGCTTTATCAGTCTCAATCTCGGCCAAAATGTCTCCTGGTAAAACAGAATCACCTTTTTTAACTAACCATTTTGCAATTGTCCCCTCTTCCATTGTCGGAGAAAGGGCGGGCATAAGAATTTCTGTTGGCATCTTCCT
>Ga0115004_10000584_pt1 | contig 27934 bp, 30 predicted proteins | sample ArcticOcean_MG_C_10_FD_88737 | JGI IMG/M metagenome (GOLD analysis project Ga0115004, IMG submission 88737) | Marine microbial communities from western Arctic Ocean - ArcticOcean_MG_CB11_90 | ecosystem: Environmental > Aquatic > Marine > Oceanic | place: Arctic Ocean: Canada Basin | collected... | reverse complement strand
TGCTACAAGTAGTTTAGATCAAACAGTTTATAAAAGCAGTAGAACTCCACTAGTATATATTTTTCACAAAATTTTTAATCCATTCACAGATAGTATTGATAGTTTTAGAAAAAGCGTTTTTTTTTTTTCTTTATTGGGTCCTATTATTTTTTTCCTCTGTTTAAAACAAAGATTTAGATCTACTAAAGATTCCTATTTAATTTTAATATCTTCTCTTATTCTTTTAAGTCCTTATTTCAGAACTTCTGCTTTTTGGGGTAATGAAGAAAACTTCGGAATAATATCAGCGTTATTGTCGTATTTATTCCTTCAACTATTTCTCAACGAAAGTAGATACCACTTTAGAAGAATATTTTTATTAACCTTAACAATTATAGTAAGCTCAATAACCGTATATTTTGATCACAAATTACTTTTGATACCAACAATTTGCTATTTTTATATTTTAATCGCTAAAGATAGTCTTTCAATAAAAATATTTTCCACTTTAATTTATATATTCTGTTCAATACCGTTTATTTATTTAATCTACATATGGGATAATATAATTCCTACAGGAGATGCGAGTCTTAGGGTTGGTAAGCTTCATTTCACTCACATAGGTTATGCTGTTACTATTATAAGTTTTTATCTATTACCTTTAATTTTTTTTTTTAAAGATTTTTCTCAAAATTCACTTTTAAAGTTTTTTGAAAAAAAAATAAATATAAATTTGCTTTTATTACCTATTGTATACATCATAATACATATTATTTTTTTTGATCTACACCAGGACCCTGGGATCGGTAAGGGCTACATGTTTAAATTATCTAATATGATATTTGGATCGTCAATTTATCAAAAAATATTTATTTATTTTTCATTTATTATAACGTGGGCAATTTTTATTTTTACATTTCAAAAAAAAATAATCAATATTTTAATCTCTTCATATTTTTTAATTTTTCCTATTTTTACTTGGCCTCTACTTCAGGAATATTTTGATCCTCTAATTTTTATTTTAGCATTTACCTTCTTTAAATTTGATTTGAAGATAAACCATAATAATTCTATTTTTATATTTTGTTATATGGGATTATTTTTGGTTGTTTGTAATTTTTATTATAATAACTTACTTAATTAATCTATAAATTATTGCAATTTTAAAAATGCCAATTAACATTTTTAAGGGATCGTAAAAAATATTTAACTTACTGTCATTTTTGTGAGTCCAATGAACTGGCAGCTCTTTAATGGTAATATTATTTTTTTTTAATAACATTACTATTTCCAAATCATGCTCGAAACCTTTGCTTTTAAGTTTTTTGAAAATTTTTTTAGCTACTTTTGTCCTGTACAATTTATATCCACACTGTGTATCTTTTAAATTTATTCCTAATAAAATTCTGGAATAAAATCTAAAAATAAATCCTAGAAATTTTCTGTGAAATTTATAATCTAGTTTTGACTCTTTTAGTTCCCTAGAGCCAAAATAAACAGAATATTTATTTTTCAAATAATTCTTATAATTCCATTTAAATATTTGCGATAATGGAACTGACATATCTATATCAGTTGTTAGTACCCATTTATATTTTGCCTTTAATATTCCAGTTTTTAAAGCTCCACCCTTTCCAAGATTTTTTTTGTATTCAATTAATTTAATACGTATTTTTTTTTTTAACTTGATAAATTCTTTTAAAATTTTTGATGATTTGTCATAGCTGCCGTCGTTAACAAATATTATTTCAATATTTATTTTTTTATTTTTTTTTATAAAGCTATCTATTTCTTTTAAGCTCTTTTTGATCCTTTTTTCTTCGTTGAAGAATGGCAAAACTACTGATATTGAAGTTATCATGTCAATTAAATATTTTATGTTAAATCACTTATATTTTTTTAAAATTTATAATATCATATTAAATTAATTATGATTAATTCAATTTTAAAACATCCTACTTTATATAGACTATATCAAAAAACTGTCAGGTCGAAGAACAGCGAATATGATTTTTTTAAATATATTTTTTCAAATTTTAAAAATAAAAAAATTAGAATGCTAGATATTGCTTGTGGAGATAGTTACATATTAAATTTTGTATCAGAATATCTTGAAGATTATCTGGGTGTAGACCACAGTGATAAATATTTAATTTTTTCAAAATCAAAATGGAATAATTTCAACTTCTTAAACCTTGATCTCAATGATCCAAAAAAAATTAAATATTTACATGACTATAAGCCTAATTTTATTTTTATGAATGGTGTGATTCATCACCTAGAAGATAAAACGATGTCTCCTATTAATTCTTTTATTCGAGAAAATAAAGAAAGTGCATTTTTATCTGTTGATCCTATAAAACACGAAAATAAACTCATAAATAAATTAATGATAAAATACGACAGAGGAAAGTTTATTAGATCAAAAACTCAGTACAGCCATCTAATGCCAAACTTTGAAAGTACTATTATTGATGATTTTTATAAAATGAGTTTTAAACAAATTTTTCATTTCAAAAATATTAATATTCCTGAATCATATAAAAATTGGAAAAATATTAAAAATTAAAAAAAATGAAAGTATCAATTATTTTACCTAATTTTAATAGCTCCGAATTTATTAAGCAAACATTGAAATCTATAATTTCACAAACTTATAAAAATTGGGAACTAATAATAGTTGATGATAATTCAAATAATAAAACAAAAAAAATTTTATCAAAATACAAAAATAATAAAAAAATAAAAATTTTTTTTTTGAAAAAAAACAAAGGACAAGGTTTTTGTCGAAATTTAGCAATTAAAAAATCTAAATCTGATTATTTAGCATTTATAGACTCTGATGATATTTGGGTGAAAACTAAACTTAAAAAGCAAATCCTTTTTATGAATCAAAATAGTTATGATTTTACTTTTACTAATTACGAAACTTTCTCAAATATAAATAGTAAGATTAATTATATTAACCCCCCCAAAAAGTTTAACTACTTTAGTTTTATAAAGAATACATCTATAGGGACTAGCACCATGATAATAAAAAGAAAAATTGCTGATGGAATTAAGTTTCTTGATATGAAGATATGTGAAGACTATTATTTTAAATGTAAAATCTTAAGAAAAGTTAAAACTGCATATTGTTTAAGAGAATGTTTGACAAAATATCGAATACGCCAGAACTCCCTGCAGAGTAACAAAATTAAAAATATTTACGCGATTTGGAGAATTAACAAATTATTTAACAAATTAAATTTTTTGGAAAATTTAATTTCAGTCATTTCAATATCATATAATTCTTTAAGCAAATACGGTTTACGATAATTTTAGTAATTTACCTTATCTAGATATAGGCCACATGAAGGTGCAACTGGAGCACAGCCTGATCTGCTTTTTGCTTCAATAATTTTTTTAAATTTTCTTAAGGTCCATTTATTTTCTCCAAGAAGCTTTATGCAACCAACCATTGATCTTACTTGCTGCTGAAGAAATGATTGGGAAACAAATATAATTTCTAATCGATTGTCTCCTATTTTTTTTATACTAGCTTTATTAATAGTTTTAATGGGTGAGTTGGCATTGCAAGACGACGCTCTAAAGGTAGAAAAATCTTTTTTACCCTTCAATAATTTTAAGCCCGATTTCATTTTTGATATATTTAATTTTTTTCTAATGTTCCATGCTCTGTTTTTTTCAAGAGACAAAGATGAAATGCGATTAATTATAATATATTTATATTGTCGTTTTTTTGCACTGTATCGTGCATGAAAATTTTTTTTTCTTTTTTTTATATCCAATATGGAAACACAATATTTTGATAAAAAAAAATTAAGTGATTTAACAAATTTCTGCCTATCCTTAATATCATAGTTTGTTTTAAAGTGAGCAGATTGAGCAAGGGCATGTACTCCTGAATCTGTTCTTCCTGATCCAAAAATAACAATTTTTTTCTTAATTATTTTTTTAAGAGCTTTTTGTATTACTTCTTGGATAGACAAACCATTTTTTTGTATTTGCCATCCAACAAAATTCGTTCCTACATACTCTACTAAAATTTGATAAGTATTCATTAAATAATTATTTTACCTTTTAAAAATTTTGAACCAGTTAAAAAATCTTCTATTAATAATTTTTTCTTACTTTCTTTCTGTATTTCTAAAATTTCTATTGATTTCTCATTACAACCAATAATTATCTTATTATCAAGAATTTCTCCTGGTGCTCCCGATAAATTTGATATTTTTGCTTTCCATACTTTATATCTAAAGTTTTCGTATTCAAACCAGGCACCTGGAGCAGGATTCAAACTATTTATTTTTGATAAAATATCTGTGGCTGATTCTTTCCATGAGATTTTAGCTTCTGATTTCATAATTTTTTTTGCATAAGTTGCTTTATTTTCATTTTGATTTATAAATTTTGCCTCATTTTTTTCAATTAGATCAATACAGTTTAATATATTTTCTGCCCCTAAATTTGAGAGCGTTTTACTTAATTTTTCTGAAGTCATTTGATCATCTAATTTAATTTCAATTTGTTTCATATAAGGACCAACATCTAAACCTTCTTCAATTTTCATAAAACTTATTCCAGAAATTTTATCCTTATTCATGATGGCTCTTTGAATTGGTGCTGCTCCCCTCCACCTAGGTAATAAAGATGCATGAATATTAATAAAAAACTTATTAGGTAAATTTAAGTATTTTTTTGGTATTATTTTTCCATAAGCAATAACAACCACAATATTTGAGTCTAGCAATTTAAAATTTTCATACTCTTTTTCTGAATCAAAATCATCAGGTGTTCTTATATTTAAATTTAATTTTTCAGATTCTATTTGAATGGGAGAATGATTTTTTTTTTGTCCTCTGTATGATTTTTTTGGTTTTTGTGTATAAACACATTCTATTTTATATTTCGATCCTGCAATTTTTTTTAAAGTTTGAACTGCGAACTCTGGCGTTCCCATAAAAATAATTTTTTTAGACATTAATCTTTTAACTAAACTACTATTCTTTCTAATGATTTTTTTTGTTTTGTTAATTTTTTTATAATCATTGTTTTTTTTAAATTTGACAAATAATCTATAAATAAAATACCGTCCAAGTGATCTATTTCGTGCTGTATGCACGTGGCAAGCAAGCCTTTGGCCTTAAGTTCTTTTGTCTCCCCATTATAATCTAAATATTTTAAATGACATTCAGAAGCTCTTTCTATTTCAGCAAATTGACCTGGCAGAGAAAGACACCCTTCCTCGTATTTTGAATTTTCTTTTGACTTAAATATTATTTCTGGATTAACTAAATACAAAGGATCTTGTCTTTCTTCCTCTTTGTTGGTATCGATAACAACCACTCTCTTTAAAACTCCTATTTGTACAGCCGCCAGGCCTATTCCAGGGGCATCATACATAGTTTCCGCCATGTCATCCATGAGTTGCCTTAAGCTATCATCAACTGTTTTAACTACTTTACATTTTTTTCTTAATAAAAGATCTGGTTCTAATAAAATTTTATGAATAGTCATATTTAAATTATAATTTATTTACATTCTTAAAGGTAGGGCCCTGCTTAGAACTTTATTTCTAAACTTAATAAGGTTTGCTTGATTAAGTATATTGGTCATAAAATAAATTGTTTCAGGGTCTAGTTCGTAAATTTCATCTTCTCCTATGATCTCCACAAACTTCAAAGCCAAACGTCCAATTTCATCATTTTTAAGTAAATTAATTAGATTTTCAGGCACACTATAGTTTTTAGAAATCTCATTATATTTTATTTCTTTGGGAATTAAGAAACCATCTGCTTTAAGAGATTCTATTAATGCAAGATCTTTGGCAGAATAAAAATAATTTTTGTTTTTTTTTATTTTTTTATAAACATTATTTAAGTCCTTTTGTGATTTTTCAAATGGAGTTTCTATCTCAGTGTAGAATCTCATTACTCTTGATCTGTGAAGAATTTTATCGTCATATTTAATTTTTCCAAGCTCATACTCATCTTCAGTAAGAATATTACTTTCAACTATTTCAGCATACGATTCAGGAATTTCATTCGTCATAAGTTTTTTTAATTCATCGCTCATGAATTTTGTAAAAATATTGGAAATATTATCTTTTTTAAATAGACTCTTTAATAAATCTAAATATATTATTTTATTTTCAACCCTGTCAGACAAGAGGTATTTTTGAAAAATTAAAGCTCTAGAATCTATTCCATCTAAAGATTTATAAATGCCGTCAGCATTAATTAAAGTATTTAAATTAAAAGGAATTTTTTTGTAAATATCAAATATTTTTAATTTATCAACAGTGTTATCATTTGCAGCTACTTCTAAATTTTTGATTTTCTCTTTATTTTCAAAATCTTTTACTTCTAATAAATTAGCTGCATTTAAATATTCCCATATAAATTTATTAGTTTTATTTGTTGGCTCATAGTTAAATTCAGAAACTGTTATTGATGACAAATAAAAATTTAGTAAATTACTATCATCAATTTTATTATCATTATTTTCACTTATTTCTAATAAAAAATTGATTTTATTATCAAAAAATTTATTTGAAAGATTTTGTTCTTTTAATATATCGTAAATTAATTGAGCTTCATTTTTTTTATTATTAAAAATTAGACAATATATTTTAAACTTTTCTAAATAAGGATCTTTAATGTCTTTACTAATAAATTCTGATTTTTTACATCCCTCACTAATATTCGCTTTTGCAATATTTTTATCTACTAAATATTGAATAATTTTTTTTTTACCTTCAAACTCTTTATTTTTATTTAAAAATTGTTCTAAAATATTCTCTTTATCATTTTTAATTAACCAAGAAATTTTTAAACTTAAAAATTCTTTCTCAGTAATATTTTTTGAAGGTGCAAACGAATACGTCATTATTGTATTAATAAATAACTCTTCAGCAGCTTTAGATAAATCAATTTTATCAATTCTTTTAAAAATATTTTTAATATCATTTCCATTAGAATTGCTCCACATATTAAGTTTAAGATTATTAATTTCTGGATCAATAGTTCCAAAAATAATTTTCTGTGGTTCTAAGTCGCTAATGCTTTCAATAATTTTAGATTCTTTATTGATTGGTTTAATGTTGTTATTAATATTTTGATTTAATGTACTTGTTGCTTCCTTCTTTATTGAAGATTCATCTTTAGTGTTAATTTTTTTATTTTTTTTCCAAATATCAACGGTTTCTTCTTCTGAATATAGAATGCTTATATTCAAAAATAAAAAAATAAATAAATATATTATTTTATTTAAGTTTTTTAATTTCATTGGTAATATTTTTTTTAATTTCTTTTTTTGGCATTGGAAAGTTAACTTTGTCTATCAAAAAAAAAGCTAATGTCGCTACTAAACTAACTGCGATTAGTTTTAAAATCACTGTTTTAAATGATGATCTTGAGGATCTGATTTGATTCAATTTAAGTTGCATAGTTAAAAAATATATTTAAACTCAATAAATAAGACAAATTTGTGATAAATCAAATTATTAATGAGAAATTAATTGAAAAAAAACCTTATTTTAACTGGAATGATGGGCGTTGGTAAAACAACCTTGGGTAAAGCTTTGTCTATTCTACTAAAAATGAAGTTTATTGATACTGATGCAGAAATTGAAAAAATTGAGTCGGATACTATAAATAATATATTTAAAAATAAAGGTGAAGATTATTTTAGAACTATAGAAAGAGAAATTTGTTTAAAATTTGCAAAAAGACCCAATTCAATTATTGCTCTTGGTGGCGGAGCTATCGTTAATAAAGAAATAAGGGATTTTATATTAAAAGAATGTATTACCTTCTGGCTCGATATAGATCTAAAAATTCTTCGGAAGAGGCTTATAAATTCGAAAAAAAGACCTCTATTAAATGATGACGATATGACTAAAAAAATAACTGACATATATGAAAAAAGAAAAATAATATATAATCTGGCCAAATTTAAGATTACTTGTGGTAACAAAGACAGCATAGAACTTACAAAAGAAATAAAACAAATTTATGAAAAAAATTGAAATTAAAGTAAGAAATAAAGATTGTAATTATTCAATACTAATAGGAAATAATATTTTAAATATTTTACCTAAAAAAATTAAACTTCTTTGTCCTAAGGCACAAAAAATAGGACTTGTGATTGACAAAAATATTCCAAGCAAAGTTAAAACTAAAATTAAGGTTTTGTTAAAATCTTACGATGTTTTTATATTTGAATATAATACAAGTGAAAAAACTAAATCTTTTTCTAAAGTCGATAATCTTGTAGAAAAGTGCCTAGATAAAAATTTTAATAGGTCAGATGTAATGATCGCTTTAGGTGGTGGTATTATCGGAGATTTTTCTGCTTTTGTGGCAAGTTTAATTAAAAGAGGTATGAACTTTATTAATTTGCCTTCAACTTTATTAGCTCAGGTAGATTCGTCTATCGGAGGGAAAACAGGCGTTAATTCGAAAAACGGAAAAAATCTAATAGGAACATTTTATCAGCCACGGCTGGTAATATGTGATGTTTCTTTATTAAACAGTTTACCCCAAAGAGAAATTATTTGTGGATACGGAGAAATTTTAAAACACGCTATTATATTTGATAAAAAATTTTTTAATTGGTTAAAGCTTAATACAAAAAATTTACTTAATATTAAAGAAATAAACATATTAATGTTTGCAATATATAAAAGTTGTAAAATAAAATTAAATTTTGTGACCAATGATGTAAAAGAAAAAAATGTAAGAATGATGTTAAATTTTGGACATACGTTTGCCCATGCTATTGAAGCAAAAAATAAATTCTCTAAAAAGATCAATCATGGTGAAGCTGTTTTAATAGGCATGATGATAGCAACAAAAATTTCATTAATAAAAAAAATTTGCTCAATTACAACGTTTAATGAAATTAAAAATATTTATGATCAAAATAATTTAAATTATAAATTAAAAAATTTACAAAATAAAAATGAATTTAGCAAACTCATAAAATTTATGATAAATGATAAAAAAAATAATGATGAAAAAATAAATTTAATACTTTTAAAAAAAATCGGAAAAACAACTAAACCAGGCAATAATAAAATTTCTAAAAAAGAATTATTAAGTATTTATTCTAAAACTATTTAATTTTAATTTCTAACGCATGAATTTTAAATTTTAATTCTTCTTTTAAAATATTCATTATCAACCTTTGGGCATTAAGTCTATTTAAAGCCATTAATTCTTTAGATTGTATTTCTAAAGAAATATGAAATTTGTCTTTATCAAAAAATTTATGTTTTGTGTGCCTGTGGGTATTGTCTATAATTTTTATTTTTTCAACAGTTAAATTATTTTTAATCTTATTTTCAATTAGTTCTAAAAAATTCTTCATAAAATTATATTTTACTATATAAATGTTAGTTTGAAATGAAAATTATTTGTGATTGGGATAAATGTATGGAAATAGGAAGTTATAAAGCTCCTTACGAAAAAGATAATAGTAAGAAATACAGGTTACTATGTCTTAACCATGTTAAAATTTTCAATAAAAAATGGAATTATTTTTCTGATATGAGCGATCAACAAGTGGAATTTTTTATAAAATCAGATTTAACTTGGCATAAATCGACCAAGAGTTTTGGTTCTTCTGAGAATTTTTTTAATATTTTATGGAACAATGCCTTAGATGATAAGATAAATATTTTTAGATCTTCTAGTTATAAAGAATTCAAAAAAATTAAATTAGACAAAACAGACCGCGACGCTTTTGATATATTAGATTTAAAATATGACGCAAAATGGGAGGAAATTCAGAAACAATTTAAAACTCTTGTAAAGAAATATCATCCTGATAAAAACCTTGGTAGTAAAAAATTTGAGGACAAATTAAAAACAATTACACTGGCTTATAGTCAATTAAAAATGAAAATAGGAAAAAAATAATGACTACAAATTTAATGGAGCAAAAACCTGATATTAAAATTTCTGTTAAACAAACATTCGGCTTAGACACTAAAATGGAAATAGATGCGTTTGCAAAAAAAAATGAATATGTTCCAAAAATTGATCAAGACTATAAATTTGATAGAGATACAACACTCGCCATCTTATCTGGTTTTGCCTTCAACAAACGAGTGTTAATTCAAGGGTATCACGGCACTGGTAAATCAACTCATATTGAGCAGGTCGCTGCTCGACTGAATTGGCCCTGTGTAAGGGTAAACCTAGATAGCCACATAAGTCGTATAGACCTTATCGGTAAAGATGCAATTGTGCTTAAAGACGGAAAGCAAGTAACAGAATTTAAGGAAGGTATTTTACCATGGTCAATTCAAAATCCAGTTGCGTTAGTGTTTGATGAATACGATGCAGGAAGACCTGACGTTATGTTTGTGATTCAAAGGATTTTAGAAAGTGATGGTAATTTTACTTTATTAGACAAAAATAAAGTTCTTGAACAGCATGATTATTTCAGAATGTTTGCGACCACAAATACAGTAGGTTTGGGAGACACAACTGGACTCTACCATGGAACGCAGCAAATAAACCAAGGTCAAATGGATAGATGGAATATTGTTTCTACTTTAAATTATTTACCATTTGAAAAAGAGTTAGAAATAATTATTGCCAAGAACAAATCTTTTGATAACAAAGAAGGTAAGGAAAAAATTTCAAATATGATTAAAGTTGCAGATTTATCTAGAAAAGGATTTATGAATGGTGACATCTCTACTGTTATGAGCCCTAGAACAGTTTTGCATTGGGCTGAAAATTCCAATATTTTTAAAGATACTGGATATGCTTTTAGAGTAACCTTTTTAAATAAATGTGATGAAATGGAAAAAAAGATAATTGCTGAATACTATCAAAGATGTTTTGGCGAAGATCTTCCTGAATCTTCAGTAAATGTTATTATTTCATAAATAAAAATGGAAAAAAATGAGGACCTTCTAGAAAACTTTAAAACTGCTATAGCATCTACTGCAAAATCTTTATCAAATATTGAAGGTATTGAGGTTGTTTTCGGGGATCAAAATATAAAAGCAGATAATAAAACTATAAAATTACCTGATTTAAAAGACGTATAATGTAATTAATTATACTAAAATAAGAGCTTTAGCTGACTCTGAAGCATTAAAATTTAGATTTAGTAATTTAGAAATTTTAAAATTAAATGAACCACAAGGTAAAATTTCAAAAAAATTATACTCAATAGCAGAAAAAATTAGATGTGAAAAACTTGGATCCATAGAGTTCAAGGGAATAAAGAAAAATATATATAATTTTTATCAAGATAAAATAGAAAAATTAGACTTCAATAAAGATGAAGATAAAATATTTGAAGCATTTGAAAATTATTTACGTGTAAATATTTTAGAAATAAAAAATAATAAAAATACAGATAAAGAATTTAAGATTTATAAAAAAAGTATAGATACAAAATTAAAAAAAAATCTTCAAGCATTAAATAAGACAATAGAAGATCAACATAAGTTTAATTCGTTAATATCAAGTTTAATTACTGAAATGGATATAGAGGAGAACTTCGCTGATCAACAGCAAGAAGCGGAGAATAAAAAAGAAAAAAATGATAGTAAAAATGATGAAAAAAATCAAAAAAAAAGTGATCAAGATAAAGACGATCAGGAAATGTCTGTAGACGTAGGTAGTCCTCATATTGACGAACATACAGAAGATAATAGTTCAGAATCTGAAACTGTAGAAATTGAAGATGCTAATAACACGACAATAAAACGAAAAAAAAATAACAATCAACTTGGAGACAAAAAATATAAATTATATACAGAACAGTTTGATGAAATTGTTAAAGCTGAAGAACTAGAAACAGAACAGGAACTAAATAGGTTGAGGGAAGTGCTTGACCAACAGTTATTACAGTTAAAAAACTTTATTTCAAAATTAGCCAATAAACTTCAAAGAAAACTACTGGCTATACAAAATAGAACATGGAGTTTTGACTTAGAGGAAGGGATATTAGACACTTCAAAACTTACGAGAATTATTATGGACCCTTTTAATTCCCTCTCATTTAAAAAGGAAAAAGACACTGATTTTAAAGATACTCTAGTTACAATTTTAATAGATAACTCAGGTTCTATGAGAGGCAAACCAATTTCTGTTGCAGCCATATGTGCAGATATTTTATCGAGAACTCTTGAGAGATGTTCTGTAAAAGTGGAAATTTTAGGATTTACTACAAAACACTGGAAAGGAGGAGGTTGTAGAGAAAAATGGATGAACAGTGGAAAACCGGCCAACCCAGGAAGATTGAATGATTTAAGACATATTATTTATAAATCAGCAGATACTCCTTGGCGACAATCGAAAAAAAATATTGGACTTATGTTAAAAGAGGGCTTGTTAAAAGAAAATATAGATGGTGAGGCTTTAAAATGGGCCTACAACAAAATGCAAAAAAGAAAAGAAGAAAGAAAAATTCTAATGGTAATTTCTGATGGTGCTCCTGTTGATGACTCAACTCTCTCTACAAACACTTCAGATTATTTAGAAGAAAATTTAAAAAACGTAGTTAAATGGATAGAAACTAATTCTAAAATTGAGTTACTGGCTATTGGTATTGGTCATGACGTTACAAGATATTATAAAAAAGCTGTAAAAATTGCTGATGTCCAAGATCTAGGAGATGTGATGATAAATCAATTAACTGATCTTTTTACTGTAAAACCAAAAGATAAAACAATTCACTAATTTATTTTATAAGAGATATTTTTATCCGAAAAATCTTTAAGTTTAGAAACTATTATTCTAAAGGGTACGAGCATTATAAAAACCATTAATACCTTAACAACAAAATCTCCTAGTGCTAGTGTAACCCAAGGAATACCTGTATTATAAAATGAAATTGAAAAAAATAAAAAAGTATCTACTATTGAAGCAACAAAAGATGAAATTAGAGGTGCGTAATACCAATTTTTGTTTTTTCTAAACTTATCAAAAATAATTATATCAACTAATTGAGCTACTAAAAAAGCTGTACCTGAACCTAGGGCAATTCTGATGGAAATAAGATTAGAAAAATTTATTGAAACTAACAATGTAAGCATTACTCCAATAAAGAAACCTAAATAAACAATTTTTTTTGCAACTTTTTTTCCATACCCTTTATTAGCTAGATCCGTTATTAAAAAAGCAATCGGATAACTAAAAGCACCATAGGTTAATATGTCTTGAAGGTTGTAATGTTTAACTGGAAATTGCACTAAGTAATTAGACAAAATGACTACTATCCCCATTGATAAAGCTAGTACGGTAAGCAGTCTATGATTTAGAAGCATGAATGTTAAACTCTATTTGAAATAGAAATTTTTAATTTTTTAACCTTTTTTGAAAGGTTTTTTAATTTTGCTCGTTCTAAGAATTTATCTAGTCCACCTTTATAATCTACAGTACGGACCGCAGCATTTGTAACGTTTAATTTAACGTTTTTTTTTAAAATATCACTTTTGAAAATTACCTTTTTTAAATTTGGTAAAAACTTTCTTTTAGTCCTATTGTTAGAGTGACTAACGTTATGACCTTTTAGTGGTGATTTGCCTGTGAGCTCACATTTTTTAGACATAATAATTTATGATAGGTATATAAATCCTCTTTAATAAATGGTCAAGCGTTAATTCCTACTACATCACTTATATTTTTAATCTTTTCTTTTTTTAAAATTGAAATCAAGTCTTTTTTTATTTCAGAAACTATATTTGGGCCCTTATAGACCATTCCCGTATAAAGCTGAATTGCAGTTGCTCCTGATGCTATTTTTTCAAAGGCACTTTCTCCAGAGTCCACGCCGCCAACACCAATTATTGGAATTTTTTTATTTATTCCCTTATAAAAGTGCTTAATCAGCTTTGTTGAAATTTCTTTGATTGGTTGTCCAGACAATCCGCCTTTTTCCATTTTTTGGTTACCTAATAATTTTTCTCTATTTTTATCTGATGTGTTAGAAACTATAATTCCTTCAATATTAAATTTAAGAATTAATTCAATGATATTACTGATTTCTTTATTTTCTATATCTGGCGAAATTTTTATGAATAGAGGCTTCTTTATTTTTTCTTTTTTTCTTAATTCCGTTAAGCGTTTTAACAGTGTTGTTAGAGAATCTCTACTGTGTAAATCTCGAAGCCCTTCTGTATTTGGTGAGGATATGTTGATCGTTATATAATCAGCTTCATTATGCATTTGCGATAAACATAAAATAAAATCATCTATTTTATTTATTGTTTCCTTGTTAGGACCAATATTTATTCCCAATATTCCTTTTGGAGTATTATTAGATATGCGATTCAATACAGTTTTTACACCATCATTATTAAATCCAAGCCTATTGATCATTGCCTTATCTTTTTCTAAGCGAAATACTCTAGGCTTGGTGTTTCCTAGTTGCATTTTAGGAGTTATTGTCCCAACTTCTACAAATCCAAAACCAAGCTTAAATAAAGAGTTGTAAACTTCTGCACTTTTATCAAAACCTGCTGCTAGACCTATTGGGTTTTTTATTTTTTTTCCAAATAATTTTGTCTGCAAAATTTCTTCTCCTTCAACTTTAAAAAAAGACTCAGGTATAAAATTAAATTTTAAAGATTTAATAGCTAGGTCGTGAGCTGTCTCTGGATCTAAGCTAAATATATAAGGTCGTATTATAGAAAACATTTATTTATTTATTTTTTCATTGATTAACTTAACCGTTTCCTGCACACCAAAAAAGCTTATAAAATAACCCATTCTTGGTCCATCTATTTCACCAAATAAAACTTCATAGATTAATTTAAACCAATCTCTTAAATTTTTTTCATAACCATTTTCTTTACCAGTTGAATAAACGAGAGTTTGAATATCTTCTGGTTTTGTGCTTTGAGGGACTTCCTTAATTTTTTCAATTAATTTAATTAAAGCAATTTTCTCTTTTGAATCTGGGGTTTTAAATTTTTTATTAGGTTCTACCTTGTCTTTAAAATAGTTAATTGCATATTTAGTCAAACTATCTAATATAGGATGTTCACTTGGTAAAATGTCTTTATGAAACTTGTTAATAAACTTCCAAAGAATATCCTTACTATCCGCGTTACTTGAGCCAACTAAGTTTAGTAACATCGAAAATGACATAATAACTTTTTCTTTAGGTGGAACACCATTATGTATATGCCAAACAGGATTTAATAATTTATCCTGTTCATTTTGATTAGGATATTTTTCTATTAGACTTAAATATTCGTCAACAGTTTTCGGCACTACTTCTGAAAATAATTTTTTTGCCCTTTTTGGATTGGCATACATATATAAAGATAAACTTTCTGGTGAAGCATATCTAAGCCACTGGTCTATTGATATTCCATTTCCTTTAGATTTTGAAATTTTTTCTCCTTTCTCATCTAAAAAAAGTTCATATGCAAAACCATTTGGTGGAGTTTTTCCTAAACTCTACAAATTTTATTTGACAATATTGCGCTTTCAGTTAGATCCTTGCCGTACATCTCAAAGTCAACATCAAATGTGAACCAACGCATTGCCCAATCTACTTTCCATTGTAGTTTACATTTTCCATTAGTGATTTCAGTTTCTAGCTTTTTACCATTATTATCAAAAATAGCTTTTCCATTTTTTTTGTTTATTTCTATAAGTGGAATTTCTAAAACTTTCTGTGTTTCAGGACAAATTGGTAAAAATGGACAGTAAGTTTTTCGCCTTTCATCTCTCAAAGTTGGTAATATAATATTCATTATGTCGTCATATTTTTCTAAAACTCTCATCAAAGAGTTATTAAAAATTCCATTTTTATAATTTTCTGTTGAACTTTTAAAATTAAAGTTAAAGTTAAACTTATTTAAGAATTCTTTAAGAAGTTCATTATTATGTTCTCCAAAACTCTTATATTTGTTAAACGGGTCAGGAATACTAGTTAGAGATTTTCCTAAGTTTTCATGTAGCACCTTGTCATTTGGAATGTTTTCTGGCACTTTTCTTAGGCCGTCCATATCATCAGAAAATGTTATAAGATCAGAATCTATTTTCTGAATATGCTTTAATGCATTTACCATCATGCTAGTCCGTGCCACTTCTCCAAAGGTTCCTATATGGGGTAATCCACTGGGCCCATATCCTGTTTGAAAAATTATTTTATTTTTCTTTTTAATTAATTCTTTCCTGTCTTTAAGAAGCTTTCGGATTTCAACAAAAGGCCAGGAAGAAGTAGATTGAATGAGGTCTTGATTAAGCATATTATTGTTTATTAAATTTTGTATATAAAATACAGATATAAATACAGAATATTAAGTTGAATTTTATAACTATTTAAATAATCTCATTCTATATGGCCGTTAACAAAACAGTTTTTTTTATAATTGGCATCCTTTTAGTGGTTCTAGGGATATTCATGATTTTGCCCTATATGATGCAATTAATTTATAGTGAAGATAGCCATAGCTTTTTATCTTCATCATTTATTACAATTTTTATTGGCATATTATTTATTCTAACAAATCTAGAAAAGGAATATCGCTTGAATTTACAGCAGACTTTTTTATTCTCTACATTAGCTTGGCTTACAATAGCTATTTTTGGAAGTTTACCTTTTTTATTCTCAACTTTGAATTTTTCATTAAGTGAAGCTTTTTTTGAAAGCATGTCTGGCATTACAACTACTGGCTCTACGGTTATTTTAGATTTAGATAATTCTCCAAAAAGTATTTTGCTTTGGAGAGCTATAATGCAATGGCTAGGTGGCATAGGTATTATCGTAATGGCTATTACAGTTTTGCCACTTCTAAAAGTTGGAGGGATGCAATTATTTAAAATGGAAGGTTCAGATAATACTGAAAAAATTCTACCTAGAACAATAGAAGTCGCTACAATTATAATCTCCACATATCTAATTTTAACTTTTTTATGTGCATTTTTTTACTGGGTATTTGGTATGAGTATTTTTGATAGTGTTGCTCATTCAATGACTACAATTGCTACAGGAGGGTTTTCTACTCATAACGATTCTATAGGTTTTTTTTCTAGTTCGGGTATAGAATTTATAAGCACTATTTTTATAATCCTGGGAAGTATACCATTTTTATCGTATTTAAAATTTGCAAAAGGCAATAGAAAAATTTTTTTTCAAGATATTCAAATTAGAGGTCTGATATACCTTTTGCTATTCTCAATTCTAATAATTTTTTTATATTTAATCTTTATAAATCACGATAGCTCGTTAATAGATAAAATACGAATTGCTTCATTTAATGTTGTTTCTATTTTATCAGGAACTGGTTATGTAACAGATGATTTTGGGCTTTGGGGTAAATTTTCTTTAATATTTTTCTTATTCTTAATGTTCGTAGGTGGTTGTGCTGGATCCACAACATGTGGAATAAAAATTTTTAGGTTACAGATGCTATTTATATTTTTAAGAAATCAAATAAAAAAATTAATGTATCCAAATAGCGTATTTATAATAAAATATAATAATCAAAAAATATCTGATAACTTTTTAAATTCAGTGATCATTTTTATTTTTTCATATCTCTTTCTTTTTATGTTTTTATCTATTTTACTATCTATTACTGGTTTAGATTTTTTGTCTGCAATTTCTGCTGCAGCTACTTCAATATCTAATGTCGGACCAGGTCTGGGAGAAATGATTGGTCCTAATGGAAATTTTAAAGAGATTTCAGATTCCTCTAAATGGCTTCTTTCGTTTGGCATGCTTCTTGGACGATTAGAGCTTTTTGCAGTTCTGGTATTATTTTTTCCTTCTTTTTGGAAAGGATAAATAAATTTTAATGAATAAATTAAATTATAATTTTTTAAATCTCAAGGCGATTAGAATGTTTTTGCTAGGTTTCTCATCAGGCTTACCTATTCTTTTAGTTTTTTCTACTCTTTCTGTATGGCTTGTAAAAGCTGGCGTAAATAGAGGAATGGTAACAATGTTTAGCTGGGCAGGTCTTGCCTACTCTTTTAAATTTATTTGGACTCCTATAGTTGATCATTTGAGATTACCTTTTAAAAAATTTGGGCACAGAAAAAGTTGGCTCTTAACTTCTCAAACAATGGTTATATCCAGCTTAATTTTTATATCTTTTACAGATCCATCAAAGTCTTTAATTTACACGGCAATAGGTGCTGTTTTAATCTCATTTTCTAGTGCTACTCAGGACATAATAGTCGACGCTTTTAGAATTGAATCAGCTCCACAAAAACTACAAGGCGCTCTTTCAGCCATGTATATTGCGGGATATCGGATAGCTATGCTTGTAGCTGGAGCAGGTAGTTTATTTTTAGCTGCTTATTTAGGCACAGAAAATTATGATGTAAAGGTTTGGCAAACAGTTTATTTAAGTATGGCTTTTCTAATGTTGATTGGGGTTTTGACAACAGTTTTATCTCCTGAGCCTAAAGTTAGTAGAGAAGGTTCATTGATTAATTTTCAACATCAGTTAAGATTTTTGACCTCTTTCTTAATAGCTATTTTAATTTTCATAATAACATTTTCATTTTTAGAAAATCCGTTTTTAGAAAAAGGTCCTATTGTGAAATTTCTATTTGCTCTTGCAAGACTCATTATTTCTTTTGCTACTTCCTCTTTAACAATTTATTTTTTAATTGTAGTAAAATTGATTCCGAAAAAAACCGCATTTAATGTATATACGAAACCAATACTAGATTTTACAAAAAGGTACGGCAAAACTGCTGTGTTTATTTTATTATTAATTGCACTATATAGAATTGCAGATGTTGTTATGGGTGTTGTAGCAAATGTTTTTTACCTTGAAAAAGGATTTAATATCAAAGAAATAGCAACCTATTCAAAATTTTTTGGAGTTTTTGCTACTATTGCAGGTGGAATAATTGGTGGTTATTGTGCCATTAGGCTTGGAACGATTAGATGTTTGTTTTTTGGAGCATTAGTGGCCGCTGCAAGTAATTTACTTTTTTCTTGGTTGGCTATATCAGAACCTTCAATAAATTTACTTATAATAGTTATTACGGCAGACAATATTTCAAGCGGTTTTGCTGGTGCTGCTTTTGTCGTTTATTTGTCGGCCTTAACCTCTTTAAAATTTACCGCCACCCAATATGCGCTTTTTAGCTCAATAATGTTACTTCTTCCAAAGGTGCTTGCTGGATATTCTGGAGGAATTGTTGATCAGGTAGGTTATGCTAACTTCTACATTTTTACAGCTATTATTGGTATTCCTGTACTTATTCTAATATTTTGGATTTCAAAAATAGCACCTGTTAAAGATTAATAAGATTATGAAAAAATATTATTTAAATAATTTTAATCATATTAAAGTTTTTAAAAAAATGTCTGTAAGTTCTAAGATAGTCACACAAATGATTTATGGTGATGCATTTGGAATAATTAAGAAACAGAATAAATGGTTTAAAATAAGGATAAAAGAAGACGGATATACTGGCTATATTAAGAAAAAGAATTTTATTTCTTATGTCACGCCAACTCACAAAGTGTGCAAGTTATTTGCAAATATTTATAAATATCCCAATAACTCAAAAATTATTAACAAACTTTCTTATGGTTCTAAAATAAGAATACAAAATATTAAATTTAATTTTAGAAAATTTGATAATTGCTGGATAAAAGGTGACTGCATAAAACCTATTAACTTTAAGAGCAAAAACATTTTCTCTGATATTAAAATTTTTAAAAATATAAAATATTCTTGGGGCGGAAAATCATATAGAGGATTAGATTGTTCAGCGCTTATACAGATTTTTTTTAACTACAATAATAAATATTGCCCTAGAGACGTTAAAGATCAGGTAAAATATTTCAAAAGAAATATAGAACTTAAAAATATTAAAAAAAATGACATGATTTATTGGAAGGGTCACGTTGCAGTCGCGCTTTCTAAAACAAGGTTAATACATGCTTATGGCCCAATGAAAAAAACCGTAATAATGAATATAAGCAAAACAATTAAAATGATAAAGAAGACAGCAAAATTAAAGATTATTTCTATAAAAAGATTTTAAAGCCGAGGTGGCTTAAGTCTCCCTCTACCACCTCTTAATATTATAGTAGCTGATTCGCATATTTAGTTTTAACTCTTTTTAAGTGTATGTGGATAAAAATTTTAATTTAATGTTGGAGAGAGAGGGTTTTAATCCTTAATACGATTGCTTGTATACACACTTTTTAAGCGTGCTCTCTCAACATGACTTTTAATTTATTTTTTTATTTTAACAATTTTCTATATGCAAATATTACAGCAAAAACTATTATTAAAGCAGCAATTCCCTGTTCACCAAGAGCATTAAGTAAGTTTATTAAATTTGCCGTAACTTGGGATCCAAAAAAAGCTACCTCTGGACCAAATACTATTTCAGCTATAACTGATATTGCTAATAGCAAAATTCCAACTTCTAAAAATTTGTTTAAATATTTTGTAATTGTTGTGATCCAATTTATCATAATTTTTCCGATCTATTTTAGTCTCTCTAAATTAAAAATATTTAGAGAGACCTTTATTAATAGCTATCCTACAAAGGTGATAGCATTAATTGATTACTTATAAAGATTTAGAATGATGATAGCGGCTATCAAACCAACTATTCCGGCATCACCTAAAGATTGTACTAAACCTGTAATGTTTGATGCTATTCCACTAACAAAGGGAACGTTTCCACCAAGTAAGCTTAATACGATACCTAAAGCAAGTAATGATATTACTACTTTCGTTAGGCTGTCAAAAATTGACGTTAGTCCTGCTATTGCTTTCATGTTTACTCCTATTTATTTTTACTAAAATCAAAACGAATCATTTCGTATTGATATGTATGAATTTACCATTTAAGAATCCTAGAGCACATTAAAAAAACACTGATTTTAACAAAACCTTATAAATACAACATTTTTTTCCATTTATTATGTGCAAAATGAGTCTTTAAGAGCTGAGTTGGAGTGCTATTAGATCAATTTTTATCAACTCTAAAAATCTGCAAAAAAGTGAAATTAATGGCGGAGAGAAAGGGATTCGAACCCTTGATACGATTGCTCATATACACGCTTTCCAAGCGTGCGCCTTCAACCACTCGGCCACCTCTCCAATCTTATAATTGTTTAAAAATTCCTTTATCACTTAAATAAAGTTTATAAAAATTTCGATACCAACTAATTGTTTTTTTTAAACCATCATCAAAGTTAACATTGGGTTTCCAGCCTTTTGATGTGATCAATTTATTGTTTGCTTGCATATTCCAGATTTCATTTGATCTGTATTTAAGTGCTCCAATTTTTAACTTTGAAGATGAGTTGGAATATTTATGTATTTTTTTAACTAAGTCCTTAATTGCTACTGGAGTATTGCTTCCAATATTAATAGGGTCCAGGCTGTGTTTTATTTTTTTATCTAAAAATAGTATTGCATCAATTATATTGTCTATATAATTAAACTCTCTGGTCTGCTTTCCTTCAGTTGTTTTGATTTCTTTATTCTGCAAACATTTAATTATTATTTCGGGGATAATTGCTTTTTCGCTTTGAAATGGCCCAAATGTGTTAAATGGTCTTACACATAATAAATTTAAATTTGTATGTTTTGCTTTAAGTAAAGAAAATAATTCACTTGCATATTTTGAAACGCCGTATGGTGACATTGGGTTTGGTTTTTCTTCGGTATTAAATGGTAAAACTTTCTGAATACCATATATCTCTGACGTCCCCATATGAATTAATTTTTTTATTTTTGGACCGTGATTAAGAAGGTTTACAGTCGATAACAAATTAGAATTAACATTTTCAAAAACATGTTTAAAGCTATCACCTACGTGATTGTATGCCGCCAAATGAAAAACAACATCAAAACTCATTTTATTCAACCCGATTACAGAATCTGTATTTCTAAGATCTGCTTCTATTACATTAATTTTATCCCATATTTTAACTAATCTTGGTGAGTCTATAATGCTATTATACTTTACGGTAACAGAAACTTTCGCTCCAATTTTTACTAGTCTGTATGCGAGATGAGACCCTATGAAACCCGCACCACCTGTAATTAAAATTTTTTTATTTTTGAGGTGTTTCATTTAAAGTAAAATATTTATCATAATTAACTTTTGCATTTTTAAGTTCTGCGGGTGAATTAATTGTAACTTGTAAATCATTAAATTTGTATATATTAACTTCTTTTTTTTTTATCAGATAATTTATTGCTTGTACAACTCCTTTACCATCACTCAAGTTTATAATTTTTTTGCTAATATTTTTAAAAAAATTTGGGCTTAATACGGCATATCCAATAAAATGATTTAAAATCGGCTTTTCATCAAATTTAGTAGCTCTTCCTTTCGCGTTCCAATTGACAAGACCGAAAGGATTCTGAATTGGCGCAACAACAATTGTTATCATGCATTTTGATTTTTTATGTTTCGATATTAGGTCTTTAAAATTTATTTTTGCCAATGTGTCACCATAACTTATTAGGGTGTCGCTTGTAATATTATGCTTTGCTAAATAAATTCTTTTAAGAATTCCTGTTTTTATTCCTCCATTATTAAAAATACTTTTGTTTGTTTTTTTAATTAAAAACTTTTTTAAAATATTTGCTTTATATCCTAAACAAAAAATGAATTTATCTATTCCTCTACTTTGATAATATTTAATTTTATGTTCAATTATTGGTTTACCTCCTATTTTAATCATAGGTTTCGGTATGTTAGTTGTAAAGCTACCCATTCTTTTTCCCCTGCCTCCACAAAGTATTATCATCTTAGTATTGGTCATTTTGTCATTATTTCAATTTTTAAAAACAATTGTTTTAAGCTCTTCTATAAAATTCTTTTTTGTTGGCAATATATTTTTTTTTATATCCTCTTTTATTAATTCATAGTTTTTTATTATATGATCAATTGTTTCTTTTAAAGAATCAATTTTTCTTTTTGATATAAAAACTCCTTTTCTATTTCTTGCGACATGCGATATTTCTTCAAATACAATTACTGGACGAAAACGCGCTAAAGCTTCATCAAGGACTTGTGGATGACCTTCTGTATATGATGGTAAAATAAATATGCCATGATTATCATAAAATTTTATAATTGCGTCGTTATAATTTTCAAAATTTATAACTGAAACATTTTGAGAATTTAAATCTATATCATTTTCTTTTTCTGATGTAACAGCTGTTAGTTTTATATTTGTATTTTTTATCAATTTTAATAATGAGAAAATACCTTTTTCCACTCGGAGTCTCCCAACATACAATAGTTTATTTTTATCAAAGTTTTCTTGTTTGACTTTAGCAAACCATTTTTCATTTAATTGAGAAGGGTGAACAATATGTCCAGACTTCCCCCTCAAAATATGTTTTCTACAACTTATTAATGACGATGTCTTCGATACTATTAAAAACATAAAATGATATATAGCAGGCCCCACTATACCGAAGATTGACCTGTACTCTTTGTAACCATCACTTCTTAAATAAACAAATTGATTTTTATTGAAAATTTTTAAAATAATACTTGCAACGAAAGTATACGGGGAAATTGAAATTATTAAATATTTGTTCTTTTGCTTAAAAAGACTTTTTATTATTGAGTAAACATAAAAAAAAATATTACTATTTATTTTAATATTTTTTATATCAATTTTTTTTGATCGTCTTTTTTTTGACTTTCTCCCAATTATAGAAATATTTCTTTGCTCATTTAATGCTTCTGGTATTGATTTTAAGTCAATGTTATCACAGTAGTATTTTCCATCTTCAAAAAATATACTTTCGTTTGTGATTATATGAAGATCTTTATTCATATTGAATTTTTGCTTATGTTTCTTTACTTATTTTAAGCACGCCTATAAATGCTTCTTGAGGTATTTCTACTCTTCCAAATTGTTTTGACCTGGCCTTACCTTTTTTTTGTTTCTTAAGTAATTTTTTCTTTCTGTCGCCAGCTCCACCACCGTGAATTTTTGTAAGTACGTCTTTTGAAAATCCTTTAATAGATTCTCTTGCAACTATTTTTCCACCTATAGCTGCTTGAATAGGAATCATAAAATTGTGCCTTGGAATTAAATCTTTTAATTTTTCGCAAACTTGCCTACCTGTTTTTTCTGCAAAATCTTTATGTATAATCATTGCCAAGGCATCAACTGGTTCTGTGTTAACTAAAATACCAAGTTTTACCAAGTCGCCTTCCTTGTGTCCTGTAATTTCATAATCAAAGCTGGCATACCCACTAGAAACTGATTTTAATTTATCATTAAAATCAAAAACAACTTCATTTAAAGGAAGATCATATGAAAGAACCGCTCTATTTCCTGAGTAGCTTAAATTAGTTTGAATGCCTCTTTTATCTTGGCAAATTTTTATGATTGATCCTAAATACTCATCGGGAGTAATAACAGTTGCTTTAATCCATGGTTCCTCTATTTTTACTATTTGTGTTGGGTCTGGCATATTTGATGGGTTTTGAAGGTCTATCATTTCACCTTTGATCTTATGGACTTTGTAAATTACACCGGGCGTTGTTGTTATTAAACTTACATCAAACTCTCTTTCTAATCTTTCTGTTATAATTTCTAAATGAAGTAAACCAAGAAAACCACACCTAAAACCTAATCCTAAAGCGCTTGAAGACTCCGCCTCATAAGAAAAACTTGCATCGTTAAGTTTAAGTTTTCCAAGACCATCCTTTAATTTTTGATACTCCGAACTATCTACCGGAAATAGACCACAAAATACTACAGGCTTACTAGGTTTAAATCCTGGTAATGCTATGTCTAATGGATTTGAAGCGTCACAAATTGTATCTCCAACTTTTGTTTCGGATAAAGTTTTTATACCTGTTATTATAAATCCTATCTCTCCAGAATTTAATTCATCAACATCTTCTGGCTTAGGGGTAAATACTCCTACTTTTTCTATTACATACTCCTGATCATTTGACATCAGTTTAATTTTCATATTTTTTTTTATTTTTCCATCAATAATTCTAACTAAAATAACCACACCTAAATACGTATCGTACCAACTATCTACAAGTAACGACTTCAATTTTTCATTTTGGTCTCCTTTAGGCGGAGGTAAAATTTTAATAATTGACTCGAGAATATCGTTTATTCCTTCACCGGTTTTTCCCGAACAACCTATGGCGCTTGACGTATCAATTCCTATCACATCTTCTATTTCCTTTTTTGTTTTTTCTAAATCTGACGCAGGTAAATCTATTTTATTTAAAACTGGTATTACCTCATGATTTATCTCAAGCGCTTGATAAACGTTGGCTAAGGTCTGAGCCTCGACTCCTTGAGTGCTATCGACTATTAACAAAGAACCTTCACAAGCAGAAAGCGATCTACTCACTTCGTATCCAAAATCAACATGGCCCGGAGTGTCAATTATATTTAATATATATTCTTTTCCATTTTTAGCTTTATATTTTAACTTAACGGTTTGAGCCTTAATTGTAATTCCTCTTTCTCTTTCAATATCCATGGAGTCTAGCACTTGAGTTTTCATTTCTCGATCTGTTAACCCACCACACTTATGAATTATTCTATCAGCTATAGTGGATTTTCCATGGTCGATATGTGCTATGATTGAAAAATTACGTATTTTTTCTATATCTGACATTATGATCTAATTGTTGCACCTGTTTTTTCCTTAACAGTTTCTATAATCCTTTGACTTATTTGATCTAGGTCTTTTTCAGTTAAAGTTTTATCAAAAGCCTGAAGCGTAACATTAATTGCCACTGATTTTTTTCCTTCAGGAATATTTTTACCCTCAAAAACGTCAAATGTTATTACTTTTTTTATAGTTTCTACATCTATTTCTTTTATTAGCAATTCAAGATCACCAATATTATAAAATTTGTCAATTACAAAAGCAAAATCTCTTTCTGTTTTTTGAAAATCAGAAACAATATACTTTTTTTTTAGGATTCTTAATTTCTTATCTGGTTTTGGAATATTTTTTAAGAATATTTCTAATCCAAAAATATTTTTTTCTTTAAATCCTAAATTCGTAATTATCGCTGGATGTAGTTCACCAAAATAAGCAAGGTGAGGTCCTTTTTCTGATTTTAAATTTATAGAGCCTGATCGACCAGGGTGATAACAGTTTTTTGTATTATTACTTACATACAAATAATTTTCGTTTATGCCCAATTCTATCAAAGTTCTTATAACGTCACTTTTGACATCAAATACATCAATATTTCTAGATTTTTCTAACCAACTTTTTCTTCCAACCAAACCTGTTTTTATGGCTCCAACTACAATTTGTTGTTCACCAGGATTTTTTCCAAAAAATGTTGGTCCAATTTCAAAAAAAGAAAGGTCTTCGTAGCCCCTATCCTGATTTTTTTTTATACTTATAGCAAGGTTTGAAAAAATTGACCTTCTTAATACATCTAAATCACTAGATATAGGATTGAAAATTTTAATTCCTTTTTCAAATTTTGAAAACTGTTTATCAACCTTAGAATCTGTAAAAGACCAGGAAACAGTTTCCATATAACCTTTTGATGCTAAAGATCTTTGTGAAAGATGAAAGAGTTTTTGTTTAAAATTTAAAGTTTCCTTTTCTCTTTTTTTCTCAGGTTCAATTAATTCAATCTTATCAAAACCTTTTATTCTAATTAATTCTTCAATTAAATCTATGTCTTGTATAATATCAGGCCTCCAAGAAGGAGCTTCAACTTTAAAAGATTTTTTACCAGGTTTAATTTTACATCCTAAAGATAGTAAAATTTGATTTATTTCTTTATTTGAAATTGTAATTCCAATTATTTTTTTAAATTTTTCTAAGTCTAAATTTATTATTTTATTTTTTTGACTTATAGCTCCTGTGATAGTAAATTTACTTGCTTCACCACCGCAAATTTTTATTATTAATGCTGTAGCAATTTCAAGTCCTTCATTAATAGATTTAGGGTCTACCCCTCTTTCAAATCTGTATTTTGCGTCCGTATTAATATTTAATAATCTTGATGTTTTTCTTATTGAATTAGGTAAAAAGTAAGCTGATTCCAATAAAATATTTTTAGTTTCATATTCAGTAGATGTTTTTATGCCACCAATTATTCCTCCTAATCCAAGTATACTGGACTTATCCGCAATTACACACATGTTGGCTTTTAACTTATACTTTTTATTATCCAGAGCTTCGAAGCTTTCACCTTCTTTTGATGTCCTTACAATAATTTCTTTATTAATTTTATCTGCATCATATGCATGTAAAGGTCTATTAAGATCAAACATTACATAGTTTGTGATATCTACTAAGGCAGAAACAGGTTTTAGACCAAGACTTAAAATTTTATCTTTTAGCCATGAAGGGCTCTCTTTATTTGTAATATTCTTTATATAACAACTTCCGAAAGAAAGGCATCCTTGATTTTTATCCTTAGAAATTGAAACTTTAAAAGGTTGCTTAAATTTTTGTCTGATGGGAGTTTTTTTTATCTTTAAAAGACTTCCTATTCCTGAAGACGCTAAATCTCTGGCTATGCCCCTAACACCTAGGCAGTCTGCTCTATTTGGGGTTATTGATATATCTATTGTTTTTTCACTTTTGCTTTTAAAAAAACTCTTACCAATTTCTTTTTCTTTATTTTTTAAATCTACAATTCCGTCACTTTCATTGGATAGATTAAGTTCACTTTGAGAACAAAGCATTCCGCTTGATTCTATGCCTCTAATTGTAGCTACTTTTAACTTAAATTTTGATTTAGGTATTGTGGCACCTGGTGGTGCATAAATAGTAATCAATCCTGTTCTTGCATTTGGCGCCCCACAAACAACTTTAATAATTTTTTTATCTCCTAAACTAACATCACAAACTTTCAGCTTATCCGCATTTGGATGTTTTTCCACTTTTAAAATTTTTGCAATTTTAAATTCACTTAATTCTCTTGCGCCTTCTTTAATATTCTCAACTTCTAAACCTATACTAGTTAATTGATCGATAATTTTT
>Ga0115004_10000580_pt1 | contig 28042 bp, 23 predicted proteins | sample ArcticOcean_MG_C_10_FD_88737 | JGI IMG/M metagenome (GOLD analysis project Ga0115004, IMG submission 88737) | Marine microbial communities from western Arctic Ocean - ArcticOcean_MG_CB11_90 | ecosystem: Environmental > Aquatic > Marine > Oceanic | place: Arctic Ocean: Canada Basin | collected... | reverse complement strand
CCACATTAGAGGTGCTAAAAAAGTTCTTCTTCTTATTGTATCTGGAACCGAAGAAGTTACCTTTGAAGAGATGGGCTTAATATCCGATTTCATTCAAGAGCAGGTTAAAATTGATGGTGCTGCACCCGCAGATATTATTATGGGGGTTGCCGAAGATGAAGGCTTAGGCGATGCTGTAAACGTTACTGTTGTTGCTACTGGATTTCATGAAGGTAAAGCGGTAAACCCATTTACAGGAACTCTTATAAATGTGGTGCACGATTTAAATGGTACAGAACCTTCGAAGTTGGCTATAAATAAACCAATTTCTGAGCCTACTATATCCACTCCTATTGAGCCCGATACTATTGAAGTGAAACATGTTTTAGTTGATGAAGTTGTAGAGGAACGAATTGTAGATCCTGTTGCTACACCAATTGAAGAAAAGTTGGTAGATATTGCATCTATTGAATCTCCAGTCGATCAAATGAGCCCAAGACTTACTAATCTTGCAGAAGATCGACAGCAAGTAAGTATGACTTTTGAGTTTGAGATAGAAGAGCCTATAATAGAAAATACTATTACCGAAACTAGCGAACAGTTTGAATTGAACTCAGAAGTAATAGAGGAAATAGCTGAGGTTCAGTCTGAAGTAGAAACAGAATCATTCTCTATTACAGAAGAGTCAGAAATTACGTTTAGTATTGATGATTTTGAAGAAACTGAAGAATTAACACAATCAGTAGATTCCGAAAATAAAGTAGTCTTTAGTTTAGACGATGAACCTGTGTCTAGTGAAGTGCCAAGTCCATTAACAGAGGCTACAGAATCTGTTAGCCCTTCAGAAAAAATAGTTCATACACTTAGTTTTGATGAGGAAGAGGATGCAATAGGTGAGTCTACATCTGAAATAGAAGAGGAGCCAATTTTAGCGATCAGTATTTCTAGTAAGTCTGTAGAATCTATAGCTTCGCATGAATATCAAGAGAGTGGTGATTCTGTACTAGTTGAAACAGAAGTTGTAAAAGATATCGTTGTAGAACAAGTAATAGAAGAATTAGTTGAGCCCAAGGTGGAAGCAATAGATTCGCCTCTTATCTCAGAAGAACAATCGAGTATAACTTTGTCTTCTCATAGCGATACTTTTCAGGAACAAATTGAAAGAGCTCAAAAACGAAAAGAACGTCTGCATAAATTTAATTACCGATTTAGAAATAATGCAGTCATTGATAATGTAGAACGCGAACCGGCTTACAAAAGACAAGGCGTACAATTAAACGATTCTGTACATTCTACAGACGAACCTTTGTCTCGAATGAGTCTTAGTACGAGCGAGTCTGGTGAGCTTGAACTAAAGAGTAGAAACTCTTTTTTACACGATAACGTAGATTAAATAAGAATTATGAGTTTAAAATCGAGAATTATGCCTGCTATAATAGTAGCAATGAAGGCAAAAGATAAGGTCGCTTTAGAGACTCTTAGAGCTGTAAAGGCAGAGTTGATGACTGCAGAGACCGCAGCAGGAGCAACGGGTGAAATGTCGGAGTCTGAAGAGGTGAAATTGTTGATGAAATTGTTGAAGCAAAGAAAAGATGCTGCAGCAATTTATATTGAACAAGGGAGAGCTGATTTGGCTGACGACGAAATGGCTCAAACAAAAATTTTAGATCAATTTCTTCCACAGCAAATGTCTGCTGAAGAATTGGAAAATGCAGTAGCAAATATCATCGTAAAAGTAGGGGCTAAAGGACCTGCAGATATGGGGAAAGTGATGGGGGTTACTTCTAAAGAGTTGGCTGGAAAGGCTGAAGGTAGAGCAATTGCCGACACCGTAAAAGCACTCTTAAATAAGTAGAGTAAAAAAAGTTAATGTTATTAAAAGTCCTGTTTTGTTTATACGAAACAGGGCTTTTTTATTCCAAAACCCAAGTAGTATCTGTTTGGTGTGTATTGTAAAGACCAATCGTTATTTCATCTGTTCCATTTTCAGAGTATATGGAGCTTATATCGAAGCATAAATCTTTTGTTATCCATGCTTCACAAATATCTCCATTTGAGTTGTGACTTAGCTTAATGGATATGTAGATTGGTGGAGTTCCACAAAATTGTGGATTTTGTATTAGTTCGTATTCGTGTTCTTGGCAACCGCCAGAATGCGAAATGTTTAGTTCCAGTTCTTGAGACTCTGATAGAGATACATTATTAATGATATATGTGTCATTAATCCATTCTTCATCATAGTTCAATACGATTATTTCTGGGCAATTACTTTCTGCTACAATTACTTGTTCATCTGTACAAGAAAAGAGAATAAGGCTTAGCGTACAAAGACTAATTACCGAGAGTGTTTTAATAGTCATATTGTATCATTTCGTTAAAAGTAACGTCTCCATTACAGTCTATAGAAATAGTTATTGAATTCTGATTTTCAATCTGTAAGGTACTTAAATTAAACGAAATATGTTCTGAAATAGTTTCGGTACATGGCCCATCACCATTATCGTACCGTAGTTGAAGTCTTACCAATTCTGCTGTAGAAGAGTCTACTAAATGATGCAGGTTTAAGCGTGTATCGTCACATCCGCCTAAGTAATTATAGTCTACAGTTAAACAGTTATTAATAAGGTTTATTTCATCAATGTGTAAACTGTCGTTAGGCAATTGGTTGTCGATACCCGAAGTTTGGATGAGCGATATACAAGATTGATCGTATAATAAGACACATAGAATATTCAAAGTTTTTGCTCCACCACAGCTAGGTGTTAAATTAGATTCTATGGTATTTAATAAATAATACTTGTCCTTTTCCCATATCGTGTTTTCGGGTGAGTAGTCTACCTCATAAAAGCTGCTAAAATCTGTAAGTACTGTGCAATTATCATCCGAAGCTAAAACCATTAATGTGTCGTTGTAGGTGCAGGTATGTGCACAGACTCCATCGTTATAAAGATTTATCCCCGCTTTGTTTTCAGCTTCACAAGCATTGTAGTAGGTGTTGTTGTCACAACCACAAACAGGATTGTAGACAGAATCGCATTTTAAATTCGTGTCTATTAGTTTTTTATTTACACAAATCTGTGCATCTTCCATACACGAAATAGATAGGAGTGTGAGCAGTAAAAAGAATAGTCCTTTTTTCATCGATACAATTTAGGCATTTGCTTGGCAATAATTATTCCAAATGACCTCTAGTTTAGAAATGAATAAATTCTTAGGCAAAAAAAAGCCCTACCAAAATTTCGGTAGGGCTTTTAAAATTGTATGATTTTACATCATTCCCGGCATACCACCTGGCATACCACCTCCCATAGGGGCTGAATTTTCTTCTGGAATATCTGCAAGTACACATTCTGTGGTAAGAAGCATTCCTGCTACCGAAGCTGCATTTTCTAAGGCTACACGTGTAACTTTAGTAGGATCTATAATCCCAGCTTTAAGCATCGGTTCAAAAGTATCTGTTTTTGCATTATAACCAAAGTCAGCTTTTCCATCTCTTATTTTAGAAACGATTACTGCTCCTTCGCCACCTGCATTTGCTACAATCTGACGAAGCGGAGCTTCTAAAGCACGCATAATAATCTGTACACCTGTACGCTCATCCTCGTTTTCTACAGAAATCGATTCTAAGGCCGCAGCTGCGCGAACTAAGGCAACACCACCACCAGGAACAATTCCTTCTTCTACTGCAGCACGTGTAGCATGAAGTGCATCGTCTACACGATCCTTCTTCTCTTTCATCTCTATTTCCGAAGCGGCACCTACATAAAGTACTGCTACACCACCTGCTAATTTAGCTAAGCGTTCTTGTAATTTCTCACGGTCGTAGTCTGAGGTAGTGGTTTCCATTTGCGATTTAATTTGATTAACGCGCAATGTAATTCCGTCTTTTTCTCCTTTTCCGTTTACTATAGTCGTATTGTCTTTGTCTATCACCACTTTATCGGCCTGACCTAACATCTCTAAAGTTGCATTTTCCAATTTAAATCCACGTTCTTCAGAAACTACTGTACCTCCTGTAAGGATTGCAATATCTTCTAACATAGCTTTTCTGCGATCTCCAAATCCTGGCGCTTTAACCGCAGCAATTTTTAAACTTCCTCTAATTTTGTTTACCACTAAAGTAGCTAAGGCTTCCCCATCTACATCTTCAGCAATAATTAAAATAGGACGACCTGTTTTACTCGTTTGCTCTAAAATAGGAAGCATATCTTTCATATTCGAAATCTTCTTATCGTAGATTAAGATGAAAGGGTTTTCTAATTCAACCTCCATTTTTTCGGCATTGGTCACAAAATATGGTGATAAATAACCACGGTCAAATTGCATCCCTTCAACAACCTTTACAGTAGTCTCAGTTCCTTTTGCTTCTTCAACAGTAATAACACCTTCTTTTTTAACTTTCCCCATAGCTTCTGCTATAAGGGCACCAATTGTATAGTCGTTATTGGCAGAAATAGAAGCTACTTGTTCAATTTTATCTAAGTTGTCGCCAACTTCAATAGATTGTTTTTTTAATGCTAATACAACCGATTTCACGGCTTTGTCAATTCCTCGCTTTAAATCCATTGGATTTGCTCCGGCAGAAACATTTTTAAGACCAGTAGTTACAATTGCTTGCGCTAAAACAGTTGCAGTAGTAGTTCCATCCCCAGCGATATCTGCTGTTTTAGAAGCGACTTCCTTTACCATCTGAGCACCCATATTTTCTACTGGATCCACTAGTTCTATTTCCTTCGCTACAGTAACCCCATCTTTAGTAATAATAGGAGCTCCAAATTTGCGGTCTATAATTACATTACGACCTTTTGGTCCTAGGGTAACTTTTACTGCATTTGCTAAAGCATCTACACCTCTTTTTAGTGCGTCTCTTGCTTCTATATCGAATGTTATATTTTTTGCCATGATTGTATTTTTAGATGATTGCTAATAAGTCAGATTCTCTCATAATTAGATAATCTGTCCCTTCTAGTTTTAACTCTGTCCCTGCATATTTACCATACAATACAGTGTCGCCAACTACAACGGTCATTTCTTCGTCTTTAGTTCCTTTTCCTACAGCTACCACAGTTCCTTTTTGAGGCTTTTCTTGTGCGGTATCTGGAATGATAATTCCCGAAATAGTAGTTGTTTCTGCTGGTGCAGGCTCAATTAAAACTCTATCGGCAAGCGGTTTTATGTTTAGTTTCGACATGGTATGTTGAATTATGTTTTTGTGAAATTCTATCGGCTCTAAGTCAGAAATTGTGCCATTGGCTTATTTGTGTCAATCTGTCTTAGCGCGTGTAAATGTAAAGCAAAAAAAAATGCCAAGCTGACAAGCTTGGCATTTTGTATGATTAAGAAATTGCTTATTCAGCAGCTTCTGGTGTTGGAACAGTTTCTGGAGCTGTAGTAGGAACGAAGTCTTCTGCACTATCTTCTACTTGCTCGATAATGTCAGATTGGTTTACACCATCTGTACGCTCTATAGCGAAGTTAGAACCTAATGTTAAGGCTACAAGCACTAAAGCTAAAGACCAAGTACTTTTTTCTAAAAAGTCTGATGTTTTTTTAACACCCATAAATTGGTTACCATCACCAAAAGTAGAGGCTAAACCACCACCTTTAGGATTTTGAACTAAGATTACTAAAAGTAGTAATGCGCAAGTAATAAGTATTAAAATCGAAAATAATCCGTACATATCTAAGGGTTTATTTGTTTAATGGCTTTAATTTGGTCTGCAAATAAACCACTTTTTTGTGGATATTTCAAACTTAATATTTCGTAGGCTAAAATTGCTTTTTTGTAATGACCTTGTTCGAGGTAAACTTTAGCTAAGGTTTCGGTCATCAAGCTGTTGTTTTCCTCCATACTTTGTTGTGCCATGGCAGTGGGAGAAAAGAATTCTTTCTTTGGTTTCTCCTTCTTTACCGTCTTGGCAATAAAGTCAACAATTTTATTTGTTTTTTCTAAGGGCTTTAGCGGTTCTGCCTTTTGTTGGGCTGGCTCGCGTTCAATAGGTTTTGCCTTTGCCAGTTTGAGCCATTCGCTAAAAGAATGGGTTTCTGAGGTGTCGAATTCTAAAGGTTTTCCTAACTCTAAAACTTCCTCAGGGGTATCCTTAATTTGTTCAAGCACTTTTTTAATAGGCGTTTTAAAAGACTCTTGACTAATGTATTCAAAAAGTAAACTTCGGTTTCCGGAAATGGATGCAGTGCGCTTAAGTTCTTTATTATAGCGATCGCTTTTAGAATCTTTTAAAGCTTTCAAGCGTAGTTTATGTGCTGAAGCACAATAAGGATGCTCCTCGCATAAATTGTCTAAACGCAAAAGATCCTCTTTTTGGATACTTCCCGGCTGACGTATAAGTTCTATAAATTGACTGCTTACCATTTTACCAATTTACAACAGCTTTGTTAAATATATCCTCAATAAGCTCAATAATTATTTGGTCTATTAATTCTTCTTCTACCGAAGATAAATTTAAACTGCTATCGAAGTCCGCATATCTGCTAAAGCTTTGTTCAAATGACTTGTCATTGTCTATTTGATTATTAAATCGAACAAATATTTTTATGGTAAGTCTGTTTTGATTGGCTTGGTCACTAGAACTTATGCTTATAGGTCTTACAGAATAATCGCTAATATATCCTTCAAAATGGAGGTCTCCATTTGTGTTTACACTCAACAAATTGGTTTGTTGAATAAAACGATCCTGCACTGCATTGGTGAAGTTCTGACTCAAAATGGGTTGCACTAAAGGCGCTTTATTTTGAAAATAAGCAATAGAAATGGTTTTTATATCGGCGTGAATATCAGCTCCTGTAAAAGTATACACACCACAACTGCATAGTAATGCCATACAAACGAAAAGGTATTTCAGCTTTGCCATATTATAGGTCGTATTGTTTAATTTTTCTGTAGAGTGTCCGTTCCGAAATTCCTAGTTCTGTAGCCGCCCCTTTGCGCTTTCCATGATGCTTGTTGAGTGCGTTTTTTATCATCTCAATTTCTTTGTCTTGTAAGGATAAAGATTCTTGAGGGACTACTTCTTGTGCTTGTATAGTATGACTTTCTGAAACGGAACTGCTTAGAGTAGGGAGTAAGATAGCTGGGTTTTGAGGTTCCTCAAAACGATCATAGCTTTCGGTATGTAATTTCGGCTTCTCCTCTGCAAATGTACCTTCCCCTTTCATTAACTTTTGGGTGAGTTTTTTTAGGTCTCCAATGTCTTTTTTCATGTCGAAGAGAACTTTGTATAAAATTTCTCTTTCAGTAAAATCATTCTCTCCACTTTTCCCATCTTCATACAATACAGGAAGTGTTCTTTGATTGTTTTTTGGTAAGTAGTTTTTAAGTGTTTCTGCATCTAGCATTCTACTTTCTTCTACTACCGAGAGTTGTTCGGTTACATTTCGCAACTGTCTAATGTTACCTGGCCAATGGTAGGCTACCAATTGCACAATCGCCTCTTCTGTTAAACGAACAGAAGGCATGTGGTATTTTTCGGCATAGTCCATTGCGAACCTTCGGAAAATTAAATGAATGTCTTCTTTACGATCTCTAAGTGGCGGAAGGTGTACTTGTACCGTATTGAGGCGGTAAAATAAATCTTCTCGAAATTTATTTCTTTGTATTGCTTCCTGCATGTCTATATTGGTAGCAGCCACAATACGTACATCTGTTTTTTGCGCCTTAGAAGAACCTACTTTTATAAACTCTCCCGTTTCTAATACACGCAATAATCGTACTTGGGTTGCTAGAGGTAACTCGCCAACTTCATCTAAAAATATGGTTCCGCCATCGGCAACCTCAAAGTATCCTTTTCTACTTGAAATTGCTCCTGTAAAAGATCCTTTTTCGTGCCCAAAAAGCTCACTGTCGATTGTCCCTTCTGGAATAGCTCCACAGTTTACTGCTATATAAGAGCCGTGTTTACGGGCAGATAGCTGGTGGATTATTTTAGGAATTACTTCCTTTCCAGTTCCACTTTCTCCAGACACCATAACAGAGATGTCGGTTGGAGCCACTCGCATAGCTTTCGCTATAGAGCGATCGAGCTCAGGAGTAGACCCAATAATTCCGAATCGTTGTTTTATGTCTTGTATATTGGCCATTTAATTTTTAAGCTAAAGGTTGAAAATTGAATGTTAAAGATTGAAGATTAAATAATAATTTAATCTTCTACAGCTTCTCCAATTAAAGTTGCAGAGTTACAACTGGTAATTTTTACCATTACATAGTCTCCTGGTTTATGGTGCTTTTTTGGAAATACAGCCACTGAGTTATGTGTGGTTCTACCAAATAAATCAGCATCAGATTTTTTAGAGAAACCTTCCACTAATACTTTAAAGGTTTTTCCAACTTTCTCTTGGTTGTATTCCGTAGAGTGTTGGCGTTGCTTGTTAATTATTTCTGTAAGTCTTCTAGATTTTACATCTTCTGGAACATCATCTTCAAACGAACGCGCTGCTTTGGTATTTGGTCGTTCGGAATACTTAAACATAAATCCGTAGTCGAATTTAACGTAGTCCATTAAACTCAATGTCTCTTGGTGGTCTTCTTCTGTTTCAGAACAAAAACTCGAAATAATATCTTGTGAAATCGCACAACCAGGAATAATTCTCTTAATCGAATCAATACGTTCCATATACCATTCGCGTGTATAACCACGGTTCATCATCTCTAAAATTCTAGAGCTACCCGATTGCACAGGAAGGTGAATATAATCGCAAATATTTTCGTGTTTTACCATGGTCTCCAAAACCTGATTACTCATGTCTTGAGGATGCGAAGTAGAAAAACGAATTCTTATTTCTGGATCTACTAAGGCTACTTTATCTAAAAGTTGTGCAAAGTTAACCGAACTCGCTTGTTGAATTTCAGACAATTTTTTGAAGTCCATTTTAGCACCTCCACCATACCACAGGTAAGAATCTACATTTTGACCTAAAAGAGTGATTTCTTTGAAATTCTTATCGCTGAGTTCCTTTACTTCTTTTAAAATACTTTCTGTATCTCTACTTCTTTCTCTACCTCTTGTAAAAGGAACTACACAAAAAGTACACATATTATCGCATCCACGCATAATAGAAACAAAGGCGGTAATCCCGTTGCTATTAAGTCTTACTGGGCTAATATCTGCGTAGGTTTCTTCTTTAGAAAGCTGAACATTTACTGCTTTTTGTCCGTGGTCTACAGTGCTAATAAGGTTAGGGAGGTCTCTATAAGCATCTGGTCCCACTACAAGATCAACCAATTTTTCCTCTTCTAAAAACTTAGATTTTAAGCGTTCTGCCATACAGCCCAAAACACCGATGGTCAAGCCTTTTTTCTTTTCCTTTAATTTCTGAAAAGTACGTAAACGTTTACGAACAGTTTGTTCCGCTTTTTCTCTTATCGAACAGGTATTTACAAAAATAACATCTGCTTCTTCTATATCTTTGGTCGTTTCAAAACCGTTTTCAGATAATATAGAGGCTACAATTTCGCTGTCCGAAAAGTTCATTTGACAACCATAACTCTCAATGTATAGCTTTCTTTCGCCTGCTTTTTTAGCGTCTATCACTAGTGCTTCGCCTTGCTTACCTTCGTCTATAACTTTATTACCTGTGTGGTACTGTTCCATCTTGTTGCTTTTTTACTCTGCAAAATTACGAAAAGCTATTATTCTGACAAAGTGTCATATGGAATTAGAATAATTCTAATATCGATTTCAATGAATTTACGTACTTTTTGGTAGGTGATTAGACCTATAATAGTAGATTAATTGTTGAGGTTTAACTTGAATTTATGTGAAATGAGACAGAAAATTTGGAAGATTGAAAAAACTTATCATAGTTTTGTAGCAAATTCATGAATTGATATGGCAAAGAATCTAGTAATAGTAGAGTCGCCTGCAAAGGCAAAAACAATTGAAGGATTTTTAGGTAAAGATTTCAAGGTTTTATCGAGCTTCGGGCATATTCGCGATTTATCGCATAAGGATATGGGAGTTGATATTCCTGGTGGTTTTATACCCAACTACGAAGTTTCTGCAGATAAGAAGGAAGTCGTAAAACAACTAAAGAAAGAAACTAAGGCTGCAGATACCGTATGGTTAGCAACTGATGAGGATCGCGAGGGAGAAGCTATTGCATGGCATTTGGCTGAAACCTTAAACCTTAAGACTAAAGAGACTAAACGTATTGTTTTTCACGAGATTACAAAAACAGCGATTACAAATGCTGTTGAAAATCCACGCGAAATAGATTATAATTTAGTAAATGCACAACAAGCACGTCGTGTATTAGATAGATTGGTAGGTTTTGAGCTTTCTCCTGTTTTATGGAGAAAAGTAAAGCAAGGCTTGTCTGCTGGTAGAGTACAATCTGTAGCAGTGCGATTGTTAGTAGAACGCGAAAGAGAGATTACAAGTTTTTCTTCGAATGTGTACTACAAAATAGTAGCGCAATTTACCAATGCAGAAGGTAAAATCTTCAGAGCTGAGGTTTCTTCGCGTTTAGCGAGTTTAGAAGAAGCGCAAGCTTTTTTACAGAAATGTGTAGATGCTAATTTTAGTGTGGCTAACTTAGAAAAGAAGCCAGCTATAAAAAAACCAGCAGCTCCTTTTACAACGTCTACTTTACAACAAGAAGCAGCTCGTAAATTAGGTTTCTCCGTATCGCAAACCATGACGGTTGCTCAGCGTTTGTACGAAGCTGGGAAGATTACCTATATGAGAACAGATTCGGTGAATCTTTCGAACGATGCGATGACGGCTATAAAAGAAGAAATAACCAATGAATATGGTGCTTCTTATTCTGAGCCTCGTAAATTTGCTTCTAAAATTAAAGGTGCACAAGAAGCTCACGAGGCCATTAGACCTACTTATCTTCACGACAGAAACGTAAGTGACGATAGTGGGCAGCAGCGTTTATATGATTTAATTTGGAAACGTGCAATTGCGTCGCAAATGACCAATGCAAGTTTAGAACGAACTACGGTTACAATAGACAATTCGAACCACGAAAAGAATTTCATCGCCAAAGGTGAGGTGATTATTTTTGATGGATTCCTAAAAGTTTATCATGAAGGAACGGATGAGGAGAATGACGAAGAACAAGAAGGAATGCTTCCTAAATTGGAAGTAGGCGAAAATATAGCCTATAAAACGATTAGCTCTAGAGAGCGTTTTACCCAAGCTCCGGCACGATTTACGGAAGCGAGTTTAGTAAAGAAATTAGAAGAGTTAGGTATCGGTCGGCCGTCTACTTATGCACCAACTATTTCTACCGTACAACGTAGAGGTTATGTAGAAAAAGGGGAAGACGAAGGAACACTACGTTCGTATCATTATGTGGAGTTATCTAATTCGATTATCGAAACAAAAGTACTCGAGGAAAAAGCAGGTTCTAAAAAAGGGAAATTATGTCCTACCGATATAGGTATGGTTGTAAACGACTTTTTAGTATCTAATTTCAATTCTGTTTTAGATTACCATTTTACTGCAAAAGTAGAAGAGGAATTTGATGAAATTGCTGCAGGAAACAAAGAGTGGAATAAAATGCTTCAAGACTTTTATGGCGATTTCCATACGAAGGTAGAAGATGTAAAAGAGAATGCAGACAGAGCTGTTGGAGAACGCCTTTTAGGCTTGGATCCAAAAACAGGAATTAATATTTATGTGCGTATTGGTCGTTATGGACCTATGGCACAATTAGGAGAAGGTTCGGAAGAAGAAAAACCGAAGTTTGCGAGTTTAAGAAAAGGTCAATCTATTGAGTCTATTACCTTAGAGGAAGCTATAGATTTATTTAAACTCCCACGTCAAGTAGGGCAGTTTGAAGAAAAGGTTGTTACTGTTGCAATAGGTCGTTTTGGTCCTTATGTTCGTCACGATAGTAAGTTTGTTTCTTTAGGAGATCACGATCCAATGACAATTGAGTTGGAAGCTTGTATTGAACTGATTGAAGAGAAAAGAAAATCGGATGCCGAAAAGCATATCCATACTTTTGATGATGAAGAACCAACCATACAAGTATTGCACGGTCGTTGGGGCCCTTATATAAAGGTTGAAAAAACCAATTATAAGATTCCTAAAGATGTGGAAGCTGAAGATCTAGATAGAGCTCAGTGTTTGGTTATAATGGAGAATCAACCTAAGAAAAAGGGGAAAGCAAAAGCGAAACCTAAAGCTACGGCAAAGCCAAAAGCAAAAGTCAAGGCAAAAGCAAAGCCGAAAGCAAAAAAGAAATAATTCTAAAGAGTCTTCACGAAAGTGGAGACTTTTTTGGTTTACTTAGTCGTCTATTATGAAAACGAGAATCCAAATAGATCAAAAAATAATTAATGGGGCTTTACAGTTATCGGGCTCTAAAAGTATTTCTAATCGCTTGTTAATTATTCAGGCGCTGTCAGGTTCTATTAATTCAATTCACAATTGCTCTACTTCTGAAGATACTTGTGTATTACAAAAAGCACTTTCGAGCAATAGTTCAATCATCGATATTGGTTTAGCAGGAACGGCTATGCGTTTTTTATCCGCTTACTATGCCAGCAGGAAATCGGATGTAATTCTTACAGGTTCTACAAGAATGAAGCAACGCCCTATAGGAGTTTTGGTAGATGCGTTGCGGTTATTAGGCGCAGACATTAGTTATACCGAAAAAGAAGGTTTCCCACCATTAAAAATTAAAGGGAAGCCTCTAGAAGGAGGGGTTGTTTCAATGAACGCTTCTGTTTCTAGTCAGTTTATAACCGCATTATTACTCATTTCTCCTTCTTTAAAAAAAGGTGTCCAAATACAATTAAGTTCCGATGTTTTGTCTAAGCCGTATATTGATATGACTTTGACTTTAATGAAACAACAAGGTGTTGCTTCTACTTGGGAAGGAAACCGGATTATTGTTCCTTCAGGTACTTATAAAAATGAAATTATAGAGGTAGAATCCGATTGGTCGTCAATTTCATATTTGTTCGAAATTATGGCGCTCAGTTCCGCCGGCGAAATAATGGTTTCTAAGGTTGATGAAATTTCTGTTCAAGGAGACCAAAAGGTGATGGAATTTTACAAACTTTTTGGCGTGGAGTCCTCAATTGAAAAGGGTGTTTTAAAACTCCGTAAAGTGGAAGGATTTGTGCAAGAAGAAAAAATAGAAATTGATTGTAAAGGTACTCCAGATATAGCTCAAACATTGGCAGCTACTGCTTGTGGTTTAGGAGTTGCTATAAAGCTTACAGGCTTAAATAATCTACCTCTTAAAGAAACCAATCGCTTGCTAGCTTTAAAAATTGAACTGGAAAAGTGTGGGGCAGAGGTAGTAATTACAAATAACGAAACACTAGAAGTGTTTCCATTAAAGGAATTCCCAAAAATTGATTTAGAGTTTGAAACCTACCATGACCATAGAATGGCGATGTGTTTAGCTCCTTTGGCTCTTAAAGCCAAGTCTGTACTTATTGATGATATTGAGGTCGTAAATAAATCGTATAAAACCTATTGGGAAGATTTGGAAAAACTGTCTTTTAATTTACATTTGCAAGATATTTAAAACTTTAGATTATGAATTTTAGCGACATTCTTACCGTAACCTTAACGCTTTTTGCGGTTATCGATATTTTAGGTTCTATCCCAATTATTTTGGGTTTAAAAGCTAAAATGGGACATATACAATCAGGGAAAGCGACTCTTGTTGCTGGGGTAATTATGATTTTGTTTCTCTTTTTAGGAGAGAAAATTTTAAACCTAATTGGTATTGATATAGCCTCTTTTGCATTAGCAGGTGCTTTTGTGATTTTCTTATTGGCTTTAGAAATGATCTTAAATATTGAGCTTTTTAAATCTGATGAAGGGGATACTTCAGGGTCTATTGTACCTATTGCGTTTCCTTTAATTGCAGGTTCTGGTACACTTACAACTTTAATTTCTCTACGTTCTACTTATACTATTAATGATATTGTAATTGGAGTAATTGTAAATTTACTCTTTGTTTATTTAGTACTTAAATCTACTGGTAAAATTGAGCGTTTATTGGGTAAAGGTGGAATTAACGTTCTGCGTAGAGTCTTCGGAATTATCCTTTTAGCAATCGCTATTAAGTTAACTAAACTACATATTGCATTTTAATTTTTCCATTTAATATAAAGGGCGAAATCGAGTTTATTACTACTATTTATAACTTCATTTCCTGTCCCAATTTGCGCTCTGTCAATATAGTTTAGTAGAGTGACTTGTGCTCCAAACTTTAAGTTCGTTAAAATTCTCTTTTGTAAAGAGAGACTATACGTACTTCCTTTTCCACTTAAAAATCGAGCATTATAAGTTCCATAAAAATGGGGTGCTTGCCAATACACAGCTTCGTTTTGTGTGTTAAAATAGCAAGATGAAAAACTGACTTTTGATTTTTTATTTTCCGATTTCCAAAATAGGTTATGTTGTAAACTGGTATTCCATTGCTTGTTTTCAGCAATCCAGTAGAGCTTACCAGCCCACTTGATGTTTGTGTTTATTTGGTGCTGATAAAAAAATCGTAGCTTTTGAATATTGTTGCTTTCCTTAATTTGTTTAAATTGATAATGGCATACGAATCTACTGTTATCGATTTCTCTAGAGAGTTCTGTAAATACTTTGTTTCCTTTCGGGAAATGTGGAGATTTTGACTGTAGTTGTGTAGATATAAATGAGTCGAATGCAAGTTTACATGCCCATGTTGAACTCAGCTTATGTAAGAATGCATAATAGATTCCTTTTTCATATCCATTACTAAAGCTACTGTAGTCCGAGTTAAATTCATTTATCATTTGGGGTTCACGATATCTAAATTGTATTGTCAGAAAACTATTCCTACCGATCCCTATATTTATTTTTTGTAGTGTAGCCCAGTTGTCCATATTCTGGTTTGCAATTTCACTGCTAAATTGAATATTGTAATAGCTTCTCTGAAAATAGATGCTTTGCAGTAAATCGGTTTTTTTGAGTAAATCGGTCTGATATAAGACAGCTCCCCAAGTAATTTTATAGTTCTTTTTTTCTCGTAGTATAAGAAATCCTAGTAGCTGCTCTTTATGGCTCTTGTATTTTTTAATTTCTGTAGCTGTTCTAAACAAGCCAGTATTATCGTAGCTACTTTCTCCATTTGGTCTTCTGTAGGATGAAAACACATCGAATGAGAAATGGTTAAACAGCCATTTTGCTGTAAGGCCATTAAAGTACTTATATTCTTTAGGACTTAAGCTGGGTTTGATTACAGCTCTACTAGTATAGCTCAAAAAATAGGGGCTATTAATACGGTAGTTTGTTCCAAATAGGAGTCCTTCTCCAATGGTGAGATCGTACTTTCCGATCGTAAATTTCTTGAGATGTTGTGTGCCAAAATAGAGTATGTTAAATGCAAAGTTATTTATGCCCACAGCTTTATATATTTGAGGTTCTCCTATATCTTTCTCAATACAAAACCCAATCCTCCAATTAGTATTTAAAGTTTGCCTATACCTTAAATGCGTTTTTATAGAACTGCCTTTATACAGTTTGTTAAGTGTTCCTTCTCTGGCAGGTTCTTGAAACTGTATTCCTGCATACAAACTTGCTTTCCTTATTCTATTTGTTCCACTTGATGTATCATTAGTGATAAATTGTTTAATCCTTTTAAGACTCCTTAGTGGTATGTTTAATGTTTGCAGTTCGTAAATAGATTTAATTGTAGTCTGTTTGCAGTAGTTTTGTATTTGTTCCAGCTCTATTTTTGTAAGTAATTGTAGCTGTGCCAGCAGGTTTATTTGTGATGCTTTGTTTAGGTTAATCTGGTTTTGGGCATAATACTCCCAGATTTCATTCATTTCTACTGCGTTATTTTCATCGTTTAAGCTTTCAATATATTGCCATTGCAAGCCAAAATCTTGCGCAGATAACAGCGTGTTGTTACACTGTATTATTATAGATGCTATGATGATATATCTACACATCTCCTGGAGTGTAAATAATAGTAAACCCAGTGTTTTGAATGTGATTTTGATGAATGTACTGGCTATAGAACTGGAAATTATTTAGGGTGTAGCCTACATTAAAACCATATCTAAATGGTTTTAAACCTTGATGAATACTAATGCTAATTTTATTTTGATAATTGTAGGTTAGTTTATGATCTATCCTAAGTCCAGAATGATGAGATATTCCTATGTTTAGTATGGATGTTAAATTTTGGTTCCATAAATAATAAGGATTTATTAGCAACCTACTTTCTATATCATTGTCTAGATACGCTGCATTTAAAGGGTTCTCTATAAGAAGGTAGAGTGCAAATTTAGTTCTTACTATTCCCGTTCCAATATCAAAACTTATGGCTCTGTAGTTTTCTGTTTCGGCTATATATAAATGATGAAAATTTATATTTATTCCTAAATATAAGTTGCGACTCAATTGATGTGAGGTAGCTGTTTTTAGTTTTGTCTCTTTGTAATTTTTGTATCCATACTGCGAGATAGAACTGTGGAAGAATTTGTTTTGGATTTGGTAAATAGTCCCGATTTCACTTTCGAATAATCCAATTTCTCTATTTAAAATAGTCAGCTTTGAGTAGAAAACAGTTGTGTCTATAAGGCTCGTAAAACTAGGATTGATTACTTCCTGACTAATGAGTTCAGTGTTTTGAGCACTTATATGTAGCCCAATACCCAAACCTATAAGGAGTAAATACTTCATAGGTGAGTTGTTTAATTATTGTATTAGTGATCTATATTGTTCTAATATGCTTATTTATTATTGGTATTAAATGTACAAAAAATACTTATCTAATTTATTAGTGTGCTAAACCATCTTCCTTTTTTATATTTAGACCATGAAAATAACGGATTATTTTAATGCTTATACCCCTGTACAATCTTCACAACATTCGGAAAAATTAAGTTCGTTTGTAGATTGTTATACAACCGCTGATGCTTTCGATTTTAAGTCCTACGATATATTTATTGTAGGCGTACAAGAAGGTCGTTTGTCTTTAGGGAATGAAACTTGCGCTTTTGCACCCGATGAAATTCGGGAAGAACTCTACGATTTATATAAAGGCGATTGGGATTTAAAAATATTGGACTTAGGTAATCTAATACTAGGTAACACTGTAGAAGATACTTATGTGGCCTTAAAAGATATTAGTGAGTATTTTCTTGAGGAACAAAAACAGTTAATCGTTTTAGGGGGAGGTCACGATTTAGTAAAACCAATTTTTGATGCTTATTCATTTCAAAACAAACCCTTAAGTTTTGCTTCTGCTGATGCGTATTTAGATTTTCAAGATTCCGAAAATTATAATTCTAAATCTTTTTTGTCTGAACTAGTTCGTACTCCAGGCTCTCTACTGTCTAAATATACACTTTTGGCATATCAGACTTATTTGTGTTCGCCCATTGAGGTGAATTTACTGAAGAAAATGGAATTTAATTTAGTCCGTTTGGGCGATTTTAATGTTGATTATTCTGAGCTTGAACCGTATTTAAGAGACTTAGATCATTTGAGTATTGACTTGTCTGTAGTGAAATCTTCTGAGGCACCCGCAAATATATATTCTTCTCCCAATGGACTTACAGCAGAAGGCTTATGTGTACTTATGCGCTATGCGGGTATGAGTACTAAATTAAAGAGTGTTTTGTTTTCTGAATTAAATCCCAGATTGGATAAAAACCAGCAAAGTTCCAAGGTTTTTGCACAGTCAATTTGGTACTTTATGGAAGGCTTACATCTACGATATGACGATTTTCCCGAAATAAGTACAAATAATTTTAAGAAATTTCATGTAAGTGCAGGGTTTTCAGAACTTGTATTTTACAAAAGTAATGACTCAGGAAGATGGTGGGTTACCTTATTAAAGAATTTAGATAAGTCTGATATATCCTTATTGCCTTGTTCTCTAAAGGACTATAATAAAGCGGTTCAGGGAGTGCTTTCAGAACGAATTTCTAGCCAATTAAAGTTTTAGAACTTGGCATAGCATTTGCTAAAAAGGCAATCTAAATGTGGCTTGAATAAAGGTTGTTAATTTAAATCAATTAGATTTTGATTTTTTTTCTATCTTTAGCCCTCTCAATTAAGGTGCAACGAACAGATTATGCATTGTATGAAAAAGATTTTAGTACTGTTTTTTGTGTTACTAAGTGGTTTAGCTAAAGCTCAGCAAGACCCTCAGTTTTCACTAAATATGTTCAATATATACTCGGTAAATCCTGCTTTTTCGGGGTCTTACGATCAATTTAACGCCTTGGCTATACATCGTAGTCAATGGGTGGGGTTTGACGGCGGAGCACCTACAACACAACATGTGAGTGTAGAAGCGCCTGTGTATTTTTTACACGGGGGTGCAGGAATTAGTTTGTTGAACGATAAAATTGGAAACGATTATACTAGAGGTGTGAGCCTTTCGTATGCGTATCAAACTAAATTGTCAAAAAAATCTGAATTAGGTGTTGGATTTAGTTTAGGCTTTATTGATGTAGGTGTAGAAGGTGAATGGATTGCTCCTGATGGAACTACCGGAGGTACTGACCCGCTTATTCCAACTAGTGGAACCAACGATATGGTTGCAGATTTAGGTTTGGGAGTTTATTACAGATTGAAAGAGTTTTATATTGGCTATTCTGTTACACATTTAAATGAGCCAACCGCTATTTATAGCGATAACTCTAGAACTTTCAACTTTAAGAAACATCACTATGTAACCTTAGGTTGGAAAAATGATGTGACTAGTGAGCTTGTATTACGTCCTTCAATGCACGTAAAAACAGATCAAGTTTCAACACAAATTGATTTTAATCTTAATGCCACTTATGGCGAGCACCTTTGGGGTGGGGTTACATATAGATTAGATGATGCAGTAGTGCTAATTGCAGGGTATAATATTAACAAAAACCTTAAATTTGGCTACGCATACGATATTACAACTTCAGACCTAAAGTCCGAGTCTAGTGGTTCGCATGAAATATTGTTACGTTATTCCTTTAAAATGCACCCGAGAGGTAAAATCCCGACGCATTATAGGAATATCAGATACAATTAATTCGAATTACTTATTTAAGTAAACCGTAGGAAAAACAACAAAAATGAGAAAGATACTTTTAATTGGTGCAATTGCAGCTGCTGTGTTAAGTAGTTGTGGTACTTCATCGCGAGGTGAGCTAGTTGGTGTTCAGGAATTAACAGAGTTTTACCCATCCGACCCTTACGGAATGGTTTTTATACCTCGTGGTACTTTTACCATGGGTGCTAATGATGGCGATGTACCGTATGCACATACGACTCCAAAAAAGCTTGTTACAATGCATGCTTTTCATATGGATCAAACCGAAATAACAAACAACGAGTACCGTCAGTTTGTTCACTGGGTAAGAGATTCTATCGCTAGAACACTACTTGCTGAAGGTATGGTTGAAGGTTATGAATATATTGAAGAATCTGCTGATGGTGAGTTTCTTGAAAATCCATACCTTAATTGGAATGTACCTTTAGATTGGAGTAATACTGACGAAGAACTTCAGATGGTTCTAGAAGAAATGTACCTTCCTTTAGAAGATAGAATTATGGGTCGTAAAGAATTCGATTCTCGTTCTTGGAGTCATAACTATAGTTGGGTTGATAAATCTCCTGCTGCTCAAAAGGCCAACAGATTTGATCCTGAAACTAAAACTTACAGAGAAGGTTTTTCTCGTCAGAATTTAGTTCACCAAAACGATGTATATGTTTATCCAGACACTTTAGCTTGGATGCACGATTTCTCTTATACTTTTAACGAACCTATGTTTGATACTTATTTCTGGCATCCTGCTTACGGAGAATATCCTGTAACTGGTGTTAACTGGGAGCAAGCAACTGCTTTCTGTAATTGGAGAACAAACATGCGTTTAGAGCAATTATCTGACTACCAGCAAAAATACGAAACTGAATTCCGTTTGCCTACAGAAGGAGAATGGGAATATGCAGCTCGTGGTGGAAAAGACAATCAAATTTACCCATGGGGTGGTCCGTACTCTCGTAATAGTAAAGGATGTTTCTTAGCGAACTTTAAACCAATAAGAGGTAATTATATCGCTGATGGTTATGCTTTTACTTCACCATCGGTATCTTATTGGGCTAACGATTATGGCTTATACAATATGTCTGGTAATGTGTCTGAGTGGAGTTCTACTCCTTTTGAACCTTCAGCTTCACTATTTGTATCTGATATGAACCCTTACTACACTTATGATGCTGCAGATGATGCACATCCTATGTTGAAAAGAAAAGTAGTTAAAGGTGGTTCGTGGAAAGACGTTGGTGCTTTCTTACAAGTAGCTGCAAAAGATTACGAATACCAAGACACGTCCAAATGTTATATTGGTTTCCGTTGTGTTAAAACTTACGCAGGCGTTCAAACAATTAATTTCGGATACTAGTAATTACAAATACAAACTCAAGAGATATGAAATTTTTAGAATCAAAGAAAGGGAAGAATTTTATGGCTAAGCTCTACGGTATTGGAGCTGCTGTAGTAATTTTAGGTGCCTTATTCAAAATTCAACACTGGACTTTTGCCGATGAAATGCTGATTGTAGGTTTAGGTACTGAAGCAATTATTTTCTTCTTCTCTGCTTTTGAGAAACCTCATGCAGAATACGACTGGTCTTTAGTATATCCAGAATTAGCTGGAATGAACGATGACAGTATGAGTCCTGTTAGAGAACTTGACAATATGCTTGAAAAAGCAAAAGTTGATGGAGAGCTTATTAAAAGTTTAGGCGAAGGTTTACGTAAAGTAAATAAAGCAGCTAACGGTATAGGTTCAGTTACAGATATTGCAGATAGTACTCAAGAGTACAGTAAGCAAGTTACTGCAGCTGCTAAAAAGCTTGAAAATATTAATGGTTTGTACGAAGCACAGATAGCTTCTTCTACAGAACAAACTGAAGCTACTCGTAGAATGGCTTCTAATATGACTGCTTCTTTAGATAATGCACAACAAATGCAAGTCGAATTGGAGATGTTAAGCAAAAACTTAAATGCATTAAACGGCGTTTATGGTAATATGCTTAATGCGATGAACTATAATAAATAAACCTGTTATTAATTCGTAAGATTTAGAAAGTATGGCAGGAGGTAATTTATCACCAAGGCAAAAAATGATTAACATGATGTATCTCGTGTTAACTGCATTATTAGCCCTAAACGTATCGAAGGATATCTTAAAAGCTTTTCAAAAAGTGGAAGGTTCTTTGAGTCAGGCAGTTGAAAATATAGGTATTCAGAATAATTTGATGTATTCTGAGTTTCAAAAAGCTGCAGATAACAACCCACTTAAGGTTGGAATGTGGAAAGATTTGGCTTTTGATATAAAAGACGAAGCTACAGGTCTTAGAATGTATATTGGAGAGCTAAAAGATTCTCTAATTACTAAAACGGGTGGTTACGATGAGGATGGAGCTTTAATTGGGATGGATAACCTTGAAAAGGTTGCCAACGAAATGTTAAAGAAACCTAAAAAAGGAGCACTTCTTAAAGCTGAAATTGAAAAGTATAGAGACTCAATGTTGTCTATCGAAGGAGTTTCTGATAATGAAGATTTAACCTCACTGATAATTAGTACTTTCAATATTGATGATATTATTATTAAGAATCAAGCCGTCCTTTGGGAGGAAGATAGATTTAGTCATTACCCCTTAATTGCGGTACTTACTTTCTTAACACAGATTCAAGGAGATGTTGTTAACATAGAATCTAAAGTAGTAGATTACCTAAGAAGTAATATTGGTGCGGATGATATGAAGTTCTCTACTGTAGCTGCTCAGGTTATTTCGCCTAAGAACTATGTAATGGAAGGAGATAGTTTTAAAGCTACTATTTCTATTGCAGCTTACGACGATTCTCAAACTCCTACTATTATTGTTACGGATGTGTTTATCGGAGATACTTTACCTGATTATTCTTTTGCAGACACCATTCCTGTGTCTTTAGATGGTCGTGGTATGTATAGTATTCCTGCAAGAGGAATTGGCGTTCAAAAAAGAGCTGCTAAAATCCTTTTAACTACCGAAAATGGAATTAAGGAATATGAAGAGATATTTGAGTATCAAGTAGCAAAACCTATGGCGGTTGTATCTCCTACTAAAATGAATGTTTTTTATAGAGGTGTACCCAATCCAATTGAGATTTCTGTACCAGGTTATTCACCAGAAGACTTAACGGTTTCTGGAACTAATGTTACCTTAAAGAGAATTAAAGCGGGTCAGTACGAAGCCACAGTTCGCGATAAAGCTAAAGGTGATTCAAAAATCACTGTGAAAGCTAATGGTAGAACTATTGGTAAACCAATTGAATTTAGATTAAAAAGAATACCTTCTCCTTCTGCTAGTATTAACGGAAAGAAAGAAGGGGTAATGTCTAAAGGAAAGCTTAGTAAAGCACAAGGTATTGCTGCTACGCTTCCAAATTTCCCTTTCGATTTAAAGTACACTGTAGAATCTTACGATGTACGTTTAACAGATGGAGAATATACAAAGACAATAAAAGTGAAAGGGAACAAGTTTACTGCTGAAGTTAAAGAAAAGATCTTAAAACTTAAGCCAGGTTCCGACATCTCATTTACCAATATTAGGGCTAAGGGTCCTGATGGACGTAAGCCATGTGGTGCTATAATTTTGACAGTACAGTAATTTAAATACGCAAGGATCATGAAAATCTTTAAGGTTGCCTTTACAGGATTAGTATTATTAGCGGGGTCTTTTACATTCGCTCAAACCAATGTATTGGATCATAATCCAAATGCAAGTGCTTTAGATGGTCATGCTTATGTTAAGCATCACGACTATCAAAATAGAGTATTGGACTATCCTTTTGTAAGAGAAGATGATATTCTTTGGTCTAAAACATATATCCAGCGTTTAGATTTAAGACAAAGAAAAAATCACCCTTTATATTTCCCTACGTATCCTGTTAAAACTGGTGGTGGTGAACTTAGAATGAATTTGGCCGCTAATCTTTTAAAAGCAGTTTTAGAAGATGAGTCCTTAACAGCTTACGTGGATGAGTACTTTGATGAGGTTGTTACCAAGGAAAAGGTTGAGAAGTTGCTTTTTGCCATCGATACTGTAGAGTACGAAGATATTGATACAGGTGAATTGGTAAGTGAAATCGATACCATTAAAGTAGAGAGTAAAGACATTAAGGAATACTTGATTATTGAAGACCGCTTCTTCGATAAAAAGAGATCTGTTATAGATGTTCGTATTCTTGGACTTTGCCCAGTTGCAGAAATCATGAATAAGGAAACTCTTGAGATTGAAAAGGTTAAATTATTCTGGATTTGGCTTCCTGAAGCTCGTCAGATATTAGCAAATGCTACGGTGTTTAATACTAATAATAGAGTTGAGAGACTTACTTACGATGAGTTTTTACACAAGCGTTTATTTGCTTCTGTAATTACCAAAGAGACTAACTTATACGACAGAGCTATTTTTGAGTATAAAAAAGACAGAATGCACCAACTCTTAGAAGCTGACCGCATTAAAAACGATATCCGTAATATGGAATCTGATCTTTGGGAATACTAAAATTACTTTACCTAAAAATATTAAAGCTCCCAATGGGAGCTTTTTTCTTATGAAGCAATTTGATTATATAGTAGTTGGTCAGGGATTAGCCGGCACAATTCTAACCTATAGATTACAGAGTGAAGGGAAGTCTGTATTGGTGATTGACAAGCATAGAGAGGTAACCTCATCTAAGGTCGCTCCAGGGGCTTATAATCCTATGGTTTTAAAGAGGTTTACTCCTTGCTGGAATGTTGATGAGCAACTAGAACCACTCTATTCGTTTATAAGTGACTTTGAACAGAAATTTCAAGTTACTATTCACGAGCCTATTAAACTACACCGACTATTTAAATCGGTGTTAGAGCAAAACTTATGGATGGAAAAGTCCGAAAAAAAGAGTTTATCTGCCTTTATGAATCCCAACTTTATTCCGAATACAAATAAGTTTATCGAGGCAGATTACGGTTTTGGTGAGGTGAAACATTCTGGCCGCGTAAAGTTAGCTAAAATGATTTCCACCTTTAAGGCACATCTAGTAAAACAAGACTGTTTATTAGATCAGGATTTTGATTTTTCAGACTTAAGCTATTCAGACGATTCCGTGACTTATAAATCCTTTACTGCTGGAAAGATTATTTTTTGTGAAGGACACCGTTTGAGTTTAAATCCATTGTTCAACTATTTACCATTAATGCGTACCAAAGGAGAGCTTTTAACTGTTCGGATGAAAGGCTTAGATCTTAAAGAGCATTTAAAAAGTAGTGTTTCCATTTTACCTTTAGGAAATGACTTATACAAGGTTGGTGCTACCTTTAATTGGGATGAAAAGGACGAAATTTGTACTGAGAAAGCGAAAGTAGATTTACTAGCTAGATTGTCTACTTTTGTAAACATTCCAGTTGAAGTAGTAGAACATCAAGCAGGTTTGCGTCCAACTGTTAAAGATCGAAGAGCTTTAATAGGACAGCACCCTAAATTTAAGAGTTTGTTTGTTTTTAATGGATTAGGAGCTAGAGGCTTGCTTATATCGCCATTGCTTTCAAAGGAATTTGTGCAGTACTTAGAAGAAGGTACATCTTTAAATTCAGAAGTAAATATTAACCGTTACCAAGATAATTACCCATGTTAACATTACAAAATATAGGCGTCCAATTTGGAGGCGAAATTCTTTTCGATGACCTTAATTTCATGGTTAATAAAGGCGATAGAATTGGTCTAGTTGGGAAAAACGGTGCTGGTAAATCTACTTTACTCAAAATTATATATTCTCAAACTGGATTTACTTCTGGTACAGTGAGTCTACAGAAGGAAAAAATTATTGGGTATCTATCACAAGATATAGATTTTGAGTCTGGCTGTACCGTACTTGAAGAATCTGAAAAAGCCTTTCCTCGAATTAAATATTTACAAAAGGAGTTGCTTTTTATTCAAGAACAATTGGTTACAAGAACCGATTATGAATCTAATTCATATCTTGATATTATCAATAAATCAACTGAATTTGAGCATGAGCTCAATTTAATTGGAGGTTATACTTTTCATTCCAATATCGAAAAGATCCTTTTTGGATTAGGTTTTAAGTCTGAAGACCTAAATAATAAAACTGAAACTTTTAGTGGAGGTTGGCGTATGCGTATTGAATTGGCTAAAGTCCTTTTGAGTAATCCTGATTTATTGTTACTCGATGAGCCTACAAATCACTTAGATATTGAGTCTATTGTTTGGCTAGAAAGTTTTTTAAAATCTTACAATGGTGCTGTTTTATTAGTCTCTCACGATCGTGCTTTCTTAGATCAAGTAACAAATAGAACTATTGAAATCGCGAATGCTAAGGTGTACGATTACAAAGCACCCTACACTAAATATTTATTATTAAGGGCTGAACGTATCGAACAGCAATTATCGATGCAAAAGAACCAAGAAAAAGAAATTAAACGTACCGAGGAACTTATTGATAAGTTTCGATACAAAGCAAGTAAAGCTTCTTTTGCTCAGAGTTTAATCAAAAAGCTCGATAGAATGGATCGTGTTGAAGTGGATAATAACTCTCTTAAAAAGATGAATTTTTCTTTTCCTATGTCAAACGATTCTGGGAAAGTTGTACTCGAAATCCAAAACTTGTCAAAGGCTTACGATAATAAGAAAATTATATCCAACCTTTCTATGCAAATAGATAGAGGAGATCAATTGGCTTTTGTTGGGCAAAATGGACAAGGGAAAACCACTTTATTGAAATGTATTCTTGCACACACCGAGTTTTCTGGTGAAATTAAACAAGGACATAATGTGAAGCTGAGTTATTTTGCGCAAAACCAGGCCGAACTTTTAGATCCTACCAAAACCGTTTTAAGTGTTATTGAAGATGTAGCAGACGATTCGCTTCGAGCTAGATCTAGAGATATGTTGGGTTCGTTTTTGTTCTCTGGAGAAGATGTAGATAAAAAAGTAAGTGTTCTTTCTGGTGGTGAGCGTTCTCGATTGGCACTCTGTAAAATGTTACTTCAAAGTTCTAATTTATTGGTCTTAGATGAGCCTACAAATCATTTGGACATAAGCTCTAAAGAAGTACTAAAAGCAGCATTACGAGCTTATAAAGGCACCTTAATTATAGTTTCACACGATAGAGATTTTTTAGCTGGACTAACCAATAAGGTAGTTGAGTTCCGTGATGGATTTATAAAAACGCACATTGGGGATATAAACGACTATTTAAGTCTTCGCAAAATTGAATCTATGCGTGAGCTAGAGAAAAAGACCAAAGTAGAAGTGAAGCCTACGGCAGAGCCATTAGATAGACTTGAGAAGAAAGCACTCGATAAGGAAATTAAGAAACTCTCCAATCAATTATCTAAAGTAGAGCGTCAAATTTCTGATTTAGAATCTCTAATTGAAGCCAACGATATAGACTTGGCAAATCCATTAAAGAGTGAATCTTTATTAGTAGATGAGACCTTTTTTAAGAATTACCAAGCTTCAAAAGATTCCTTAGAAACTTATATGGAAGCTTGGAGTGAATTGGAAGAGCAATTAGAATTACTACTATCCAAGAGACCTTAAAATATATAGTAAAAAAGAAAAGCGCCAATTGGCGCTTTTCTTTTTTACTATATATTTACTTTATTTTTTTCTCTACACTTGCATCGTTGTATAAGTAAATGAGTGTTGTTCCTTTTAAACTATCCTCAGGATTGACTTCTTGTCCTAACATATTTACAACCTTTACTAAAGATCTAATATCATTAGGATGCATGTCGGTTGGTAAATCAATAACCCATTGTGGTACAGTAGCAGATATATCTAATCTCTCGCCTTGTGTATCAGGGAAGAAATATTCTGGGATATCCTGAGTGGTTTTCAATTGGTAACCTTGTCCAGGAATTAAATCTCCGATACCATTGAATCCAAATTCTGGCCAATAAACTTCAGCGTCATTGTTTTTTACAATTAAAATTTGATCAGAAATTGCATCTAGAGTTGCAACCGCATCTTGAGCAACTGATCTCGTAAATCCGATAATATTCCAACCCTCTATGATGTTAATTAATATTGGGCTTGATAAGTCTTCTATCTGACTCAAATACTCACCTTCTAGAATTTCAAAATTGGTAATTGTGTTGTCTAGTATATTTGCAGCTGCTATTTGAGCTTGGTTTGCAGACTCTATACTAGCATTTAATTCTTCTTCTGCAGTTTGTGCAGCTAGTTCCGCCGATTCGACAGTAGAATTCAATTCGTTTTGAGCGATCACTGCAGCTTCATCTGCTGCAACTATTGTCGCTGTAAGTTCAGTTTCCATCGCTTCATAATTGTTACTTAGTGAAGTATAGTTATCTGATAATGTTGAATAGAGTTCATTTAAAATGGTAAACGTAGAATCTAAAGCCATGTATACATCTGTAAGATTGTACATCTCTTGTTCAGAGTCATTCAGATTTTCACTTAGATCGTTAGAAAGAGCTTGCCATGTTTGTATACATGCACCTTCAAGTTGACAAGATGCATTGCTATCAAATTCAACAAAATGATCGTCAATACATCCAGGTATACCTTCACAACTTCCGTCATCTTCTTCAGCTGCTTCGTTGTAGTTACAATAGCTTTCGTCCATACATCCATAAATAGTTACATTTAGATCTATTTCTGATATTACAAGTAATGCATTTGTTACATAGCCAGGAAATTCAGGGTTCGTATTAAAGGCCATTACATCTCCATTAGCATTAATAACAGCAAAAATGAGTTCGTTGTCTCCAGCTAATAATCCTTCAACTTCTTCCGTTGATGAATCATCTCCCCATAAAGCCATGCTAAAAAAGCCACTTTGAATTTCTGTAAGTCCAACACATTCTGAAATTACTCCATCGTTGTTTAGATCAGAAAATGCAGCGATTGTACTTCCTTCTAAACCTAATGTATTATTGAGGTTAAACCCTAAAGTCATATTTGCACCGGTATTACTCGGATTTACAAAATAAGAACTGCTTATACCTAAATCTGAAGTTTCTTTAGTACAAGAACCATCATCACAACCAGCAACATATCCTTGGTGGTAATATT
>Ga0115004_10000573_pt1 | contig 28132 bp, 24 predicted proteins | sample ArcticOcean_MG_C_10_FD_88737 | JGI IMG/M metagenome (GOLD analysis project Ga0115004, IMG submission 88737) | Marine microbial communities from western Arctic Ocean - ArcticOcean_MG_CB11_90 | ecosystem: Environmental > Aquatic > Marine > Oceanic | place: Arctic Ocean: Canada Basin | collected... | reverse complement strand
TTATATCTTCAGATTTTACTTTAGCATTTGCATTCCCACTAAACAACAAACCCAGAACTATGATTGCTAATAGATTTTTCATTAATCTTTATTATTATTTTTAAACCTTAATAATTTTTTAAGCTTGCCGTAATAAGAACAATATAATGAAAAGATAATAAGCCCCACAAATACAATTGCAAAAAATATTCTTAAATACTGATTAAAAAAAATATCTATTAGCTCAATCATTGTTATCTTTTATTTTTAAGTTAAGTTTTTTTATGGAACTATATCCTAACACAAAATTAAAAGTTACAGTAGCGTTACAATTACTTTCAAACTTCTGTGTTTAGCAAAAGTGAAGTTGACACTATATAAGAATTCTGGTAGCTAGGTTCAGGGCATCTGGCAACAAAATGCCCCAGTGACAATTAATTAATTTATCAAATTTTTTTTATCATTTACTCTCAAAATCTTAATAAAAACTGAAAGGAAAATTATGAAAAACTTTTTAATTTTATCAATGTTAATTCTTTTTACTAGCTCAGCATATGCTGGGTCATGTCCGATGATGGCTAAAAACTTGGATAGTAAAATTGAAGAAGCTCAAAAAATGCGTGATGCTGGTATGAAGGCTCACGAAGCTGGAGATCACGCTGAGTCGGAAGAGTTGCTAAATAAAGCAATGGAACTTTTTAAAAGTTAGTAGATAGTATCTTAGGGGTGTCAAATAATTGTGCGCCCCTAAAATAAATGAATTCAGAAACTACTAAAATAAGCTGGAATTGCAATCACACCTGGAAAAGGAGCTCTAAAAATACCTTATGGTGTTTATTTGGTTGTTCTATTGGAGACTTTGGAACTATTCTATTCTTCCAAACAACGGGAATAAGTTTTCCTATTCTAGGTATAATGATTTTAGCAATTATTAATGGGTTAATCACAAGTTTGACTCTAGAAACAGTTATTTTATTAAAACAAAATTTTAAATTTAAAAATGCTCTCAAAACTGCTTTTGGAATGAGTTTTATCTCCATGATAAGTATGGAATTATCAATGAACCTAACTGATTTTATTTTTATGGGAGGCGCAGTATTAAATTGGTACATTGTCCCATTGATGTTGTTTATGGGATTTATAACCCCTCTGCCATATAATTATTATAAATTAAAAAAATACAATATAAGTTGCCATTAAAATGATTGTTATAAACTTTTTCATTGGTTTATAAAATCTCTTAATTCTTTATTTTCATCTTTATATCGTTCGATGATATGATTTACAACATCGCCAATAGAAACAATACCCAATAACTTTCCTTCCTCTATTATAGGTATGTGTCTAATTTTATAATTAGAAATCATTTCCATTAGTTCTGTTACGGAGCTATTTAAATTACAAGAAATTATATTCTTACTCATTATTTCACTAACTAGCTGGTCACTTTTAAATTCAACTCTATAGATATATCGAGCAAGATCTCGTTCAGAAATAATTCCAATTACAGTTTTATCTTTTTCACTAAGTATTGGCATAACACCAACATTATATTTTTGAAATTTTTCACTTGCTGTTTTTAGGGTGTCTTTTTCAGTTAATGTAAAACATTGTCTGTTAGAAAGTTTTGTAACTAATTTTCCAGCCATTTTATATTTTAAAGATCTTATATTTACATAAATATGTTAGCACGAAAATCAATCACGTAATACTGTAGTAATTTACTTGTAAATTCTGCTTTTTGTAGAAATGACACTGTTACTGTATAAAGATTCTATTAGGTGGTTTTTGATGTTGAGTATAAAACGCTCCTATTGTAAGAACTATATTAAAAAATTACACACTACAAAATGAAAACAATTTTTTACAACTTGATAATTTTTTTTTTATTGCTGGTGTTGTCTGAAATTGTACTTGGCTATTGGTTTACAAAAGACAATTTTGGCATTCACATGCGAAAAGAAAGAAATAAAAATTGGTACACAGTTTCTAAATTTAACAATAAAGAATATAAATTTTACTACAAAAGAAATTTTTATGGATTTAGAGGTGAGGAATTTAACCCAAAAGAAGTAAAAATTTTATGGGAGGGTGGCAGCACATCTGCCCAGAGGTATACACCGGAAGAACTAACAATTGTAGGTCAGCTTAACAAAAGATTTAAATCAGACTCGACTAACATAAAAATTTTCAATGCCGGGAGAGATGGAAAATCTCTAAGAGGTATTATATATGATTTCAAACACTGGTTTACTAAAATAAAAAATTTTCAACCAGAATTTGTAATAATATTACTAGGTCTTAATGAAAGAACTTTAGCTCAAGATGTAGATGAAAAACTGTTTGATGCAAGTGTTCAGGAGGGGAAAATAGATAAAATTAAAGATTATTTCAAAAATAATAGTTTTTTTTATAGTGAATATAGAGAAATTGCTAATAAATATTTTCCAAAACAAACCGACGGATATTTTTTGGATAGTAAAAAACTTTACTCTAACTTTGAATATATAGATTATGAAAAAGCCAAAAATTTAAAAAGAGGTGTCTCAAAAGAAAATCAAAAACTTCTAGTGCAACTTGAAAAAAGATTATTAATTTTAAAAAAAAAATTTAGATTAAGTAAAATTAAACCCCTGGTTATAACTCAAGTTGAATATAATGGTCTATATGATCAAAAACTTTTTTTAATAAATGAAAAAATAAAAGAATTTTCAGAAAATAACAATTGGCCTATATTAAAATTAGATGAATTGATTACAATGGAGCCTTATGATTTTTATGACCACGCGCATACTACGCCTGAAGGTTCAGAAAAAATTTCTAATATAATCTACCCATTTTTAAAAGAAATATTAAATAAGAATTAGAAATAGTTTCTTTTAAAATTTTTTTACTCTAAAAATTTTTATTACTTTTTCTATATTCTTGGTTTAAAAATTAAACACAGTCCGTTACTACAAAATCTTTTTTGAGTGGACGTTGATCCATCATTAAAAATATGGCCGTGGTGCACGCCACAACTTGCACAATGATATTCTACTCTCTTCATTCCAAAAGAATAATCTATTTTTGTTTTGAAGGCACCTGGTAATGACTCTGTGAAAGAAGGCCAGCCTGTTCCACTGTCAAATTTTGCATTTGAAGCAAAAAGTTTTGCGTCACAATTGGCGCAGTGAAAAAAACCTTTTCTTTTTTCATTGTTCAAAGGACTTGAAAACGGTTTCTCTGTTAACTCATCAAGCATAATATTTTTTTGTTCTTTTGTAAGATTTGGATTGATAATTTTTTTTGTGGCTGAATATAGTAAGTTATAGGGCAGTAGAATTACTGATAGGTATGAAAATCCAAATATTTTTAAAAATTTTCTTCTATTGCTGATTATAATTTTCTTATTATTCATATTTAAATTATTATTTTAAAAATTTACTTAAGTCAGGTTTAAAATAATTTGGACCTTTCATAACTTTTCCGTTTTCATTGTAAATAGGTTTGCCATTAGAATCTAATTTGCTCATATTTGACTTTTGTACTTCGTCAAAACATTTGTCAAGATTGATGCCAAAAGCATGGCCTGCTCCGTAAGTTACATACAAAATATCAGTTAGCGCATCGGCTACTTCTTTTATGTCCTTGTCTTTGATCGCTTGATTTAGTTCCTCTAGTTCTTCTTTAATAAGTTCGTACCTTAATTGTACTATTTTTTCGTTTGGAAATTCGTTCTTATTCTTAACTTCTTGGCCAAAAGTTTGCATGAAAAATTTTACATTTTGAAAATTACTCATAATTTCTCCCTATCAAATTTGATTTGTTATTGTTTAATCTATATTATAGCCTTATATCACTCATGAAATATAGAACTGAATTAGATAGCATAGGAAAAATTAAAGTGGATAATGATAAATATTGGGGTGCATCCACCGAAAGATCTAAAAAATATTTTAATATTGGGGATTTTCTAGTTAGACCAATTGTTATTCATTCAATTGCTGTTATTAAAAAAGCGGCAGCAATAGTTAATTCAAACAGTAAAGATTTAGATAAAAAGATATGCAGATATATTGTGAAAGCTTCAGAGGAAGTAATCAATGGTAAGCTCGATGAACATTTTCCGTTAAAAGTTTGGCAAACTGGGTCTGGCACACAAACCAACATGAATGTTAACGAGGTAATAGCAAATAGAGCAATCCAAATGATGGGTGGAAAATTAGGCACTAAAAAACCTGTTCATCCAAATGATCACGTAAATAAATCTCAATCAACTAATGATGTTTTCCCGTCTGCAATGCATATCGCTATTGCAATTAAAGTTAGAGATAAACTGTTACCGTCTCTCAAATTGTTGGAGAAAGAATTAGGAAAAAAAGTAAAAGAATTTAATAAAATAGTAAAATTAGGGAGGACGCACCTACAAGATGCAACTCCTTTAACCTTGGGCCAAGAATTTTCTGGGTATCAATTTCAGTTAAAAGAATCAATTAAAAGAATTGATATAGCATTAAAGGAAATTTATTATTTAGCTCAAGGTGGTACGGCAGTTGGCACGGGTCTCAATACGAGAAAAAACTTTGATAAAAAAATTGTTAGAGAAATTAGTAAAATTACAAAACTTCCTTTTAAAGTTTCGCCAAATAAATTTGCAGCACTAGCAGCACATGATCCTATAGTAAACTTTTCAGGAGCAATGAATACTGCGGCTGTTTGTTTGATGAAAATAGCAAATGATATCAGATTTCTGGGATCTGGCCCAAGAGCGGGTTACGGGGAATTAATTTTACCCTCGAATGAACCTGGTTCTTCAATAATGCCAGGTAAAGTTAATCCTACTCAATCTGAGGCTGTCACAATGGTTTGTGTAAAAGTAATAGGAAATAATAATGGAATTACTATGGCAGGATCACATGGACACTTTGAATTAAATGTTTTCAAACCTTTAATTATACATAATATTTTACAATCGATTGAAATAATGGCGGATTCTACAAAAACTTTTGCACTTTATTGTATTAAAGGAATCAAAGCCGATAAAAAAAGAATTAAATATTTATTAGACAACTCCTTAATGCTTGTAACAGCTCTAACACCAAAAATAGGATACGATAGTGCTGCAAAAATTGCAAAAGAAGCTCATAAAAGAGGAACGACCCTGAAAGAAGAAGTTGTTAGATCAGGTACGCTTAGTGAAAAAGAATACGATAAAATAATGAATCCAATATTAATGACTAAACCAAACTAGTTTAAAGTAAATTTTTAAAATATTTATTTATTTTATTTTGATTAAAAATATTAGCTAAAGAATTTGTAATAACTCTATTTTGAAATTTATTTTCGTACTCTTTAGTTTTTTTTGCTTGCAATACTTTGTCATTTAAAAGAAATTTTTCAAAAGTTATCTGTGCAGTGGATGGTATTAAAAATCCTATTATTTCAATTTTTTTTGGTAAGTTTTTTTTATACTTAACTATTTTAGTCAAATTAAATTGAACTTTACCTTTTTTTCCAAATTCAATAATTTTTGCACTAAAAAAGTAAGATTTATTTTTTCCTACTTTAAAATTTTTTAATAGGACTTCTCCATTTTCGTTAGTTATTGTACCTTCAAATTTAGATTTAAAATTAAAACTTCCATTAATTTTTTTAATTAAAGGAAAATTATTTACACTGTCTGAAAAAAATAATTTCTTTATTAAAGGAAACATTTTTTCCACGTTTAAAACAGAGGTGTTAAAATTCAATTTTGAAAAAAAATTTGGCATAAAATTTATGGTGCCGTCAAGAGAAGTGTTAATTATTTTGCTTCGGATGAAGCCTTTTGTTAGTTTTATACCATCATCTTTAATAAAATTAAATTTCAGAAAATTATTAAATACTTCTAAATTAAAAAAACCATTTACTTTACTAAGGTTATCTTTTCCTAAAAAAATTCTTGCTGCTATGTCAAGTTCTGGTATTTCAAGACTTAAATTATATTTGTTTTCTAAGACATTATCTAACTTTATAAAAATTTTATTATTTAAAAAACTACCTTTTACTTTCAATTTTTCTTTTTTGGCAGGCAGGCCTATATCTATTAATGCGTCTCTTATTTCAAAAAAAAAATTATTCTTTTGAAAAAAAATAAGATTATTTTCTTGAATAGTTAATTTTTTCTTATTTTGCTTAATTATATTTAATAACTGATAAATATTATTTAGATTAATTTTTGAGGATCCTTTTTTTACTAATATTTTTTTATAATTAACTTCTTTAAAATTTAGGATTTGACTTAGGTTTAAAATAATTTCTAATTCACTATTATTTACCTCAAAGACTTCATCTCCAATTGTAAAGTTACTACCTATTATACTCAGTCTTGGTGTCGGAAAAATTTTATAGTCTACCTTGGAAATACTATTAATATTTATATTATTGTTATCTTTTAAATTTTTTTTTATAGAATCAATAGAAAAATTTAATAATTTTGGTGTCATGAGGTAGCCAATCAAAAAAGAAAAAGAAAGAAAAAAGAAAAAAGAAAAAAATCTTATTTTTTTTTTATTATTTGAAATAAAATTCAATTTATTAGCTCTTATCATAATTAAATTTATATTTTTTATTGAGTTTATTAATCATTTATAATGTCTAAATAAGTAGTATACAGTTTCTTGATTTCGTTATGGATTCTATAAATAAATTATTAGAAAATTTAAACAAGGAACAAAAAGAAGCTGTATTAAGTACAGAAGGTCCGAACCTAATAGTGGCAGGCGCAGGCTCCGGTAAAACTAGAGTTTTAACAACAAGACTGGCTCATATTATAAATTCTAAGAAAGCGTGGTCAAGCCAAATTCTTTGCGTAACATTCACAAATAAAGCTGCCAAAGAAATGCAAAGCAGGGTGCTGAAATATGTGAGTGAAAAATCTACGGCTGTTCCTTGGCTTGGTACCTTTCATTCTATTAGTGTAAAATTTTTAAGAAGGCATGCGGAAGCAATTGGCTTGAAGGGAAATTTTACTATTATAGATACTGATGACCAAAAAAAAATAGTAAGAAATATTTGTAAAGCAGAAGAAATTGATGCAAAAAAAATAACTCCTCAATTTATTCTTTCCTTTATTGATAGATGGAAGAATAAAGGTTTGTTACCAGAAGATATTAAAGAACAAAAGTTTACTGGTTTAGAAAAATCTATTTTCAAAGTATATAAAATTTATCAATCTAAAATTAGAGATTTAAATGCCTGTGATTTTGGAGATCTTATTTTATATTGTGTAAAATTATTTGAAAACAATCCTGATATTAAAAAAATTTATAATAATAATTTTAAATATATTTTAGTTGATGAATTTCAAGATACTAACTACATTCAAAATAAATGGTTAAATTTATTAGTAAATGAAAAACAAAACATTTGTTGTGTCGGGGACGACGATCAATCTATTTATAGCTGGAGGGGTGCAGAAATAAAAAATTTTTTAACATTTGATTCTATTTATAAAGATTGTAAAATTTTTAAGTTAGAACAAAACTATAGATCAACTAAAAATATATTAGAAACAGCTTCAACTTTAATTTCTCATAACAATGGTAGAGTTGAAAAAAAACTCTGGTCATCTGCACAACAAGGTGAAAAAGTAAAACTTAACTGTTATCAAACTGGCAGAGAAGAAGCTGAAGCAATAAGTGATATTGCAGAGAATAAATTAAAAGATAAATATTCATTAAATGACGTAGCTATTCTTGTTAGAGCAATTTATCAAACACGTGAATTTGAAGAAAGATTTCTTAAAATTGGTTTGGGCTATAGAGTGTTGGGTGGAACAAAGTTCTATGAAAGAGCTGAAGTTAAGGATGCAGTTGCATACCTAAGAATAATAAATCAAAAATATGATGACTTGGCTTTGGAAAGAGTGATTGGAAATCCACGTCGAGGAATTGGTGAAAGCACCCTAAATCAACTATATAGTTTTGGAAGTCAAAATAAATTATGCCTAGAAGATTCTATAAAAAAAAATTTAGCAACTGAAAATTTAAAACCTAAAATGAAGACAGGTTTAACTCAATTAATTAGATTGATTGATAAGTGGAGGTTAGATTCTAACACAAACAAACACTATGATCTTTTAAAAATTGTATTAGACGAGTCTGGTTACAGTGAAATGCTTAAAAACAAAAAAGATATAGAGAATGAAAATAGACTCGAAAATATAAAAGAATTACTTCGAGCCATGCATGACTATGATAACCTTCAAGCTTTTTTAGAACATGTAGCACTAGCAACTTCGATAGATAAAGAATGGGAAGGTGAAAAAATCAATTTAATGACTATGCATGGTGCAAAAGGATTGGAATTTGATGTAGTTTTTTTACCGGGCTGGGAGGAAGGCTTATTTCCTCATCAAAAGTCCTTAGAGGAGAAAGGTGACTCAGCATTAGAAGAGGAAAGAAGATTGGCTTATGTGGGTATAACCAGGGCTAAAAAAGAGGCTTATTTATCCTTCGCTATGAAAAGATCTTATCATGGTGAGTGGATGGATGCTTTACCTTCTAGATTTGTTAATGAACTTCCTGATGCAAATGTTGAAAAAAATGAAACAAGCATTGGCGACAAAATAGAAGAAGATTTTGAATTTAATCAAGATACAAGTATTGATTATGACAGTGATTATAAAAGTCCAGGCTGGGAAAGATATAAAAAAAATAAAATATTAAAATGACAAAAATTAGTAAATTAAGAGAACTATTTAAGGGTTTTAAACTTGACGGCTATATTATCCCAAAAAATAATAATTTTTTTGGAGAGTATGTTCCTGCACCAGAAGATAATCTTAAATATATCTCTAATTTTACAGGTTCAGCTGGTTTTGCTGTTGTGTTAAAGAAAAAAAAATTTATGTTTGTTGATGGCAGGTATACTACTCAAGCTAAAATTCAATGTGGAAAAGATTATAAAGTTTATACAATACCTAAAGAATATCCATTCAATATTTTTAATAATAAAAATTTAAATTTAGGTTTTGATCCAAGGCTACATACCGAAAGATCATTGAATAGACTTTTTAAAAATTCTTTTATTAAATTAATACCTATCAGTGAAAATTTAATTGATACACTTTGGAAGAGAAAAAAATATTTAAACTCTAAACCATTTTATTTAATTAAGAATCGTGATGCAGGAGAAAAATCAGAGAATAAAATTTCTAAACTAAGTAAAATAATCAAGCTAAATAAAGCTGATTATCTTTTTACTACTGCTTCTGAAAATATTGCTTGGTTATTAAATATAAGAGGACATGACACAAATTATTCACCCCTTCCTAACTCGCACGCCTTTATTAATAATAATAAAGAAATAATTTTTTTCTGCAATTTAAAAAAAATTAACAAATCTTTTAGTTCAAAATTAGGTAAAAAAATTAAGATTTATGACTTTGAGGAACTTCCAAATTTTATTTCAAATTTATCAAAAAAAAAAATATTAATTGATGTTTTAACTTGTTCTGTTTTTTTTAAAACAATAATTAACAAACATAATTCAATAATCGAAAAACAAGATCCTATTTATTTGTTGAAATCTTTAAAAAATCAAACTGAAATTAAAAATTCTATCAAATCACACATATATGATGGTGCAGCGTTAACTAGGTTTATTTTTTGGTTAAAAAATAATTTTAAAAAAAAAAATATTACTGAAATTTCAGCTCAAACAAAACTATTAACCTTTAGAAAGCAAAATAAATCATTTTATTACTCAAGCTTTCCAACTATTTCAAGTACAGGGCCTAATGGAGCAATTATTCATTATAAGGCAGATAAAAAAAGTAATCGTTTGTTAAAAAGAGGAGATGTTTATCTTGTGGACTCTGGGGGTCAGTATTTATACGGAACTACAGATGTAACTCGAACTCTTTCTCTTGATGTTAACAGCCCTAAAATCAAAGAAATTTTTACAAGAGTTCTTAAAGGGCACATAGCAGTTGCATCGTATAAACTTAATCACAGCTCGAATGGAGACAAAATAGATCGAGTTGCAAGAAAACCTCTTACAGATATCGACTTGGACTACCCTCATGGTACAGGGCACGGTGTTGGTTATTTTTTAAATGTCCATGAGGGGCCTCAAGGTATTTCGAGAGGTAATAAAGTAAAATTTAAAGAAGGCATGATAACTTCTAACGAGCCCGGTTTTTATAAAAAAAATCATTTTGGTATAAGAATTGAAAATTTAATTTATGTAAAAAAAATAAAAAATACATTAAAATTTATAGATTTAACTTTAGTCCCAATTGATAAATCACTTATTGAAAAAAAACTTCTAAATCTCTCTGATGAACAATGGCTAAACGAGTATCACCAAAGAGTATTTAATAATCTAAAAAAATTTATGAATAAATCAGAATTAGTTCAACTAAAGCAAGCATGTTCAAATATTTAATAACTTATACCAATCACTTTCAGAGATAATAGTTACGCCGAGTTCACTAGCTTTTTCTATTTTTGATTTTGTAGGCTTACTATTTCCTGTAACAAGAATATTTAATTTTTTGGATATTGACCCAAGTACCTTTCCTCCATTTTCCTCAACTAGAGATTTTGATTCTGATCTGCTAATTTTTTCAAACCCTCCGGTAAACATAATTGTTTGTCCGCTTAGCTTTCCATTTTTAGTTAACGTTTTAGAGTTTTCTATTTTTAAGTATTTAATTAAAGATAGTACAATTTCACTATTTAACTTATTTGAAAAGAATTCTTCTATTGATTTTAATTGTGCTGAACCAATTCCATCTAGTTCTGAAATATTTTTTAATAAATATTCTCTCTTGAGTTTATCAAAAAGTTTAATAAAATTTTTTATAGTAGAAAAAAAATTACCAAGTAGTTTTGCATTTTCCTGCCCTATATGTCGTATACCAAGAGAATAAATAAATTTATCTAGTAAAATATTTGATGAATTATTTATTGCATCTTTTAAATTATTAACTGATAACGGTCCCCAACCTTCTAGATTTTCAATCATCATATAATTTAAGTTAAAAATGTCTACAGGTGTTTTGATTAATTTTAATTCACAAAGTTGATCTATAACTTTTTTTCCTAATCCATCAATATTCAGTGCGTCTTTCGAGACAAAGTGTTTTAATTTTTCTTTACCTATATATTGACATTGATAGCCTCGATCTGGACATCTCCTTACAGCTTCTACTTTTTTTGTCGTTATATTAATTTCTTTTATTGTCTCAAAGCCACATGGACATTTAGTTGGAAAAATAAATTTTTTTAAATTTTTTTCTCTTTTATTTAACTCTACGGATACTACTTGTGGAATTACATCACCTGCTCTTTGAATTGTTATGTAATCTCCAATCCTGATATCTTTTCTTGTTATTTCTTCTTCGTTATGAAGTGTTGCGTTGGAGACAACTACTCCTCCAACTGTTACAGGTTTGACTTTAGCTACAGGTGTTAAAGCGCCTGTTCTGCCTACTTGAATAATAATATCCTTAACCTGGGTAGTAGCTTTAACTGATGAAAATTTATATGCAGTTGCCCATCTCGGAGAATTCGATGTGTTGCCCAGCCTTGTCTGAAGATTCAAATCATTAATTTTTACAACAAGACCATCAATATCATAATCTAAACTTGATCTTATTGCCTCTATTTTTTTGTATTGATTCTCTATTTCTAAAATATTTTTAGCCAAATAATTATAAGAATTAGTTTTGAAGCCCCACTCGTTAATTTTTTTTAAAAAATCAGTTTGACTATTAAAAACTGGTGGTTTTATCTCACCAAAACCATACGCAAAAAATTGTAGTGGTATTCCAGCAGTAATAGCAGGATTTTTTTGTCTCAACGAACCACCTGCTGCATTTCTAGGATTTGCAAAATTTTTATTTATTTTTTCAAAATCTTTTTTTCCAATATAAACCTCTCCTCTAATTTCTAAAATTTTGGGTACGTTTTTTCCTTTAATCCTTTTAGGTATTTGTTTAATTGTTTGAAGATTTTCAAGTATATCCTCTCCTGTTGTTCCATCTCCTCTTGATAAACCTTTTACTAATAGACCATTTTTGTAAGTTAATGATGCTGATATTCCGTCTATTTTCGGCTCTATAGAAAAAAAAAAGTCTATATTTTTATTGTTTAAATAGTTGATAATTTTTTTTATAAAATCTTTTATGTCGCTAGCATTAAATGCATTGGATAGAGACAGCATAGGCTTGGCGTGTTTTATTTTTTCAAACTTTGGTGAAGGCTTAAAACCTATAACATCATTAATTGAACCATGCGTTTTTAGAAAAGAATTACTTTTTTCTAATTCAATAATTTTTTTTTTTAGATCGTCATATTTTTGATCTGTAATAATTGGAGAATCTTTATCGTGATAAAGCTTGTTATGTTTATTTAGTAATTTTTTTTTAGTAAGGTAACTTCTGATTATATAATCTTTGATTTTAGACATTTAATCTTTTTTAAGTATTTTTTTAATTGTTTTTTTAACTAGCCCATCATCTTTTTTTTGTTCAGATTTTTTTGGTATTTTGTAATTTTTATTTATTATTTTATAGGATTGCTCATACCATTCGCTTGAGTTGTAATTGTAACCTAATATTGCAGCTACTGCATTTGCCTCATCAATTAAGCCAATTTTATAATTAATTTCAACTAGTCGATGTAATGCCTCCTCAATAAAAACTGTTTCAGAGTAGTCTGCAACAATAGTTTTTAATCTATTTATTGCTGGTATCCATTTTTGAACAGTTATATAATATTTCGCAACGTACATTTCTTTCGCGGCAAGTTGATTATTTATTAGGTCTTTTTTAAATCTTAAATCTAAAGCATATTCTGTCTCTGGAAAATTTTTTAAAAAAAATTCGATTTTTTCTTTTGATTCTAGTAATGGACTTATATCTTTTTTTTCATCTAAGATTTGCTCATACATTGAAATAGCAATCAAATAATGTGCGTAGGCTATATTTTTATCTGCTGGGTATTGCTTAATAAATCTTTCTAAATTAGCGCTGGCTTCAGGATAAAAATTTATTAAATATAAACAGTAACTTGACATCAATGCTGCTTTTGATGAGTACTCAATTTTTGGTAAGATCGGTTCTGCTTCTGAAAATTTTTTAGAAGCATAAAAGTAATCACCTTGCTTCATGGCCTCAATAGCTTTTTCATAAACTAGAAAAGATTCAGCTTTGGGTGCTGGTATAATTAATGCCGGCTCTTTTTTAGAACAAGCTGTAATTAAAAAAATTATTAAAAATAAATAGATTAGTTTTTGATACATTTCTTTACTTCATATCAAAATAAATTAATTAGGTAAATTTTTAAAGTTTCTAGGCGCTAACGGCTAGCTTATTTGTTGGTATTTTAAAATAATTTTTTGAAGAAAGTGTTTCTTCTTGCTCAATTACAACAAAGTTTGATTGATCTTTAAAAATAGCTCTAAGAAATAAATTAGTTAAACTGTGACCACCTTGGGTGCATTTTACACTACCTAAAATTCTATACCCCGATAATAAAAAATCTCCCGCTAAGTCTAAAATTTTATGGTTAACAAATTCATTTTTGTTTCTAAGCCCTTCAGAGTTTAAAATTTTGTTATGTTTAACAACTACTGCATTTTCTAAAGATCCCCCTTTAGCTAACCCAATTTTTTTTATTTTTTCTATGTCCTCATACAAACAAAATGTTCTTGAGGTATATACGTTTGTTAAATCTTTATCTGAAAAATTAATTTGATTGCTTTGTGTACCTATTAAATTGTTGTTGTAAACTAATTCAAAATCTACTTTTAAACCATCAGTATTAGGTTTAATTGAAATTTCTTTTTCATTTTCTTTTAGTACAAATTCTTTATTAATTTTTAAATATTTTCTTTTAGCGTTTAAGTTTTTAACACCAGCTCTATTAATAGTTTCAACAAATTCTTTGGAGGAACCGTCCATAATAGGAACTTCGGAATTGCTAATTTCTATTAAAGCATTGTCTATTCCAGTAATATAAAGAGCGGCTAACAAGTGTTCTACTGTTGATACCTTAACATAAAATTCATTTTGAAGAGTTGTACAAAGTTTAGCTGAACAAACGTTTTTAAAATTAGCTTTTATAATATTATTTTTATCAAGATCTGTTCTTTTAAAAGTTATTCCATAATTCTCAGAAGCTGGTAATACTTTGACATTAGTTTCTAGGCCACTATGTAAGCCTACACCTTCAAATATAACTTCTTTTTGGATTGTTTTTTGAAAAGGACTTAACATTATGTGGTTATACAAAATAAATTAGTTCTTGCTAAAACAACTAATGTTTCCAAAAAATACAATTTAATTAACTAAATAATCTTGAAAAAAGAGCAGATATTAATGATTTTTTGGTTTGTACAACTGGTATTGCTTCTTTATCCCACCCTTTACCGATTAACTCTGCGGCACCGTTTAATGTAAATATTGAGCAATCTTCTTCGTTTCTACCAAATATAAATTTCTGGTTAATTAATTTATTTTTTTCAAGCGCAAATTGAATATTTTTAAAGAATTCTGAATTTACTATATTAATATAAATAAGATTATTATTTTTTTTAAAATAGGTTAAATTTGAATTTTTTTCATAACATATTTCAATTAATTCGTCTAAACGAGCAGCGATTATGTTTAAAATTAGATTATGTTTAATTTTTCTATACGGAGTGCTAGAAAAAAATTTTTTATCTAAATAAGAATCTTCATCAATTGCTAAAACCGACTTTAAATTAATTTCTCTAAAGAAAAATTCAACCTCGTTGATTTTAAGCGAACAAAGTTTTGCAATGTCTTTCATTATAGTATCTGTACCAAAATTAAAATCTTGCGTAAGAACGTAAGATTTATTTTTAAAGACTGAAACATTAATTCTGGCATCATCTATGCTAATAGATGTAAAATTTTTATTTTTCTCATCTTTTAATAAGAAGTTTACTCCTTCAGCAAATGGTTTTAGTATTATTCTATCTATATTTACTCCACAATTACCAAAAACTAATTTCATATTTTTAAGAATATTTTTATTTATTAAAAAAAAAGTCATATTTTGGTTGTAAAACTCTCCAAATAATCCAATTGGTAAATTTTCTAAATTATCACTGTCTAAAGAAAAACTAGAATTAAATAAATGAATTAAAGAATATTTATTTTCATTGGCTGAGATTGTTTTTTTAATATCATTTAATATATAGGTTATGTCTTCCTTGGAAACTTGAGACCCATTTAACTTTTTGAAACCACTAATGTTTAAACAATTTACATTTATTGGATTAATAATTATTGATACTTGGGAGAAAAGACAATCTGTTTTATCTTCTATAGTATGTATTGTTTTTTTAGTTAAATTTGTAACAAGTTCGATATTAGCTATTCTTCCGTTTTGAATTCCCTCAGAATTTATTATAGTTTTTTTAATTAATTTATAATCTTTATTTTTATCATACGAAACAACAAAGAAAATAATCTTATTATCACTTAGTTCAACTATAAGATAAGGTTTGTTTAATTTCATGTTATTCTATCGAAGAATTAGTTGACCCTTAATTCTATAGTCCAGAATTTTATATTTAGAAAAATTAGAACTATTTAAGACGTTGTTCATATCTTTTAGTATATTTCGATAATTATTTATTGGTAGCTTAATAGTTGTTCCGTCGTTAAGTTCAATATCCCACCTCCCAATCTCGAAATAATAAAACATTTTTACTTTATCTATTTTAAAATTACTGATTTCTAATTCTTCGTAAAAAGAACTAAAGTTTTTATAATTACCAATAACTAGGGGTAAGTTTTCGTAAATTTGTAACTCTATATCATTAATTTTTTTTCCATTTTTTGTTAAATAATATTTCTTCTTACTGTCAATTTTAACAGCCACAGGCACATGTTCTGATATTAAAATTTTTAGAGTATTTGGGTATTTTTTTTTTAATTGAATGCTGGAAATTAAGACATATTTATCAATGATATTAGTGATTTTTTTTTGTTTTAAAAAAAATAGACTTGTATTTCTTAAAAATTCTAATTCAGCTTTTAATTTAACTATATCAACGGTAAGTGTTTCTTCTATCAAAATTTTTTTTATAGGGAAAATAAAACTAATATCTTGTTTTTTTTCATTATAATTATAAGTAGTAAAAACAATAAAAAGAAAAATTAAAAAAAAAAATTTGTTTTTTAGGATCATCTTTTGATACTTGCATCATCAATTATATTTTTAACTAGATTTTTAAAGGATATACCAACATATTTAGCTATCTCAGGAACCAAAGATAGGTCCGTCATGCCAGGTTGAGTATTAATCTCTAATAAATAAAATTTATTTTCTTTAAACTTAAAATCAGATCTAGTTATTCCACGACACTTCAAAGCGATATGAGCTTTCTTTGCTAAAACTAAAACTTCTTTATATTTTTTATTTGAAATGTTCGCAGGCATCAAGTGCAATGTTTCTGCAGATTTTAGATATTTAGCTTTGTAGTCATAAAATTTTCTTTTAGGTTTTAATTCTATTGCTCCTAAGGGTTTTCCGTTTATAACAGCTACTTGAATTTCTTGTCCTCCAATAAAATTTTCAACTATTAATGTTTTATATTTTTTTATTAACTTAATTGTATTTTTTTGTAATTCTGTGAAATTTTTACATATCTTGACGCCAATACTTGATCCTTCATTTGATGGTTTTACAACTAAAGGGTAAGTTAAATTTGATTTAAAAATATTAATTTTTTTTAGTACACTAAGATAATTGATTAAATTTAATTCAATATAGGATGGGGTTCTAATATTATTTTTTTTAAATTCTTTCTTAGAAATTATTTTATCCATAGAATTCATTGAAGATAAAATTCCTGAATGCGTATATGGGATCTTAAAATACTCAAAATAACTTTGAGCAATACCATCTTCACCATCTTTTCCGTGTAACGCGTTAAAAATTAAATCTACTTTGTAATTTTTAATTTTTTTAAAGTTCTGTTTAGCAGGATCAAAATTTATAACTTTATATTTTAAACTTTTGATAGCAACTGAGCATGCTTTTCCTGATTTTAGGCTTATTTCTCTCTCGCTAGATGTGCCACCACTAATTACTAAAATTGTTTTTTTTTTCATTTTATGATTGGTTATCACGACCGATGATTTTTATTTCTAGTTCTAAATCAATTTTAGTTTTTTGATACACTGTTAGTTTAACTTTTTTTATTAGTTTTTCTAACTCTTTTGATGTTGCCTTTCCATTGTTAACAAAAAAATTGCAATGTTGTTCTGATATTGTTGCGTTTCCTACTTTAAAATTTTCACAATTTGACTCTTTAATTAATTTCCAAGCTTTTTTATTTTTTGGGTTTTTGAAAGTGCTGCCGCACGTTCTAATTTGACTTGGTTGAGAATTTTTTTTTCTTTCTACCATCCCTCTTAGTTTTTTTTCAACTTCTATTCTTAAAGATTTTTTTCCAATAAGCTTAACACTTGTGATAATTTGATTTTCATCAAGATTAGTGTTTCGGTAAGAGAATTTGATATCCTTTGCCAAAATTTCTTTTTTGTGACCTTGAATATCAATCACTCTAATTGAGTGAAGTATTTGTGAGATGTCATGTCCATAACACCCGGTATTCATCCTTATAGCACCTCCAATTGATCCCGGAATGCACGCTAAAAACTCCAGTCCACTTAATGAATTTTCTGTTGCAAAGTCAGCTATTTTTTTATCAGGTGTAGACGCTCCAACTTCTATTATATTTTTTGAACAACGGCTCATATAAGAAAATGCAGAACTAAGTTTTATTGTAATTCCTTTAATTCCTCCGTCTCTTATAAGAGTATTTGAACCAGCACCTATAATTGTTAATTTTTGTGGCTTAAGTTTTGCTAAAAAAAAAAGAATGTCTTCTATGCTATTTGGTTTAAAAAATACATCTGCTGGACCACCCAAGTTAAACCAACTATAATTAGATAATTTTTCATTTATTAAGAGTTGTTTCCCAAATTTTTTTTTTAATTCTTTCATAATAATTATCATAAATTTTTTTTTAAGTTGTACATCCATTTTGAAATGGATCCAGCCCCCATACCTATAACTATTTCATCTCCTGTTAAATTTTTTCTAAAATATTTTTTTATATCTAATTCATCTTTAGCAATAACTACTTGAACTTTAGAGAATTTTGAAATTAATTTAGAAAATTTTACCTGATTATATTTTTTATCTATAGATTCTCCAGCAGCGTATACCGGACACAAAATTAACAGATCAGTTTCCTTGAAACATGATACAAATTCTGATTGTAAAGTTCTCACTCTTGAAAACCTGTGTGGCTGAAATATGGTAGTAATTTTTCTATTTGGTGAAACTTTTCTAACCGCTTCTAATACGGATTTTATTTCTGTTGGATGATGTGCGTAATCATCGTAGAAATCAACTTTATTTTTTTTAAACACTTTTGTTAATCTTCTTTGTACACCTGAAAAATTTTTTAATGCTTTCTTGATAATCTTTATTTTTAAGCCTAAGTTTAAACACAAAGATATTGCCGCAGTAGCATTAAGGACGTTATATTTTCCAATTAATCTTAATGAAATATTTTTTATGTGTAGTTTTTTTTGACCGATATTTTTAATCTTTAAATCAAATTTTGTATGATCGCTTGTGTATTTTGGATTACAAATTTGATAATTAGCCTTCTTATCGAATCCATAAGTAAAATAATTTTTAGTTTTTAATTTTCTTAATATTTTTTTTATATAATGATTATCTAGGCATAAAAATGCCTTGCCTATAGGAGGTGTTTTTTCAATAAATGTTTTAAATGCTTTTATTAAATTATTGAAATTTTTATAAAAATCTAAATGCTCTTTATCTATATTTGTTACAATAGAATAATTAATTGGTACTTTTAAAAAACTGCCATCAGACTCGTCTGCTTCCACAATAGCCCACTCACCCCTGCCTAGTTTAGCATTATTTTTTAATGAATTAATAACTCCACCATTAATAATTGTTGGGTCTAATTTTGCTGTTGAGATAATTTTTGCTACAAGAGATGTTGTTGTCGTTTTACCGTGAGAGCCTGTAACAATAATATTTTTTTTTAAATCAATTATGTTTGCTAACATCTCTACACGTTCATAAAGAGGTATCTTTCTTTTTTTTGCACTTACTAGTTCAATGTTATTTTTTTTTATTGCTGAAGACTTAACTATGATATTTGCATTTAAAATATTTTTTTTAGAATGCCCTTTTAAAATTTTAATACCTAATTTTTGGCAATTATCTATATTTTTATTTACACTTATATCACTGCCCTGCACATTAAATCCCATAGTTTTCATTATTTGGGCTAAGCCACTCATTCCTATGCCACCTATACCTATAAAGTGTATTACCTCTTGTTTTCCTATTTGAATTTTATTCATTTTATAATTTCTCAATTTCTGTATTAATTTTTGAAAAAACTTCTTCGTCGTTATGTTTTTTTTGTTTTTTTTTCATCTGATTCAATAATTTTGGATCTTTATAAAATGATTTTATCAAAGGAAACAATTTTTTATCAACTTCTTCTTCGCTAACTGTAAGACTGTAACCTTTCCCTTCTAAATAAGCCGCATTTTTTTCTTGATGAGAGTCAGCTGAATAAGGATATGGAATAGAAATAAAAGGTATTTTACAATTCAATAATTCGGCTGTAACAGACGCACCTGATCTGGTTATAGCTAATTCAGTTTTTTCAAAATATTTTGCAATATTGTTAGTAAAATTAAATAACTCGAAATTGAAATTTAAATTTTTATATATTTTATTAAGTTTTTCTGTTTGAGACTCAACACATTGCTGGAATATTTTTATCTTAACACTTTCTTTTTTACATTTTTCAAATACTTGAGGTAATAATTCTCCAAATGATTTTGCTGCTTGGCTGCCCCCTAAAACTAAAATATTTAATACCCCTGGTTCAAATTGGATATTTTTTTTAAAATTTAAAATTTCTTCCCTAATTATATTTCCAGTTACAATCACTTTATGACTAAATTTTTTTTTAATTCCAATCAGATCTTTATAAGAAACGAAAATTTTAGAGGCAAGAGGAAGTAAAAATTTGTTACTTTTTCCTATCTGAATATTATTTTCATAAATAATAAATGGTATGTTTAATGTTCTAGCTGCTATACAAACTGGAAAGGAAGCGTGACCACCCATACCAAATACTACATTTGGTTTTTTTCTGTATAAAATTACTAGAGATCTTATGTAGGAAAAAAAAATTACAAATACTGAGAAAACTAAACTTACAAATTTTTTTTTAAATATAGTCGCAGAATTATTTAAAATTAATTTTATATCTTTGTTTTTATCAAAATATTTTAAACCTCTCTTGTCGGTAATAATTTCAACAAAATAATTATATTTAATAAAATTTTTTGCTAAACTGTATGCTGGAAAAATATGACCTCCAGTACCCCCTGTGGCAATTATGATTTTTTTTTTTCTAATAGTCATCGTTTAAAAATCTTTTTCTTGAAAAGTTTAATATAATTCCTGCAAGTATTGCGCTTCCAATCATTGAAGATCCTCCGTAGCTTATAAATGGAAGTGTCATGCCAGTTGTTGGGAGTAGGCTGGTGTTTACCCCTATATGAATAAATGTTTGAAAAATCAAAAGACTCGCAAGTCCTGTAAGTGAAATTTTAATAAATTTTTCATTTTCTGAAAGTGCAAATTTTATGATTCTAAATGAAATATATAAGAATATACAAATTAAAAATATTGAAATAATTGACCCAAATTCTTCTGCAATCACTGAAATAATGTAGTCAGTATGTGCTTCTGGAACTCGATCTTTTAACGTGCCTTCTCCCATGCCTTGTCCTGTTAAACCCCCTTCTCTAATCGCATCTAAGGCATTGTTAGATTGCAAACGATCACCTTTTGTTGGGTCAAAAAAGCTTTCAATACGTCTAAAGATATATGAGAACTTATCTGGAAAAGTTAGGAGCAGAGCTGCAACAGTAGCTACGGTTATGCCAAAAAGGCTAAAGATATAAATTAATCTTACACCTGAAATAAAAACAACTGCTGACCAAGATAGAATTAATAAAATAGTTTGGCCAACATCTGGCTGAATTAACAAAATAGCACATAAAACAATTAATATCAAAAAACTAAGGAGATAGGAGGTATTAGAAGTTTTTAAGCCATCATTCGATAGTATTTTTGCAATAATTAAAATAAAAAATGGCTTCACAAATTCGACAGGCTGAAAGCGAAAAAATAATAAATTCAGCCAACGTTTTGACCCTTTGACTTCTACTCCAAAGAAAAAAACTAAACTTAAAGAAATCAAAGCAACGATAGAAATTGGTATTAAAATTTTTTTAAAAAGACTCAAGTGAATAGAAGAAATTAAAGTCATCAAAACAATTGCCAGTAGTGCAAAAATTAAATGCTTTGAAAAAAAAAAATAAAAGTCTTTATTTAATCTCTCCCCAGCTAATGTTGAGGTAGAAGCAAATGAAAAAAAAAGTCCCAAGACGAACAACAAAAAAAAACTTACGAATATAGCTTTATCTATATTTCTCCAATAATTTTCAATATTAGATTTAAAGAAATTTTTTAACATAATTTTTTGTTATCTTTTTAAATTGATTTCCTCGATCTGCAAAGTTAATAAACTGATCATAAGATGCACTTGCGGGGCTAAGTAAAACTGTGCATTTACTATTTTTTAATGTGACTAATTCTTTAAAAATATCATTAATTGCATTTTTTAAATTAAAGGAAATTTTATATTTTATTTTATTTTTAACTTCATTTTTAAAATAATTAGTTTTTTTCCCTATGATAAAGGACTTGATTATATTTGAATTTACTCCCTTAAGGTTAAACTTATCATCAATTTTGGGTAATCCTCCTAAAATCCAAAAAATGTTTTTGTTATTTTTAAGCGCATACTTAGTTGATTCAAAACTTGTAGCTTTAGAGTCATTGATAAAAGTTATTTCATTTTTTTTTAAAAACATCTCATGCCTGTGGGGTAATCCTTTAAAATTATTTACCGCTTTAAGAAAAATTTTTTCCTTTATCTTAAACATCTTAGATATTTGGTGTGCAAATAATAAATTTTCTAAATTAGGTTTGGAAGTCAAATAGTTATTAGTGATTTTTTGCTTAATTAAACTATTTAAGGTTTTTTTTTTAATAATTTTTAATTTGCTTAAGTAATTTTTTTTTTTAAAAAAATTTATAAGTTTTATGTTGCTTAATATGGCAATATTATTATGATCTTGTTTTGAAAATATCTTAAATTTAGAATTTTTGTAATTTTCTATTGTATTATGCCAATCTAAATGATCACTTGTAATATTTAATATAGCTGCAAAATTTGGTTTTAAATATTTTGCATGTGCTAATTGAAAAGACGATGCTTCAATAATAACTATAGATTTTTTTTTAATTCTTAAGTCTAGTATTGGTTTACCAATATTTCCCCCGAGCTGAACATCTAGTTTGTTTGATCTAAATATATGTTGTGTTAGCTTGCATACTGTTGATTTTCCGTTGGTACCAGTGATTACTATCGACTTTACTGGCTTTTTTTGCATATAAAATAAATCTAGGTCAGTAATTATTTTTTTTTTATTTTTTAATAGTTTTAGTTTAAATTTAGTTTTTTGAATGTTAATTCCAGGACTAATCACAATATAGTCTACCTCGTCTAATGCCTTTTTAAATAGATCAATTTTTTTTTTATTTTTATTACTCCATGTATCATCCCATGTATAAATTTTTTTTATTTTTTTTTTTCTCAAAAAATTTAATGTAGACTTTCCTGAAAGACCAAGCCCATATATAGCGAAGGAACTATCTTTTATTAGTTTTGATATTTTCATTAATTATCGTAACTTTAAAGTGGCTAATCCAATTAACGCTAAAATAATTGCTATAATCCAAAATCTTATTACTATGGTTGACTCTGGCCAACCTTTTTTTTCAAAGTGGTGGTGAATAGGTGCCATCATAAAAACTCTTTTACCAGTTAGTTTAAAAGATAAAACTTGTATAATAACTGAAACAGTTTCAAGTACGAAAAGCCCTCCAATTATTGCTAAGACTATTTCGTGTTTAACTATAATTGCTACAGCGGCTAATGACCCACCAAGAGAGAGTGACCCGGTATCACCCATGAATATTTTGGCTGGAGGCGCGTTATACCAAAGAAACCCCAGGCATGAACCAAAAATAGCTCCACAGAATACGCTTAATTCACCTGCATTTTCAACGTAAGGAATTTTTAAATATTCTGCAAAAATTGTATTGCCTACCACATAACTTATTAGAGTATAGGATATAGCAACTAGCATTACGGGAACAGTTGCAAGGCCATCTAAGCCGTCTGTTAAGTTTACTGCGTTAGAAGCGCCGACTATAACAAAGAGTGCAAACGGTATAAAAAAAAAACCCATTGGTATAATTATATTTTTAAAAAAAGGAAAGTATAAATTGTTTAAAAATTGATGTTCAGAATGTTCGTACAGAATATAGATTGCTATTAAACTAATTATAATTTGGCCTAAGAGTTTAAATCTAGATTTTAAACCTCTGGAATTTTTTTGTCTAATTTTTAATAGATCATCAATAAAGCCTAAAAGACCCAAGCCTATAGAAACAAAAATTACAGTTAAAATATATATATTTTTTAAGTCTGCCCATAAAAAGGTTCCAAGAAAAATGCCTAGTATAATAATTATTCCCCCCATAGTGGGAGTTCCTGATTTTTTTACTATATGATCTATGGGTCCATCCTGTCTTATTGGCCCTGATATTTGATTTTTTTTAAAAATTTTTATTAGAGGTTCTCCAATAATAAAAACAATTATGAATGATGTGACCACTGAAAGTCCTGTTCTAAATGTTATATACTTAAATACATTTAGAAAAGAATAATTTTCTGTGAGTGATGATAAAAAACTATAAAGCATATTTGTTTCCTGAAATAATTAATTTTGACAACTTGTTTAAACCAGTTGCATTTGAACCTTTTATCATTAAGTAATCATCTTTGTTTATAATGTCTGAAAAAATTTCATCAAAATCATTTAAATTTTGTAAAATGTTGCCTTGTTTAGCTTTATAAGTTTTTTGATAAGTTTTAAAAGCATATTCCCCATATACAAACAACTTGTCAATATCGCTACGATTAATAAGGTGAGCTAAGTTTTTATGATAATTATCCGACTTTTTACCTAGTTCTAGCATGTCACCGAGTAGTAAGAATTTTTTTTTATGACTTTTCTTAATATTTGAAAAGTTATTAATAGCATTTTTAACTGAAGAGGGATTAGCATTATAACTTTCATCTATAAAATGGAAATTTTTTTTGTATCTTGAGATAAAGTGTGTTTTGCCTCTTCCTTCTACTAATTGAAAATGATTTGGAAAATTTATTATTTTTGTTAAATCTAATTTTAAAACATAAAGCGTAAGTAGTGCAAATAGCGCATTAAAAATAATTAAGGGATTAAATTTTTTTATTTTTACATAAATATTCTTGTCTAGAACTCTAAAGTGTAGTCTATTGTAATCTTTATAAAATTTATTTTCTATTAATCTAGCATTAGATTTATTTGATTTACCAAAAGATAAAATATTAATTTTTCTTTTTTTTGCAAGTTTTGAAAAATAGTTAAAATACCTATCATCTCTATTTAAGATTAAATATCCTCCCTTATGTATATTCTCAATAATTTCTGACTTTGCTTTCGCAATGCCATTTGGGTTATCAAAATTTTCTATATGGGCTTCTCCTATATTTGTGATTATTGCAATATTGGGTTTGACTAGACTAGAAAGCTTTCTTATTTCGCCTGCATTACTCATGCCAATTTCAAAGATACCATATTTATGATCATGTTCTAGATTACACAAACTAAGAGGTACTCCAATATGATTATTGTAGGATTTTTGTGAAAAAAAAGTTTTACCATACTCATTTAGTATTTTACCAAGTAGGGTTTTGAGCGTAGTTTTTCCTGAGCTACCAGTCACAGCGATAACTTTTGTGTTTGTATAACTTCTTTTTAAAACAGCTAATTTATTCAAAAAATTAAGTGTATTGGGATATTTAATTAGTTTTTTTTTATTTATTTTGTTAATTTTTTTTTGAACCACACAATAATTAGCTTTTTTTTTTAATGCTTCTTTCACAAAAATATGTCCATCATAATTTTTACCTTTTATTGCTACAAACAAATTTTCTTTTTTTACATTTTTCGAATTAATAGAAACTCCCTCAAATTTTAATTTATTTTTTTTAACTATTTTTTTAATAATTTCTTCGTTAAAAATTTTATTATATTTTTTTTTATCAAATTTAATTTTTCTACCACTAATATTATTTATTATTTCTCTGTCAGATATTTTAATGATCTTGTTACCGTATGTTTGGGTGTTTTCATGTCCTTTTCCGGCTATAAGTATTATGCTATTGGGCTGTGACTCTACAACTGCTGTTTCAATGGCTTCAGCTCTTGACGGAATTTCAATAATAATTAATTTTTTACTAAATCCTGATATGATATTTTGTCTAATTAGTTTTGGGTTTTCACTTCTTGGGTTGTCATCTGTTACATATATTTTTTCTGCATTTTTTTCACAAACATTTGCCATCTTGGGTCTTTTTTTTTTATCTCTTTCGCCGCCACACCCGAAAACTACAATTGGTTTAACTTTATAGTGTTCTTTTAGGGCTTGTAATGTAGTTCTAAGTGCATCTGGTGTGTGAGCATAATCAATGAATATTTTTGTTTGATTAGGTATAGTTTTTACTAGCTGTAGTCGACCATTCACTTCTTTTATATTCTTGGCAATATGTAAAATGTTGTCAATTTTTAAACCGGATAATTTGGCAGCAAGGATTGCCATAAACAAATTTTTAATTTGAAACAAGCCAATCAAAGGAATTTGAGCGGTATAGTTTTTTTTTTTATATTTAAAAATAATATTTTGAAAATTATTATTATGCTTAATTGACTTAAATTCAATTGTAGAATTTTTTACACCAACAGTTAGTAGGTTTAAATCATTTTTTTTAGTTATTGTATTAAGCTTTATAAATTCTGGAATTTCATTATCAGTAATTATGTTTTGGTTTTTTTTTAATAATTTACTGAATAAAATTAATTTAGCATTTAGATAGTTTTTCATGTTTTTGTGGTAATCAAGATGGTCTTGTGAAAAATTTGTAAAGATTGCTGTTTTAAAATTTAGCTCATTTAATCTTCCTTGTTCTAAACCATGGCTAGAGGCTTCTAATATAACGTTATTAATTCCTAATATTTTAATTTTTGCAAGTTCTCTATGAAGAGAAATAATATCTAATGTGGTTAGGTTCGTCTTAACTATATTGTTGTTTATCTTAATCCCTAAAGTTCCTATTGATGCAACAGAAATTTTTTTGCTTGAAAGGATCTGATGGTAAAATTCAGCAACAGAACTTTTTCCGTTTGTTCCTGTGATAGCAATTATATTTTTAGGTTTTTCTTTGTAAAAAACTTTGCATGCATCTGATATAGTTTTTTGAATATTTTTTACTTTTATAATCGGTATTTTTTTATTTATTGTTTTGCAATTTACGTCACAAACTATAGCTTTTGCACCTTTTCTAATTGCACTGAGAATGAAATCTTCTCCGTTGGATACTGTTCCTTTGATAGCAAAAAATAAATAATTTTTTTTAATCTGTCTGCTATCTAAGGATAGCTCTTTGATATTAATTTTTTGAATATGAGCTGGTAAATTTTTAATTATTTTTTTTAACAACATGAGTATTGAGAACCTCGTTGTTGTTTATGGCTAAAATAGGTCCAATTTTTTCTATTATTTTGCCCGCAACATACACAGAATTCCATCCTGATTCGGTTCTAGAAACGTTTCTGGTTACTTTGCCTTTGTAGCTATAAGTAAGATGTGGCGCTCCCTTAGGGTCGTCTAAAATAACAAGAAGAACATATTTTGGATTATTTACTGGAAATATAGATATAAATGTATTGATATTTTTTTTGTTATTTTTGTAATTTTTTGCTGTGCCCGTTTTTCCACCAACTTCATATCCAAAGATATTGGCGTTGCTAGCCGTTCCATGCTTTTCATTTACTACTTTTCGTAACATTTTATTTATTTGATTGCTAGTTTTATTGGAAATAACAGAATTTCTATTTTCAAGATCAGAATTTTTTCCTAACTGTAGTGTTGGTTTAATCATGTATCCTCCGTTTGTCAAAGAGGCATAGGCTGTAGCAGCCTGTAATGGTGTGGTCGTAATACCATGTCCAAAAGAAACAGTTTCTAATTTACATTTTTCCCATTTAAAATTATGTGGTTGGCCTATTTCTTCTAATTCAAAATCTATTACTTTTAGAAGCCCTAGTTTTTCTATAAAATTCTTTAGTTTTGGTTTCCCAATTTGCCTGGCAATCATTAAGGTACCAATATTTGAGGATCTTATTAAAATATCTTCAACAGATAAGCTTTCTGGAAAATTATACACGTCTGCAATATTGTGTTTAGAGCATTTAATGTTATTAGGAATATCATCAATTATAGTTTCTGGGGATAAAATATTTTCATCAAGTGCAAGAGCTATAGTAAATGTTTTAAATACCGAGCCAAGCTCAAAAACTCCTTTTGTGATTTGATTCATATATTTAATATCTAAAATATTTTTTCTAATATTTAAATTATAGTCTGGTAAAGAAACAAGTGACAAAACTTCACCACTGTTTACATCCATTAGTAAACCGCCCGCTGAATTTGTTTTAAAATCTTGCATTGCTTTTTTTAATTGTGTTTTAATTAAAAACTGAATATTTGAATCCAGTGTCAGCAACATCGGTTCTTTTATCTTTTTTGGATCTCTTAACTCTCTATCAAAATAATTTTCAATTCCTGAAATTCCGTAATTATCATCGTCTATTTGCCCTAAAATATGACTGTATAATTGCCCGTGTGGGTATACTCTACTTTGAAATGGTTCGATAATTATTCCTTTTTCGCCTAAAGACCATAATTTATTTTTTTCACCTGCGGTTAATCTTCTTTTTAGATAAAATCTTTTTTTATTTTCTAGTTTTTTTTTTAATTCTATTTTG
>Ga0115004_10000571_pt1 | contig 28208 bp, 24 predicted proteins | sample ArcticOcean_MG_C_10_FD_88737 | JGI IMG/M metagenome (GOLD analysis project Ga0115004, IMG submission 88737) | Marine microbial communities from western Arctic Ocean - ArcticOcean_MG_CB11_90 | ecosystem: Environmental > Aquatic > Marine > Oceanic | place: Arctic Ocean: Canada Basin | collected... | reverse complement strand
GGAAAATTTCTCTTTTAAAAATTGGAATGATTTCGATGTAAACCTATTGGAAATGATTAAAAACTCTGTTCTCAAAAAAGTTAAACCTTTTAATTATAAAATTTTAGGTTATGATAAAGCTCCATCTGCTATCTTGAAATGCAATCAAAATATTATTAACTCTGGGTTTGAGAACATAATTCAAGTTGCAGAAAATAATTTTTTTGAAACAAAAAAAAATAACGATGAGTTTCTACATGTACTGTTTAACCCGCCTTATGGTGAAAGACTTAAAATAGATATACAATCATTTTATAAACAAATTGGAGATACATTAAAAACAAATTATTCAAATTCACACGCATGGTTTATAACTTCTAGTTTAGAAGCATTAAAGTATGTTGGCTTAAGACCATCTAGAAAAATAAAATTATTTAATGGAAAATTGGAGAGTAGATTAGCTAAATATGAAATTTATGCTGGATCAAAAAAAACACATAAAAAACTAAAAAAATAATTTCATTACTTTTTCTTCTTATATATTGGAATATGATAAAAAATCGAATACGAAATACCCACTCCAAAGTTATTTTCTTCTAACACTTTATTGAAACCAGGTATATATAGATTATTAAAATTTTCAGGACTTTCTTGATTTAATAATCTATTTAACCTTAAGTTTAAACCCACATATGTATTTGTTAATACCTCAGCGTTAAAGCCTAATACTAACTCAGCCCAACTAGCAGTTAAGCTATTGTAATCAGTTATATTATTTACTAGATTTTGATTCCAATAATTATCGAGATCGTATATAGTATAGGAATTTAATTTATGATTAAATTTACCTAGACCATATCTAAAACCAACATATATTTCGTTATTTAAACCTTTTCTATTTTTATAAACATTATAGTTAACTCCTAATTTTAAAAATGTTCCTTCTGTTTTAAAGTCCAACACTTCATTAGTTATTTTTTTTTCTTCACTTCCAAATTCAGCAGCTATAAATAGTTTTTCTAGAATTCTATAATCCCCTGTGATTACTAAGCCTTTATAGTCACTTTCAGTTAACATTCTGATTTGCTTACTAATATCTATTCCTAGTTTTATTCCATATGTATTGTTAATTGGAATACTATCAGAGACAGCATTTTCTTGAGAAAAAAGGTTTGTAGTAATTATTGCCAATAATATACTAATGAAATATTTTAACATGTATAGCTTTTTCGTCATTAATAGCTGAGTTTATTATTTCTGATTTGACTACCCAATTAATACTATCATTTTCTATAATAATTTTATCTAAATCATAGTTCGAAATATAACCACAAGCTCTACTTATATAAATATGGTTGTATTGGTAGTTAATTAGAACATGATCAATATTGCCAGAATTTTTTATATTCTCTTTAGAATTTTTAATAAAAGAATAACTAGTGATTTTTTCTAAATTCATTAATGGAATTGCAATAGAGTCAGTTGTTTGAAAAAGATAAGGTAATTCACTATTTATTCCCTGAATTTTGAGATCATAAACTTCTTTTTTTAAACCGGAAGATGCATCGTAAAATCCAATAATTAGCTTAGGTGTATCTGGGATTGATGTTAAACAAATATCATCAGGTTCACATGAACTAATAAAAGAACCAATTAAGAATATAATTATAATTTTTTTCAATTTACACTAATTTTTATAGCTCAAAAGTACAATATTTTCTACATGATCTGTTTGGGGAAACATATCAACAGGTTGAATTTTTATTATCTTATATTTTTCTTTTAACAATTCCAAGTCTCTGTATTGAGTAGAAGGATTACAACTTACATAAATAATTTTTTTGGTTTTTAATTTGAGAATTTCTTTAATAACATCTTTATGCATGCCATCTCTTGGTGGATCTGTGATAATCAAATCTGGATTTCCATACTTAGATATAAATAGTGGATTAAATATTTTTTTCATATCTCCAACTACAAAATCTACATTATTAACCTTATTTTCAATTGCACTTTCTTTAGCTGAAATTACTGCTTCGTTAATACTCTCAATTCCAATGACTTTTTTTGCTTTTTTTGCAATAAATTGAGAGATAGTTCCAAGTCCTGAATATAAATCAAATACAATTTCATCTCCTTTTAAATTTGCCAAATTCTTGACCATATCATAAAGTTTTATTGTTTGATTTATATTAGTTTGAAAAAATGATTTAGGATTTATTTTAAACTTTAAATCACCTATTGACTCTGTAATATATTTATTTCCATAAAACAAATGAATATCTCTATCATAAATCGAATCATTCTCTTTATTGTTAATTATGTAGTGAAGAGATGTAATTTCACTAAATGAATTTTTTAAATGATTTAATATTAAATGAATTTCTTCAACATCATTTTGAAAAAATTGAATTACAACCATAAATTCATTTAGACTAGTATTCCGAATCATTAAGTTCCGTAACATACCTTTTTTTAATCTTGAGTTGTAAAAAGAAATTCCATTATTTATAGCAAACTCCTTCACGGATATTCTAATTTTATTTGAAGGCTCAGATTGTAGATGACAATTATTTATATCCACTACTTTATCCCACATCCCTGAAATATGAAAACCAACTCCTCTTCTTTCAATTTGTTTATTTTCACTGCTAATTTCTTTATTTGTGAGCCAACGATTTTCAGTAAAAGAAAATTCTAGTTTATTTCTATAAAAGTATTCTTCATTACATTTGACTATTGGTTCAACTTTAGTATCACATAAATTTTTAAAAGAATGTCTTATCTTATTTTCCTTTAATTTAGTTTGTGAATCATATATCATATTTTGCCATTTACATCCTCCACAGGTTCCAAAATGTTCACATTTAGGATCTGTTCTGTATTTTGAATAGGAATGATACTTAGTTATATTTCCTAAAAAATAATTTTTCTTTTTTCTAAAAGTTTCAATATCTACAATATCACCTGGAACTCCATTTTTAACCATTAAAACAATGCCTTCATCACTTTTTCCAATTGATTGTCCCTTAGAACCTATATCTACCAACTCAATAGAACTGAAATTTTTTCTTTTACTCCCCATAAAGCTAAGTTAAAATGAAAAATTTGATAATATTAATTATATTTATAATATTACTAAATCCTACTATTATGAATTTTGTATTTAAAAATATTTTAATCTTTATTTTACTATTGTTTTTTTCTTTTTCTTATTCTCAAAAAAGGGAAAATGAAGATACCAATAACTCCTCTTTATACTCTGGATTGAAATTTAGAAGTATTGGACCAGCCTTCATGTCTGGAAGAATAGCAGATATTGCAATTAATCCATCTAATGAAAATGAATGGTATGTTGCAGTTGGTTCGGGTGGTGTATGGAAAACTTCTAATTCAGGCACTACGTGGTTACCATTGACAGATGACCAATCTTTTTATTCTACAGGAAGTATTACCATTGATCCAAATAATAATAATACTATTTGGCTTGGAACAGGAGAAAATGTAGGAGGAAGACATGTCGGAATTGGAAAAGGAATATATGTTTCATATAATGGAGGAAAAACATGGAAAAATAAAGGTCTTAAAAAATCAGAACATATTTCAAAAATTATAGTTAATAAAGATGATTCAAATACTATATTGGTTGCCTCTCAAGGGCCATTGTGGTCATCTGGTGGAGAAAGAGGTCTTTACAAATCATCTGATGGTGGAGACAATTGGAGATCTGTTTTAAATGTAGATGAATGGACTGGGGTTACAGACATTATTGTTGATAGTAGAAATCAAAATATTATGTATGCTGCTACTTGGCAAAGACATAGAAGTGTTGCTGCTTATATGGGTGGTGGGCCTGGAACTAAAATCTTTAAAAGTATTGACGGAGGTGAAAATTGGAAACAATTAATAGTTGGTTTGCCAACAGGAAAAATGGGAAAAATAGGCTTAGCTATCTCACCAATTAATCCTGATATTTTGTATGCTGCAATCGAACTTGACAGAAGAAAAGGTGCTGTTTACAGATCAGAAAATAGAGGAGAAAGTTGGAAAAAAATGTCAAATACAGTTTCAGGCGCTACAGGACCGCATTATTATCAAGAATTGGTAGCATCTCCACATAAATTAGATAAAATTTATCTAATGGATGTTAGAGTTCAGGTTTCTGAGGATGGTGGAAAAACATTCTTTCGAATGAACGAGTCTAATAAACACTCTGACAATCATTCTTTGACCTTCAAAAAAGATGACCCTAATTATTTGCTAGTTGGAACTGATGGAGGCATATACGAATCCTTTGATGATACTAAATCTTGGAAATTTGTGAATAATCTTCCATTAACTCAATATTACAAATTAGCAGTGGATGATTCTTACCCATTTTATAATATATATGGTGGAACACAGGACAATAGTACACAAGGTGGACCAAGTAGAACTCTAAAATCAGAAGGAATTCAAAATAGTGATTGGTCCATTATTTTAGGTGGAGATGGGCATCAACCTGCAACTGAACCTGGTAATCCAGATATTGTTTATGCTCAATCACAGCAAGGTAATTTACATAGAATTGACATGACCACAGGTGAAGCTGTTTTCATAAAACCATATTCTGATATCAATGAAGACTATGAAAGATTTAATTGGGATTCACCTATTTTAGTAAGTTCTCATGATCCAAAACGTTTGTATTTCGGATCACAACGTGTATGGCGATCTGATGATAGAGGGGATAGTTGGAAACCAATATCAAAAGACTTGACTTTGAATCAAGAGAGGTATTCGCTTCCCATTATGGGTAGAGTACAAAGCTGGGATTCTTCTTGGGATACGTATGCAATGTCAACTTATAATACAATTACATCTTTGTCTGAATCTCCCATAAACGAAAACCATTTATTTGTAGGTACTGACGATGGATTAATTCACAATACTAAGGATGGTGGTTTAAATTGGACATCTCAAACTGCGGAAAAACTTCCAAACCTTCCTAAAAGTTCATTTGTGAACGATATTAAAGCTGATTTACATGATATTAATAAGGCTTATGTTGCATTTGACAATCATAAGTTTGGAGATTATAAACCTTATCTGTTTAAAACTGAAAATGGAGGAAAATCATGGAAATCAATAACAAATGGTTTACCTAAAGAAACTTTGGTTTGGAGGATTGTTCAGGACCATATTGATCCAAATCTTTTATTTCTTGCTACTGAGTATGGATTGTATTTTTCTAATAATCAGGGAGAAAATTGGATAAAGTTTTCTGTAGGTTTACCAACTATCTCAATAAGAGATTTGGCAATACAAAAAAGGGAAAACGATTTAGTTATAGCAACATTTGGTCGAAGCTTTTACGTTTTGGATGATTATTCCCCATTGCGTAGTCTTAATTCAGTAAGTAGTAAGGATTTTATGCTTTTTGATATTAAAGATGCTCTTCAATATATTCCTATCAGATCAAGTTCTGGAAGTAAAGGAACATCATTTTTTAAATCAAAAAACCCTCCCTACGGAGCTGTTTTTACTTATAATCTTCCGAAATCATACGAAACTTTAAAATCTAAAAGAAAAAAAAAGGAAACTATATTAAATAAAGAAAATCTGGATATCCCATTTCCTGGTTGGAATAATCTTGATAAAGAAATAAACGAAAATCAATCTAGGATTATACTAGAAATAGTTGATAAAAACGGATTAATTATTGATAGAATTAATGGTAGTTCAAATAAAGGTATTAATAGAGTATCTTGGTCATTGACTAAATCAATACTTTCTGTAATTAAATCAGATTCGAGACTAAACTATCCGCGTTCAATTCCTGTTAATCCTGGTACATATGGAGTTAGATTAATGGAGTTAAAAGATGGTAAGTATAATTTAGTAGCATCTGAAAAAAAATTCCAAGTAAAGAGAATTAGAGAAAATGTTTTAAAAAATCCCGTCTCAAATCAAATAGATAAATTAGTTTCTGATTTTATTGATTTTGATAAAGAATACACATTGATTTTAGATGAATATATTAAAGCAAAGAACAAAATGTCAAAATTTAATCAAGCTATAAGATACATTAGTGAAATAAGTTCAAATTTATCATCTGACATAAAAGACTTAGACAATCAAATGAATATTTTAGATTCTTTAATTTATGGTAATAAGTCAAAAAGAGAGATAATGGAAAAGGATAGCCCTACTATCTCTGATAGAATTTCAATTGCATTAAGGGGTTTTTCTGGAAATTCATATGGTCCAACAAAACATCATTTGGCTAGTTTTGAAATTGCTAAAAAACAATGGAATGAAATGAAGCCTTTAATTATAAAATTTAATAATAAAGTTGATGCAAGTATTGAACTTTTAGAAAGTGTTGGGTCACCTGTAATTATTGATTAGAATAGTAATTAACTAAAAGGCTAACCACCATGTTATAAGATTTGATTCCTTCTTTTTGGTCGTTAGCTTTTAAAAACATGCCATAAAAACCTTTAAAATAAGTTTCAAATGGATTATTGTATTCTTTTAATTGTTTGTCCGCTTGCCTTATATTTTTAATTATTCCTCTATTAACTTTAATAATTAATGAATCAAATTTTATTTTATCTATTTTATAAATTTCATTTAAAAAATATTTTAACGCTTGGACGTTCCCACTATATGATATAAATATATTTTTAGACTTTATAGCTGCCATTATTCCAATAAAGTTAGCTTCATCCTCAGCTGAATAACCAATTTGATGTGCAATTTCGTGACATATAGTTGTTGGAAGATATAATTTCGGTGTATTTGTATTTATTTGTGCTTCCAATGTCAAGGGGTTTATATATCCATTAAAACCCATATATGAAAGAGGAGTACTAAATAATGATTTTTTAATACTAATTTTAAATGGGTAATCATTGGTTATGTTTTCTTTTCTTAGTCTTTTAACAGACTCTATAGATTCTAGAAAAAGTTCTTCATTTATTTTATGATTTAAAACAACTGGTAAAGTATCATTTTTGGATATTTTTCTATGAACACTATTTGTGTTTTCAATAAATAACTCAGTTACTTTAACTAATGAGCTTAGCTCATATTTTTTTTTAATCAATAGTTTTTCTTGAAGAGGAATTCTGTGATAGTTTAAACCCCATTGAAAATGGAAGAGGATGTATAATGTTGCTATAAATTGAAAAATATTTTTTAGATTTTGTCTTCTAGTGTTTTTTTTTTTTAAAATATACCACAGAATTAGTGGGAGAGTTAGATATAGTACATCTCCTAAAGAGAAAGTTAATTTTCCAAAAATAAATAGAGAAATTTGAGACGAAAATTTATAAAACAGTGTGCTATAATAGTTTTCTATTAAAATAGAATCTTGTTTAATTATTTGAATAAAAATAATAATGAATAAATAAATAAAAGAGATTTTACTAATTTTAAAAAAAGGAACTCTAATTGATTTAAACATCCTTTTTTTTATTTTAATTCAATAATTTCAACTTCAAAAATTAGATTTGATTTTGGAGGTATCGTTGATCCTCTTCCCGTCTCTCCATATGCCAAATAATACGGAAGATACATAATTGCTTTGTCTCCTATGTCTAATAGCCTTAAACCCTCTTTGAAACCCGCTATAAGGGCATCATCAGGCCCAACTCTACACTCAAGAGGGGTATATCCGTTGGTATTTTTTTTATTAGTATTTACAATATCATATAGTTCAGCAACTTCTAGCATACTCGTATCCAAGAGAGAACCATCTTCAAAATATACAGCATAATGTGTCATTATAGTTTTATCGGGGTCTACTTTTAAACCGTTACTTTTGAATGTTTTTATGTATTGTAATCCAGAACTTGTAGAAATTGCCATGGACTTTTTAGTTTCATGTTCTTTTTTCTTTCCAAGTTTAGTATTTTCTAATAAAACCAATTTCTGTTCTTTATTAATCCTATCCTCTTCAAAGTGATTAGAAAATATTTTTGAAGCTTTAAATTTTTTAGCTTCTTTTCCTATTCTAATAATAGAAATGTTTTTTATTGTATCGTATTGTTTTATTAAATTTACTATATCCATACCCTCAATTACTTTTCCAAAAACTGAGTGAACTCCATTTAGCCAAGGGGTTTCTTTATGTGTAATGAAAAATTGACTTCCATTACTACTAGGTCCTGAATTAGCCATGGATAACACCCCAGGGCCATCATGATTTAAATTTTCGTTAAATTCATCTTTAAATTTATAACCTGGATCTCCGGTTCCATTTCCCAGCGGACACCCACCTTGAATCATGAAATTTTCAATAACTCTGTGAAATACTAATCCGTTATAATATTTTTTTTTATCATACTCAGGACTTACCTCTTTATTATTGCCCTCACTTAATGAAACGAAATTTGCTACGGTAACTGGTGTTTCTTTAAAATTAAGATTCACAAGCAAGTCTCCTTTATTAGTGTTTATTTCTGCATAAAGACCTTCGTTTAAATCGGGATGAGTACTGACACATGATAGGACAGAAATAGATAAAGTTATGAGATAAATATATTTTTTCATTTTCATTTCAATTTATTTTTGTAATTATTAACTGCTGTTTTAAATTTTATTATAGCTTCTTCAATTGATCCGTTGTGTATACCTCCCGCTGCATTAATATGACCTCCTCCGTTAAAGTATGTATTTGCAAATTCATTGCAAGAAAAATTTCCATGAGATCTAAATGATATTTTTACTTTGTTTTGATATTCAATATCTTCAATAAAAATAACACTAAAAATTATATTTTTAAGTGACAGTCCATAATTAACTATTCCTTCGGAATCACCTTTTTTAAAGTCAAACTTTTTTAAATCCTTTCTTTTTAAATACATATAAGCTGTTTTTAATTCTTTTATTTGATTTAAATTTCTTAATGCAGAGCCTAAAACTTTTAATCTACTAATTGAACAGTCGTTATATACTTTATTATGAATTTCGCTTTGATCTATTCCTTTGCTAATTAATTTTGAAACAATTTGATGAGTTCTACTAGAAACATTAGAATACTGAAATGAGCCAGTATCTGTCATCATACCCAAATATAGACATGCTGCTATTTTAGAATTAATGTTTTTTTCATAACCTAACTCAACTATTATTTCAAATAATAATTCACAAGTAGATCCAATCATTGGCTCAGAAAAAATTATATTTGTATAGTTCTTTGGATTTTGATGATGATCAATCATTACAATATCAGCATTTGAAGATTTTAATAGGTTACCCATTTCACCTATCCTAATTAAGTCATTAAAATCTAAAGTGAAAATTACATCCGCATTTTTTAATTGAGTTGTACAGTTTTTTTCATTTTTATTAAAATAAATAATTTCATTAAATCCTGGTGTCCATTTTAAAAAATTTGGAGGTTCATTAGGGCTTATGACGATGGGTTTGTGGTCCAATTCTTTTAGTAAGTTCATCAAAGCCAAGCTACTACCTATGGCGTCTCCATCGGGGTTAGAATGTGGAATTATAATAATATTTTTTTTACCAAAAAGTAATGTTTTTAAATCGGAAATATTTTTATTTTTCATCTTCGGCTAAGATAATAATTCCTGTTACATGTTAAAGCCTAAATTATCTGCTCATTTTTGTACATTTGAAATTAAATATTATTTTAATTGAAGAGTAATTTATTTAAACTAGAAAAAAATAAACGCTTTAGTTATAATCCTAGACATTACGAGAACAAATCTATAGAAAATGTTTACGATTTTGATTCGGTTTATTCAAAGAAAAGAAATTCTAATAGTTCTGCTGATATTTCCTCCCAATGGAGAGAATCTAGAGTTTTACAAAGAAATAGATCAAATTCAGCCTTTTCAAAAATAATTCTTCTAATAATTTTGGTATTGATAATGATTTTTTTATTTATTATTGATTTTGATTTATCAATATTTTTCTAATGAGTAGTTTGATTAAGTTGCTTCCTGATAATGTAGCAAACCAAATAGCTGCAGGTGAAGTAGTTCAAAGACCTTCTTCTGTCGTTAAAGAGCTTTTGGAGAACTCAGTTGATTGTGGATCTAAAACAATCAAATTGGTTATTAAAGATGCGGGAAAAACACTTATTCAAGTAATTGACGATGGTCCTGGAATGAGCATAGAAGATTTAAATATCTGTTTTTTAAGACATGCTACTTCAAAAATCAGAAATTCAAGTGATTTATTTGACTTAAATACTATGGGTTTTAGGGGGGAGGCATTATCTAGTATTGCTGCTGTATCTCATATGAAAATTAGTTCCAATAAAATTTTAGACCAAGATTTAGGAAACGAAATTAAACTTAAAGGTGGAGAGGTTATCTCTAAAACTGAAGTTTTATGTAAAAAAGGCACTTCTATTTCTGTTCAAAATTTATTTTTTAATATTCCCGCCAGAAGAAATTTTTTAAAATCTGATAATGTTGAATTAAGACATATTATTGATGAATTTCACAGAGTTTCATTAATAAATAACAGTATTAATTTTATTTTTATCAATAATGAAAATGAAATTTTTAATTTAAAAACATCTATTTTTAAGCAGAGGATTATTAGAATTTTCGGAAAATCTACTCAAGAAAAGTTGGTTCCCATTAATGAGTCAACAGAAATTGCAAAAATAAGTGGTTTTATAGTCAAACCCGAACATTCTAAAAAGACTAAAACTTCTCAATTTTTTTTCGTTAATAATAGGTTTGTGAAAAATCCACACTTACATCATGCTGTTCGAAGTGCATATGAGGGTTTGATTTTAGAAAACCATCATCCATCTTACTTTTTGTGTTTTAATGTTCCCAATAACTCAATAGATGTAAATATTCATCCTAATAAAACAGAAATTAAATTTGATAATGATCAGTCTATATATGCCATTCTTAAATCTTCTATTAAACATAGTCTAGGGCAATTTAATATATCTCCCACAATAGATTTTGAGAATAGTGTTAATCTGAACACTCCTTATCAGTTTAAGGATAAAAGAGCCCCTTTTCCATCTGTTGATTTTAATAAATCTTTCAATCCATTTGATGTTTTTTTAGACTCCCCAAAACATATCGAAGTGAATCTTGAGTCTTCAATTAAAAAGGGGTCGTCTGTTGAAAATATATTTGGGGAATATAAAAATAGTGTAGTTTCTTTTTCTGTTTTTCAACTAAACAATACTTATTTAATTACCAAAATCAGTTCAGGTGTTGTGATAATAGATCAGAAAAGAGCGCATCAAAGAATTCTTTATGAGAAATTTTTAATGGAAATTAGCGAGGGGAATAATTCATCTCAGACCTTAATTTTCCCAATTAAAATTGATTTAAATTCTCAAGAAATTAGATTATTAAGTAACATGAGAAAATCTTTAGTCAATTTAGGTTTTAGTTTTAATAAATTTGATGAAAATCAAATAGAAGTTTCGGCTATTCATCCTGTTTTTTTAGAAAATAAAATTCAAGAGTTCTTTCAAGAGTTAATTGATAATGAAATATCAGAATTTAAAAATAATAGTAATAGTTTGAATGATTATATAGCTAAAGTATTATCTAAGTGTTCATCAATAAAATCCGGATTTAAGTTGGAAAAATTACAGCAAGAATCACTTGTAAATGATTTATTTGCCTGTAAAGAATCTAATATATCACCTTTTGATAAAATTATTTTCAAAATAGTCTCAACAGATTCGATAAAAAAAATGTTTTTTAAATGAGAACTATACCTGACACTATAAAACAGTTATTAATAATTAACGTATTGTTTTTTATTGGTTCCCAATTTTTAGGAGATTTTAGTAACGATCTACTAGCTCTTCACTATTTCGAAAATGACAAGTTTATTGTTACTCAGGTTTTTACCCACATGTTTATGCATGGAAATTTGTATCATATTATTTTTAATATGATAGGTTTGTGGATGTTTGGTTCTCCTTTGGTTCAAATGTGGGGAAAAAATAAATTTTTATTTTTTTATTTTTCAGCAGGTTTAGGTGCTGCTAGTCTTCAATTATTCGTTTATTATCTAGAAATACAATCCGTATTCTCCTTAGTTGAACCTAATGGTGTGTCTTTTGAAACATTGAAAATTATACTATCTGAGGGATCGTATAATCCATCAATTTTACAGTATATTTCTGAAGAAAATCTAACTTCAGCTTATTCTACTTACAACACTACTTTGGTTGGAGCTTCTGGTGCAATTTATGGTGTGCTTGTTGCTTTTGCTTTTTCATTTCCCAATTCTGAACTAATGCTTTTATTTCCTCCAATTCCAATAAAAGCAAAATTCTTAGTTCCTGGACTTATACTCATGGATTTATTTTTTGGGTTTTCATCATTTTCTTTGGGTCCAATCGCTCATTTTGCTCACGTAGGAGGTGCATTATCTGGTTTTATTATGGTTTGGTATTGGAGAAGAAATCAATTTAATGGAAATAGATGGAACTGATAGATAATTTAAAATTTAAGTATAAAAACCTAGACGTTTTAGGCCAAATTATAGTTTGGATGATAGTTTGTTTTATATTACCCTTTTTGGTAAATACCTTTTTGTATTTATTTAATGAAAACTCTTTTTCTGTAATTAGTTTTTTTGAAGTTTCTCCATCAATTTCTCAATTATTTTACAAACCTTGGTCTTTATTAACTTATGGTTTTTTTCATGCTGATTTGTGGCATCTGGTTGGAAACATGATAATTCTTTATTTTAGCGGAAGAGTAGTTTTGGACCTTTTTGGAAAAGAAAAATTCCTTAAGATTTTCCTTATAGGTATCTTGTCCGGATCATTTACTTACTTGTTGAGTTATAATATTTTTCCTGTTTTTAAAGGATTAAAACCAGCAATGATAGGCGCTTCTGCTGGCGCTATGGCTGTTTTTGTTTTTTTGGCAGCTTATATGCCAACATATTCCTTTCGTATCATATTATTTGATGTTAAAATTATTTATTTGGCAGTATTTTTTATTATTTCTGATATGATTCAGATACCCTCTGGAAATGCTGGAGGTCACTTAGCTCACTTAGGTGGTGCTGCCTGGGGATACTTTTATAACTCTAAACTAGCAAAAGGAAAAGATTATGGTAATTGGATAATAAGTTTTTTAAATTATGTTCAGGGGTTATTTAAAAAGAAAACAAAAATCAAGAAAGTTTATAGGAAAAAAACTTACTCAAAGTCCTCAAGACAATCTATAGATCAGGATAAAATAGATTTAATACTGGATAAAATCAGTAAATCAGGTTATGATAGTTTAACCAAGGAAGAGAAAGACATACTTTTTAAAGCAGGACAAAATTGATTTTTTTTAAAGACAAAAGAAGTTTGTTTAAAAAATTTATGTTTTTATTAAATTCATTAAATTCTGTATTAATTTTAATTTGCTATATCTTAAATAATTACTATCACCCATTATTTTCTACTATTTCTTTTCTAACTTTTATTTTTCCGATATTAGTTTTAATAAACATTAGCTTTTTTGTTTATTGGTCAATAAAACTTGACCTTAAAGTAATATTTCCTTTTGTAATTATAATATTTCTTTTTTATAATTCATTTTCTTTTTTCAGAATGGGAGATAAGAAAAAGAGTGAATTGAATGGGTTTCAAATTATGAGTTTTAACGCTAGGTTGTTTAATCATTACAAGTGGATTGAAAACGATAGTATTCCTTTTGCTACAGAAAAGTTTTTTAAGAAAAATATTCCAGATGTGTTGTCAATTCAAGAATATCATGGGGATTACCAGTATTTATTAAATAATTATAAAAATAAATATATTTACTTTTCAGGGGATAACGTTGGTCAATCTATACATACTAATAATCAGATTATAAATAAAGGATTAGTTGAGTTTAATAGTTCAGTGAATAATGCAATTTTTATTGATATTATTCAAAAAAAGGATACCCTTAGAATTTATAACGCTCATTTTGAGTCTTTCAAAGTTGACATGCAGGATTTGAAAGCAGATTTAATCAGTCTAAAAAGTGTTATTAGCAAAATGAAAAAAACTTATTTATCTCAAAATGAACAATCAAAGATGTTGCTTGACCATATTTCAAAATCTCCTTATAAAATAATTTTGACAGTTGATTTAAATAACACAGAATATTCTTTTGTTTATAAGCAAATTGGGAATATTCTAAAGGACGCTTTTGATTTAAAAGGTATTGGTTTTGGATCTACATATGACTTCAAATTTATGCCAATTAGAATAGATTATATATTTATTTCTAAATCACTTTCTGCTAAAAAATTCAAAATTTTTGATCAAAAAATATCTGATCATATGCCAATTAGTGCATTTATAGATATTTAATTCTTTTCTTTAAATATATATATATATAAATATGGATTACAGTGTTTTATATTTTAAAAAAACTAAAACAACACCCTCCGTATTCTCGAGTTTCATCATAGTTTTGAATATCTTTTAAGTTTGTTTTTTTTGAATGTTCTATTATAAGTAAGCCTTCATGCTTTAAAAGTTGTTTGTAAATAATTAGCTGAATTATTTTTTCATAATTTATTTGTTCAAAATCATATGGTGGGTCTGCAAAAATAATATCATAGCTTATGATGTTTTTATTTAAAAATTTAAACACATCAGATTTTATTACCTTAATATTTAACAAAAGTTTATTGGAAATAGATTTTATAAAATTTATACATTTAATATTTAAATCCACACAAGTAACATCTTTTACTCCTCTTGATGAAAATTCATAACTTAAATTGCCTGTACCAGCAAATAAATCAAGTATCGATAATTCAGATAGGTTAAAGTTGTTGCTTATTATATTAAACAATGCTTCTTTAGCTTGATCCGTAGTTGGTCTTACAGGAAGATTTTTAGGGGCATAAATTTTTCTTCCTTTGTTTGTCCCAGAAATTATTCTCATATTATTACGTAATCAATTTCAGAATATTTTTCAATTTTTTTTCTAGTGATTTCTTCCTTGGGATTAAGAATTTCTATATTATTAATAAATTTAGTTAGTAGTAAGTAAGTTTCACTTTCTTTTTTAATTTTGCCTAACATAGAAAGTTTATGCTTGTTTTGATCAATTTTATTTTGTTTTAAAACAAAAAGTAAAAAATAAAGAATATCTTCTTTTTCTTTAAAATCAAAAATGTTATAGTAAATAAGTTTTTTGTTTTTTAAAATTATAACATGAAAATTATTTGATTGAATATTAGCGTAAATAGATATTTCTTTTGATGAGTCATATTTAATTAGCTTTTTTATCAATATTGTTGAATAATGATAGTAATTAAAAGAACCAAATTTTTCTAGCAAGTAATTATTGACATTCACAAACGGTAAGAACACATTTACAGCCTCTATTTCATCGATTAAATCGTGTGCTGCGAAATCACCATCTATAAGCTTTGAATTAAACTTAAGGTATTCTAAGCTTAATTCTTCTTGAAATAGATTTAAAGGGACCAATGAAGATAGTTTATTAAGAACTATTAATTTAACCTTAATAACATTAGAATTAATAATTTCAGACTTATTAATAACTAAATCTAACTTTTCAGAAAGTTTTTTTGGTTCAACTTTTTCTTCAAACTTTTCACTAATGTATTGGATAATATTGCCCTTGGTATCTGACAAAATTAAGCTTAGGTTATATGAACCTAGTTTAATTAAAAGATTTGTACTTGGCTTTATTTTAATTTCTCGCGATTGCATCATAGGTTGTTGGCCAATTCCCATTGGTGTTAACCTCTGTTAATGATCCTAGAACAAGAGAGGGGCCATTGACACCATCAACAGACATTAAGCCTTTTTCTTGCTTTAAGAGGTCTTTATTTTGATCCCATAAAACAATATCTTTAGAAATACTTACTTCAAAAACAGGAACATCATAATCTCCTTTTTTAATTATATCAGATTTTATTTTAAACATTGCATCAACTCCCTTAATTGGAACTAGAGCTAAATTTTTATATCTCAAAGAGTTACCAAACAATGAATCTTTTACAGAAACATATCCAAGTGTGTCAATCACTACAACTTCTCTTAACATATCAATTCGAAAAGTTCTATCATATTCTAAAAAACTAGAATCTCTTTTTTGAATGAGAGTGTATTGAGCGGTGTCAATAAACTTAATTAAACCATCAAAATTATCAGAATAAATACCATTAACGCTTTTAAAAGCTATTTGAGAATTACGAATATCTTTCAATCTATCAATTACTTTTAAGAATCTTTCATTTTTAACTTTATTAAACTCTATAGGTCCGTTTATTGATCCATAGACTTTGTAGGCGAAAATTAAAATAAGTATCCAAAGTACACCCTCAATTATTCTCTTGTATTTTGATATGAATTCCATAGTATAATTAATTATATTTAAACAAAACTACAAATTTTTTTTGTTCTCTAAAGTTAGTATTAATAATAGATTTTTTTAAATTTAAAATCCCATGAATTCCTTAGAATTTTACAAATTACTTTTGAAAAATTTTAAATTTGAACCTACTAATGATCAATCATTAGCTATTCAAAGTTTGAGTGAGTTTTTATTTAATAAAAATGGGATTAGTTTATTTTTATTAAAAGGGTATGCCGGAACGGGTAAAACCACCCTAATGAAAACTTTAGTAGAAAATTTACATTATAATAAAATGAGTTTTTGTTTACTTGCTCCGACTGGAAGAGCTGCAAAAGTTTTATCAAAATATACAGAGAATAATGCCTCCACTATTCATAAAAAAATATACTATTCAAAAGTTGATAAATCAGGAAACTTTAAATCCACTCTAAAAAAAAATAAAATCAAAAACATTGTTTTTATTGTTGATGAAGCTTCAATGATTTCTGATTTTTCAAATTCAAATGATTTGTTTAAAAAAAATTCATTTTTAAAAGATATAATTGATTTTGTAGATTTTAAGACTAATTCAAAATTAATTTTTATAGGAGATACAGCTCAATTGCCACCTGTAAATCAAACAATTAGTCCAGCATTGAATTCAGAATTTTTAAAAACTACTTATAATATAAATATTGATGAATATGAGATTAGTGATGTAGTAAGGCAATCAGAAGAATCAGGTATACTATATAATGCCACGGTGATTAGAAATACTATAATTAATAATGATTTAGTTTTTAAATTTAAAAAATTTAATGATATAGTATCTCTGTCAGATGGTTTCGAAATTCAAGAATCAATTGAAAATAGCTTTAATGAAATTGGAAGAGATAACTCTATAATTATTGTACGTTCTAATAAACGTGCAAATCAATATAATCAACAGATAAGAAAGACTATTCTATCACATGAACACAAAGTTTGTTTAGGAGATCTACTAATGATTACTAAGAATAATTATTTTTGGACATCATCTGATTCAGAGATACCTTTTTTAGCAAATGGGGATATTATAGAAATTGTTAAAATACATAGAATTAGAGAGCTGTATGGATTTGAATTTGCTGAAGTAAATATTAGAATGGTAGATTATAGTAATTACCCTTCATTTGATACAATTATTATGCTTAATACATTAGATTCTGATTTGCCATCCCTCTCATACGAACAGTCAAATAATTTATATCAAGAAGTTCAAAAAGACTATATAAATATAAAATCTAAATATAAAAGATTTTTAAAAACTAAAGAAAATCCATTTTTCAATGCTCTTAATGTTAAATTTTCTTACGCTATTACTTGTCATAAAGCACAAGGGGGGCAATGGCCAGTTGTATTTATTGAAAAACCTTATCTCAAGGATGGGCCAGATATCGATTATATGAGATGGTTATATACTGCTGTAACAAGAGCTGAAAGTAAACTTTATTTAATTGGTTTTTAATAAAAAATATAACTGTATTTTTATATAAAAATTTAAACGATGAAGACTATAGCAATGATTCCAGCTAGATATAACTCTGAAAGATTACCAGGTAAATTAATGATGGATTTAGGAGGAATTCCTTTGATTTTAAGGACATATAAGAATGTAATAAATTTAGGATTATTTGATGAAGTATTTGTGGTTACAGACTCTAAAATAATTTTTGAATTAATTAAAAAAAATGGTGGACGTATTTTTATGAGCTCTATTAAACACGAAAGTGGTTCTGATAGAATAGCTGAATTCGCATCTGAAATAAAAGCAGATTTAATACTTAACGTTCAAGGTGATGAGCCTTTTATTGACAAACAAAGTCTTAAAAAATTAATTGATGTATTTAATAATGATTTTCAAAATACAATTGATTTAGCATCTTTAATGCAACCAATAATTGAATCAATTGATATTGATAATCCAAATAATGTAAAAGTTGTAGTAGATAATAATAATTTTGCTATTTACTTTTCTAGATCTGTTGTTCCGTATAATAGGTTAAATATTAAAAACACGAATTATTTTAAACATATAGGAGTTTATGCTTTTAGAAAAGAAAGTCTATTGTATTTTTATAAATCTAAACCTTCCCCTTTAGAAAAATTAGAAAAATTAGAACAATTAAGATACTTAGAAAACGGAAAGAAAATTAAAATGGTTAAAACTAATTATAATGGTCACGGGATTGACGTTATGGAAGATTTGATTAATGCTAGAAAAATAGTTAATGAACAAAGTAGCTGACATTATATTTTTTAAAATCTTTAAATGGAAGGTTTTCGGAAATTATAATTTACCAAAAAAATGTGTTGTTATTGTAGCTCCTCATACCCATTGGATTGATTTTTTTTTAGCAATGATTGTTAGAAAAGTAACTAATCAAAATATAAATTTTATTGCTAAACAAGAGCTTTTCAAATTCCCTCTTGGATATTTTATTCGAATGTTGGGTGGGAGACCGGTAAATCGAACAAGTAGATCGAAAACAGTTGATGTTATTTCTGAAATTTTTAATAATGAAACTGAATTTAAATTAGGAATATCCCCTGAAGGAACTAGAAAAAAAGTTAAAAAATGGAAGACAGGATTTTATTATATAGCTAAAAAAGCATCTGTTCCAATTATTAGTGTCACTTTAAATTTTAAAGATAAAAATGTTAATTTTTCATCCCCCTTTTATCCTACAGATAATTTTGAAACAGATTTAAAAAAAATAAGATCTTTTTTCAGGGATGTTAAAGGGAAAATTCCAAAATACTCATAAACTAAAGCATATTATTGAACACATTTTGAACATCATCATCCTCTTCAATCTTTTCAATTAATATATTCACTTCCTCTTTTTTTTCTCTACTTAAATCCTTCAATTGCTTAGGGATTCTTTCAAATTCAGAAGTTATAATGTAAATTTTTCTAGATTCTAATTCTTTTTGGATTATTCCATAGTTCTCAAAAGAGGAATATATTAAAAATCCATCATCTTCTTTAATAATTTCATCGACACCAAAATCTATTAATTCTAGTTCTAACTCTTCAACATCGATATCTGTTTCGATCTTAAAATTGCACACTCTATCAAACATGAATTCTACTGAACCAGCCGTTCCTAAACTACCCCCATTTTTATTAAAATGACTTCTTACATTTGCGACGGTTCTTTTATTGTTATCACTAGTGGTTTCAATTATAATAGCAATTCCGTAGGGACCATATCCCTCAAATAATATTTCTTTAAAATTTTCAGATGATTTGTCAGAAGCCTTTTTTATAGCTCTTTCGATATTTTCTTTAGGCATATTGGCAGCCTTTGCATTTTGAATTACTGCTCTTAATTTTGAGTTTGATTCAGTGGATGGACCTCCATCTTTAACAGCCATAACAATATCTTTGCCAATCCTTGTGAATGTTTTAGCCATTGCAGACCAGCGTTTCATTTTTCTAGCCTTTCTAAATTCAAATGCTCTTCCCATATTCTCAAATATATATTAAAATTTATGTATAGTAAAATTCAATTTTTTACAAGATCTTTTAAAAGGTCATTATAGCTAAATTGTAAATGATTAGGAAAGATATTTTGCTTTGAAAATAATGCTAAATATCTATTTTCGTTAGTTGTATAAACATATTTATAATTAACCTTTTTTAGTTTTAAATTTTTTACAATTGAAAATATAAATTCATCATGATTTACTAAATCATTACAACCGTGATGAACAATTCCATTAATTTTTCTACTAATAATATAATGAATTTGTTTTGCAAATATTTTAGCAGAATTTAAGTTTACTATTAAGTTAGGAAATATTTCAATTGAAATGGATTCATTGGATTTATTAATAATATCCCTTATTCTGTGAGAATTTTTATCAAATATCATTGGAGATCTCAAAATAAGCCAGTTTTTTGACCTCATTCTTAATATTTTATTTTCTATGTTAATTTTAAATCTCCCAAAAATACTTTCTGAAAATGTTTTGTCATTCTCATAGCTGGGAAAATTTGTGAAAGAATCGAATACGTTTGAAGAAGAAATAAATAATAGTTTTATATTTTTTTTATCACAATGCATTATTAGTTTTTCATGAAAAAATATTTGATCATTAAAGTCTCCTTTCAAACTAGATATTATTAAGTTTGGATTTACTTCATTTAAAATTTGGTTAAAATTATTTTTTAAGTTAAAATTATAATACCTTTTATTTTTTTTAAAATCAATATTTTTATTGTAAGTGCCATAAACATCATAAAATGGATTTAATTCTTTAAAAATAGTGTAGCCTAAGTATCCGCTTCCTCCTATAATTAAAACTTTAGTCACTTAGCTATATTTTTACAAAAGGAGTGTTAATGACTTTAGCCATTATTTTTTTATTTCTTATTCCTATAAAAATTATTGAATTTAATTTTGAGTATTCAAAACTTACATATCCCAATCCAATACCTTCTTTTAGTATAGGAGACATAGTTCCAGATGTTACGACTCCAATTTCAATATCATTACCGTCAAAAATTATATAATCATTTCTGGGAATACCTCTTTCTATTAATTTAAAGCCAACAAGTTTCTTTTCACATCCATTTTCTATGGCATTTACTATATTTTTCTTTCCAATAAAATCTTTATTTATTTTAGTCACCCAATTTAAACCTGCTTCGATTGGATTTGTGTTTTCATTTATGTCATTTCCATATAAACAATAACCCATTTCTAACCTTAGAGTGTCTCTGGCTGCCAACCCAATCGGTTTTAAATCGAATTGTTCCCCATACTTAAACAAAGTTTTCCAAATTGCAACAGCATCTTTATTTTCACAGTATATTTCAAATCCGCCAGATCCCGTATAACCAGTTGTTGAAATTATAACCCCACTAAATATGTCAAAATCTGTTTTTAAAAAACTATAGTTTTTTAAACTCCTGACATCAAAGTCAACTATTCTTTGTAACAAATCATACGATTTAGGTCCTTGAAGAGCTAGAAGAGACATTTTTTCAGATCTATTTTCTAATTTATTTCCAAATTTCTCATTGTGTAGACAAATCCAATTCCAATCTTTTTCAATATTTCCAGCATTAACTACTAACATGAATTCATTATTATTAAATTTATAAATGATTAAGTCATCAATTATTCCTCCATTGTTATTTATTAAACAACTGTATTGAGCTTTTCCATCTGAAATTTCTGAAATATCATTTGAACATAGTAATTGTAATAACTCCGAAGCTCTTTCTCCTTTCAAAAAAAATTCTCCCATGTGAGATACATCAAAAAGACCAACAGAATTTCTTACATGTAAATGTTCCGCATTAACACCCTCATATTGAACAGGCATTAAAAAACCTGAAAAAGGAATTATTTTTGCATTATTTTCCTTGTGTACAGTGTAAAGATTAGTTTTTTTCATTTTAAATAAAATATGTGTAAATTTCGTTAAAATAATACATAATACAATTAAAATTATGAACAATAAAGTATATACAATTTTGATGACTTTCATGGTTACTTTTTCTGTAAGTTCTCAAGGAATAATGGGTGAAAAAAATAATTTTAATCGTCAAGACACCTTGAGAGGTTCTATTACTAAGGAGAGAATTTGGTGGGATTTAACCTATTACCATTTAGATATTAAAATTGATCCTGAGAATAGAACAATTATTGGATCAAATGAAATAAGCTATACCGTTATTGATACTTATTATGAGATGCAAATTGATTTACAAGAACCTTTAGTTCTTACAAAGGCTCAACAAAATGGAGAAGATTTACAAATCAGACATGATGGTAATGCTCATTTTATAATACTTAAGGCTAAACAAATTAAAGGTGCTAAAAATAAAATAAAAGTTTTTTATGAAGGTAAACCAAGAACAGCAGTAAGAGCTCCTTGGGATGGTGGAATTTCTTGGGAAAAAGATTTAAATGGAAATCATTTTATCGCATCTTCTTGTCAAGGATTAGGAGCAAGTGTGTGGTGGCCAAACAAGGACCACATGTACGATGAAGTCGAAGGAATGTTAATGAGTGTAAATATTCCCAAAGGACTTACTAATGTTTCTAATGGAAGGCTTGTTAAGGTTGATGAACTGTCAGATTCAACTACATTTCACTGGGAAGTTGTTAATCCAATTAATAATTATGGTGTAAATATTAATATTGGCGATTATGCAAATTTTTCAGAAATTTATAATGGCGAAAAAGGAGATTTAGATATGGATTATTATGTTTTGAGTTATAATTTAGAAAAAGCTAAAATTCATTTTAGTGATGCTATTAAAACCATGCAAGCTTTCGAACATTGGTTCGGTCCATACCCATTTTATGAAGATAGTTTTAAATTAGTTGAGACACCTTATTTAGGTATGGAACACCAAAGTTCAGTGACATATGGAAATCAATATAAACAAGGTTATTTAGGAAGAGATTTATCTGGAACTGGTTGGGGTTTGAAATTTGATTACATAATAATTCATGAGACAGGACATGAATGGTTTGCTAATAACATCACATATATAGATATCGCTGATATGTGGGTTCACGAGGGTTTTACAACATACTCTGAAAATCTTTTTATAGATTATCATTTCGGTAAGAAAGCATCATCTGAATACGTAATTGGAACTAGAAGAGGAATACGTAACGTAAAACCTATTATAGGTCCATACGGCGTTAATAAGGGTGGTTCTAGAGATATGTATCCTAAAGGTGCTAATTTATTGCATACATTAAGACAAATTGCAGACGATGATGAAAAATGGAGACAAATACTAAGAGGTCTTAATAGTGAGTTTTATCACCAGACAGTCAGCACTTCTCAAATTGAAAATTATATTTCTGAAAAAATGGATATTGATTTAAATTCTTTTTTTAATCAATATTTAAGAGATGTTAGAATTCCTTTGCTTGAATATAGTTTAGAAGAAAAGATTTTAAAATTTAGATGGTCAAATGTGGTAGACAACTTTCAAATGCCTTTAGATATCTTTGTTGGAAACAAAAATATCAGAATATTTCCATCAAAAGAATGGAAGGATTTAACGATTGATTCAAACGATGTTGATTTTGATAAAAATTATTATATAGATTTTAAACTTTTAACGGATTAACTTTTAATAATGAAAAAATTAATTTTTTATATTACTACAATTATATTTACAACTTCCATTTCATGTGATAGTCATGATAATGAAACATTAAGTTTTAAAGATTATGATAGAGCTTCCAGACATCTTTCTAAAAATTTAAATAAATACCTTAATAACACTATTACTTCCCAACAATGGGATAATGAAAACTTTTTCTTGTACAGTGTAAAAACTGAAAAAAAAATAGAAAGTTTTAAAATTGACTTAAAATCTAACAAAAAAAAAGCTTCTAGAAATAAATTTAAAATTAAAAACCCTTATTCAATAAATAGAAATGAATTTATTTCTCCAAATGGATTTCTTGCAGCTTTTATTGATGATTATAATTTATGGATAAGAGATTTAAAAACTAATGAATTAACTCAACTTACTTTTGATGGAGAAAAGAACTATGGATATGCAACAAATAATGCAGGTTGGATTAAAACTGATGGCCCTGTACTAAAATGGAGCCTAAGTTCTGATAAAATTGCAACTTTTAGACAGGATGCTAGAGGAGTTGGAGAGATGTATTTGACAACAACAAATGTAGGACATCCTAAGCTTCAAGCTTGGAAGTATGCACTACCTGGTGATGAAAAGATTTTTGAAATTGAAAGGTTGATTATTGATTTGAAGACTAATGACATTATTAGACTTAAAATGAAAAATGATTTTCAAAGATCTACAACAACAGATCATATTGCAGGAAGAGGTGGTGAATTATTAGATACTCAGTGGAGTAAAGATGGTTCTAAACTAGCTTTTATTTCTTCATCAAGAGATCATAAAATAGCTAATTTAAAAATTGCTGATGCAAAAACCGGCAATATATCATCCGTTTTTAAGGAAACTGTAGATACTTATTATGAATCAGGTTTAGGTAGTGAAAACTGGAAAGTGTTATTTGATTCAAATGAGTTTATATGGTATTCAGAAAAAGATAACTGGGGACACATATATTTATATGACTTAGAAACTAAAGAATTAAAAAACAGAATTACAAAAGGAGACTGGTTAGTAAGAAAACTTCTTCATATTGATGAAAACAAGAGAGAATTGTTTTTTACAGCAGGAGGAAAGGAAGAAGGAAACCCTTATCATGTCTATTTATATAAAGTTAATTTTGATGGAACTGAATTAACATGCTTAACGCCTGAAAAAGGTTCACATAAAATAAACCCATCTCCTGATTGGAATTATTTTGTTACAACATATTCATCAACAATGAATCCCCCTGTTTCTGTTTTGAAAAATAGAGATGGAAATTTAATTCATGAACTTTCTAAGTCTGATTTATCAAGTCTTAATCAAACTGACTGGCAAAATCCAATTGAATTTTCTGTTAAGGCAAGAGATGGAGTAACAGATTTATATGGAATAATGTATATACCTAGTTTTTATAATGAAAATGACAAATACCCTGTCTTAAATTATATTTATCCTGGTCCTCAGTCAGGAAGTGTAGGTAATTACTCTTTTTATGTAGCTAAAAGAGATTTTCAAGCATTAGCTGAACTTGGTTTTGTTGTTGTTAGTGTAGATGCAATGGGGACACCAGGAAGATCAAAATCATTTCATGATGCCTATTATGGAAACATAGGGGATAATGGTTTACCAGATAACATTTCTGCTATAGAACAGCTATCTAAGAGATATAAATCTATGGACACAGATAGAGTTGGAATTTGGGGACATTCTGGTGGAGGTTTTGCTTCAACTGCCGCTTTACTAAGATATCCTGATTTTTATGATGTTGCTGTATCAAGTTCTGGAAATCATGATAATAGAAATTATGAAGCAGACTGGGGGGAAAAATGGCATGGTTTATTAACTCCATCAGATCTAGACACCCAAGATAGTAAATCTGATTTTGATATTTTAAAAACTAATTATGATATACAAGCAAATCAATTATTCGTTGATAATCTGAAAGGAAAATTATTGATTGCTCATGGAATGTTAGACGATAATGTCCCTCCTTCAAATACTATGATTGTAGTAGATGCCCTTATTAAATCTAACAAGGATTTTGATTTAATATTATTCCCTAATAAAAGGCACGGTTATGGTGACATGAATAATTACATGATGAGAAGAAAATGGGATTACTTTGTAAAACATTTAAAAGGATTAAATCCTCCAAAGGGTTATTCATTTAATTAAACTTTTAATGAAAGAATTTTGTCTCTAAAATCATCATAGTTTTCAATATCAATATATTTTTTCTTTTTTAATAAAATTTTGTTGATTTTTTCAGGTATATCAAGTTTGATTTTAATAGTTTTTTCTATGTGTTTTGAAAATTTAACTGGATGAGCAGTCTCTAAAAATACACCAATCTTTTTTGGATTAGTAACTAAATATTTATTTAAACCTAAATATCCTATTGCTCCATGCGGATCGAGAATATATTTGTTCTTTTGATATATTTTTTTCACAACCGCTAATGTTTGATTATCGTCAAAAGAATAAGAAGACATAAAATATGAAAGGTTTTTAAAATCACCTAATATTTCTTGAATTCTTATAAAATTACTTGGCTTTGAGACATCCATCGCATTAGAGATGGTTTGGATTGTTGGCTTAGGGTTTAAAACTTGAGATTTAAAATATCTTGGAATCGTATCATTACTATTGGTACTTGCAATAAAATGATCAATTGGCAAACCTAATTTCATAGCAATTAATCCAGCGCAAATATTTCCAAAATTCCCACTAGGCACACTAAATACTAAATTCTTTTTTTTAAGCTTTTTAAAAGCATAAAAATAATAAAATGCTTGAGGAAGCCATCTCGCTACATTGATTGAATTTGCTGATGTTAAATTTAGTTTATTATTTATTTTTTTATCGATAAATGCATTTTTAACTATTTTTTGACAATCATCAAAACTACCATTTACCCTCAAAGCAGTGATATTATTTCCGTTAGTAGTTAACTGTATTTCCTGTATTTCACTTACTTTATTTTTAGGATATAGAATAACTACATTAGTTCCTTTTACTTTCAAAAAACCATTAGCTACTGCAGCACCCGTGTCACCAGAAGTTGCAACCAAAACTGTATTTGTTTTATTTTCATTTTTATTGAAATAACCCAAGCAATTTGCCATAAATCTGGCGCCAACATCTTTGAAGGCTAGGGTAGGACCATGAAATAATTCTAACGAATAGATGTTTTTTTCAAGTTTAATCAAAGGAAAATCAAAATCAATTGTGTTTGATAAAATATTTTTTAAATCTGTTTCATTTATTGAATCACCTACAAATTGTTTGATAATTTCATAAGCAATTTCAATATCAGAATAGTTTTCAATATTTTCTATGAAATCTTTTCTAAGTGGACTTATTTTTTCTGGATAAAATAATCCACCATCATCAGCTAAACCTTTTTTTAAAGCTGTTTCAAAATTAACTTTAGAAGAATTATCATTTAAGCTTCTGAAATACATTTTTTATAATGTTTTTATGATTTTGATTCCTTTATCATTTACACGCGATACGTGAACATCATAATCTAAATCTAAATTGTCATAAATTTTTTTCATTGAATTTTCTACATTTTTTGCTGTTGTTAATCCTTTACTTAATGCAAATATAGAAGGCCCAGAACCTGAAATACCACATCCAATAGCACCAGTATTAATACTTGCTGATTTGATTTGTTTAAATTTTGGAATTAGAATAGATCTAAAAGGTTCAATCACTAAATCTTTCATTGATCTCCCTATTAATTCATAGTCTTCTGTATATAATCCACTAACAAATGCTCCTAAATTAGCCGATTGTTTTACCATCATTTCTAAAGAAACTATTTTTTTTATTAAAGCTCTAGAATCAGAAGTCTTTACTTCAATTTGAGGATGAAGTATGGTAAAGGCTAGTCCAATAGGTGAGTTTAGCTTTATAATATCATTTTTTTCTCGAACGAAAGTAAAGCCTCCCAGTAAAACTGCTGCCACGTTATCAGAAATTGCACTTCCACATGCAGCTTTTTCACCCTCAGCAGCATATTTGATTAAGTCTCTATTTGATAATGGTTTTCCAATTAACTCATTAATTGCAAAAACACTTCCTGCTGCACTTGCAGCACTACTTCCAATTCCACTCCCTGGTTTTATTCCCTTTTTTATTTCAATCTCAAAACCACAATCTACTTTAATATCTTTTAAAAATGCATTAGCTGAAACTCCAGCTACATTTTCTTTTATATTCTTACTTAATTTTTGACCAAATATTTTGGTTATTTTTAGTTCTTTATTTTTCGTTTTACGAACAGTTATTTCATCACCGATTCCATCTAAACACGCTCCTAAAATATCATATCCGCATGAAAGATTTGCTATACTTGCTGGAGAAAAAACTTTTATTTCGTTCATGTTATCTTTTTCCAATTTTAATTATATCCCCAAAAATTCCAGCCGCAGTTACTTCAGCACCTGCACCTGCTCCCTTAATAATTAAAGGTTGTGTATGATATCTGTCTGTGTAAAACAGGACAATATTGTCACTTCCATCAAGATTATAGAAAGCATGTTCTTTGGAGATTAGTTTAAGTCCTACGTTGGCTTTTCCATTATTAAATTCAGCAACATATTTTATTTTACAATTTTTATCATTTGCATCATTTAAAAGTTTATTAAAATGACTTGCATTAATTGATAAGCATTTTAAAAGTTCATCATTGTTTTTAGTGTTTAAACAATCTTTTGGGAGAAAAGAATTATTTTTTATATCTG
>Ga0115004_10000559_pt1 | contig 28514 bp, 22 predicted proteins | sample ArcticOcean_MG_C_10_FD_88737 | JGI IMG/M metagenome (GOLD analysis project Ga0115004, IMG submission 88737) | Marine microbial communities from western Arctic Ocean - ArcticOcean_MG_CB11_90 | ecosystem: Environmental > Aquatic > Marine > Oceanic | place: Arctic Ocean: Canada Basin | collected... | reverse complement strand
TGAAAGTGAAATATTTTTTTTAGAAAAAAACTTATTAGAAGCAAGCTTAGACTTTCAGTATCTAACCTCTCCAGCTGTTCTATCTAGTAAAATAGAAAAACATTTAGATCAAAAATATAATAATTTAGATTTATCACAAATTTATTTAAAAATTGAAGATTTCATATCTGAACAAAAAAAAACAACTAGTATTTTAATCAATGAAAAACAATAAAAACTCTAATCATCAAAATCAAAAATCTTTCTTTTTTGATGATTTTTTTGAAACAACTCAAAAAAATAAAAAATCGGATAAATCTGAAATTAATGAAGATAGGCTTTACGCGCTATTTTCCCTTTTTTTCTCTTTAATACTTATTTTTTCAATTTCCATCTTCTCAATTTCTATTCAAGAATCAAATTTTCAAGGATTTAAGAAAACTAATTACAATTACCCATTATTGAGAAGAGATGTTGTAGATAGAAGTGGAGAATTAATGGCTCGAAATATAAATTCTTATCACGCTGCAGTAAAACCAAATCTTATCAAAAAAAAAGAAAATTTTATTTTAAATATTAAATTAAAATTTCCTGAGATATCTTCATCAGAATTAAAAAAAAAGCTAGAAGTTGGAAAAAGATTTTATTTAAAGAGAAGATTGACCGAAGATGAAAAAAATAAATTACGGTCTTTAGGACAAAAGGGTATTATTTTTGAACCATTTCAGCGTAGGGTCTATCCACATGGTCAATTATATAGTCATGTTCTTGGTCAAATAGATGATGATAATTATGGCATCTCAGGAATTGAAAATTATTTTGATAGAGAATTAAAAGACAAAAAAAAAATTAAAAAACCTTTGGTTCTGTCGTTAGATTCAAACATTCAGTTTTTAGTTAAAATGCAATTAGAGAAAGCTATGGAAGATTTTCAAACAAATGCAGCCGCTGGATTATTAATGGATGTGAACACAGGTGAAGTTTTATCACTAGTATCTTTGCCAGATTATAATTTAAATATTAGAAAAAGTATTTTAGATGTTAAATACATGAATCAAATTACAAAAGGTGTTTTTGAACTTGGATCAGTATTTAAAACATTTACTGTTGCTCTTGCGCTCGAAGATAATATTTTATCTCCAGACACCATGATCAATAACATACCTAACAACATCAAATGTTCCATTTATGATATTGGTGACATACATGACTTTCCTGAAAGCCTATCAGTTGAAGATATTTTAATAAGATCTTCAAATATAGGTTCTTTAATGATTGCCAGGCAAATTGGTGAAATTAAATTAAAAAACTTTATAGAAAAACTTGGACTTCTAAAGGTTTTAGATTTTGAATTAGAAGAAATAGGTCAGCCTCATAATTTTAAATGGAAAAAATGTAAATTAGAAACTGTATCCTTTGGGCACGGTATTACGACTACTCCGTTACAAGCTGCGGCTGCCTATGCGTCTATAACTAATGGAGGATATTTGGTCAATCCAACACTTCATTTAGAAAAAAATTCTAATTTTGAGAATAGAGTTTCTATTGTTTCTAACAAAACTAGTAATCAAATAAATAAAATACTACGAAAAATAGTGTCTAAAAAAAGAGGAACTGCCAGTAACGCTGATATCTTCGGGTATGATGTTGGTGGTAAAACTGGAACAGCAAAAAATTATACAGATGATAAAAAAAATATGAACACATTTATTTCAATATTTCCGTCAAATGCACCAAAATATGTATTGCTTGTTATTTTAGACGACCCTAAGGGAGCACCACACCTTGTTTATAATTACAAGGGTAAGCCAGCTACTAATATTTCTAGAACTGAAGCAGGCTGGAACTCTGTCTATGTTTCAGGCAAAATAATAGAAAAGATTGGACCTATTTTAGCCATAAACAACAACGAGGTTCACAATACTCATGTTGTTAAAAAAAATAATTAAAAATCTTCCAATAGATATTCAAAAAATTAATATCGTAGGATTATCTTTAGACAGCAGACAAATAAAAAAAAATTATTTATTTTTTGCTACTAAAGGTACCAGTTATAATGGTAAAGATTACATTTTAAGCGCAATAAGAAAAGGAGCGGGAGCTATAGTATGTGATACTAATTGTAAAATAAAAAATATAAAAATCCCAATTATAAAAGTCAAAAATATTAAAAAAACCATAACTGAAGGATGTAAAACATTCTATAAAGAGAAACCAAAAAATATAATTGCAGTTACTGGAACAAATGGAAAAAGCTCAGTTGCTGAATTTTACTATCAAATTCTATCATCTAAAAAAATTCCAGTTGCGTCTATAGGAACTTTAGGAATTAAAATAAAAAATAAAGTAATAAGAACAGATCTAACAACGCTCGATATTATCTCTCTACACAGAGAACTAACGAAAATTAAAAAGCTAGGTATTGATAATGTAATATTAGAAGCTTCTAGCCACGGTCTAGAACAAGGAAGATTAGATGGACTGAATTTTAAAACTGCAATTTTTACAAACTTTTCACAAGATCATCTTGATTATCATAAAAATATGAAAAACTACTTAAACGTAAAACTAACTTTGTTCTCCAAGTTATTTAAAAATAAAAGTTATATAATTACAGATAATGAAATACCAGAATTTTTAAAATTAAAAAAAATTGCAAAAAAAAATAATTCGGAGTTATTAACTATTGGTAAAAAAAACTCTACAATTCAATTTAAGACAGTTGATCCAAATGGTAATTATCAAAATATTATTTTCAAACACAAAAAAAAAAATTATGCTGTTAAAGTTCCTTTGATTGGTTTATTTCAGATTAAGAATTTATTTATGTCAATTATTGCAGCCACACTATCTGATTTAGAAATAAAACAAATTTTGTATTTTGTTGAGGATATAAAAGAAGTGAACGGACGATTACAATTAATAAAAACTACTCCCAATCAAACAAAAATTTTTGTTGACTATGCACACACACCAGATGCACTTAAAACGGCACTAAAAACACTTAAAGAACATTACAGGATTAAACCAGATGTTGTTTTTGGTTGTGGCGGCGAAAGAGACAAAAAAAAAAGACCCAAAATGGCAAATATTTGTGAAAACAATGCAGAAAAAATATACGTGACAGATGACAACCCGAGAAATGAAAACCCTAAGTTGATTAGAAAAATGATCATATCTGGATTTAATAAAAAATTTAAGTTTATGGAAATACCCTCAAGAACTAAAGCTATTGAGACAGCAGTTATAAACTCAAAACCCAACAGTATTATACTTATAGCTGGAAAGGGACATGAAACTACCCAAGTATATGGAAAAAAAATTATTAATATTTCTGACAAAGAGATAGTAAAAAATATTAATGTAAAGAAATTTATATCTGATAAAAAAAATTATAATCAAATTTTCAACGCAGAAATTATAAAAAAAATAGTTAAAAAGAATAAGCTAAGATTTGAGGGAGTTTCAATTAACTCTAAAAAAATTAAAAGAAATAACCTATTCATAGCCTTAGAAGGTAAAAATCATGACGGACATATTTTTGTGAAAGAAGCACTTAAAAACAAAGCTAATTATTGCGTAGTAAAAAAAAATATTAACAAAATAGATAAAAAGAAATTAATTTTATGTTCCAGTACAATTAATTTTTTAAATAAATTAGCCATCTTAAAAAGAAGCAACATAAATTTGAAAGTTATTGCTGTAACGGGTAGCTCAGGAAAAACAACACTCAAAACATTGATTGGCAAAACTTTAAATGAGTATGGCAAAACTTATTTTTCACAAAAATCTTACAATAACCATATTGGTGTACCACTTAGTTTGTGCAACTTAGAAAATGATCATAAATATGGTATTTTTGAAATTGGCATGAGTAAAGCAGGAGAAATACGAAAGCTTTCTAATTTAGTTAAACCCGATATTGCAATAATAACAAATATAAGTGAAGCTCATGTAGAGAATTTTTACAATTTAAATGGCATTGCTAAAGCAAAATCTGAAATTATTGAAAATATAAACCAAGGAGGTTATTTAATTTTAAATAACAATGATAAGTATTTTAACTATTTTTCAATACTTGCAAGAAAAAGAAAAATTAACGTTTTATCTTTTGGTAAATCAAAAAAATCTAATGCCAGATTAATAAAAAAAAAATTATATAAAAATTATAACGATCTCCATTTTAAGGTACTAAATAAAAATATTTATTTAAGAGTTAAAAATATTAATCCTCTAATTATTGCTAATATATTATCTACACTACTCATCCTTCACACTTTAAATTTAGATATAACAAAAACAAAAAATTTTTCAAACTATTGCCAGTTAGTAGAAGGACGGGGAAAATTACATCTTATCTCAAGATATAAAAAAAAATTTCAATTTATAGACGAGAGCTATAACGCTAATCCTACCTCAGTTAAAAATGCTATTAGTAACTTTTCAAACATTAAAAGAAAGCATGAAAAAAAATTTCTACTTCTTGGTGATATGCTGGAACTGGGTAAAAAGTCTGATAATTATCATAAAAATTTAGCGTATTTTATTAATCGTAGTGATATTGATAAGTTATTTGTATATGGGAAAAATGCTTTTAAAACTTATCAAAAAACTTACAAAGTTAAACAAGGAAACATTTTACAAAACTTAAACGATTTCGATGAAATTTTTTCACACATTATAAATAAAGATGATTACTTAATGATAAAAGGTTCGAATGCTACCGGTTTAAATAAGTTATCAAAAATAATTATTTCAGGAAACAAATATGCTTCATAGTCTTTTATTATCTTTTACAGAAAATTACTCTTTTTTAAATGTTTTTAAATACATAACGTTTAGAACAGGACTTTCTGTAATAACCTCGTTTATAATTGTTTTTATAATAGGAGAGCCTTTAATAAAAATATTCCAAAGAAATCAAATATCAGGCCCTATAAGACAAGACGGCCCAATAGACCATATAATAAAAAAGTCAGGTACCCCGACAATGGGTGGGTTAATTATTATATTTGGAATTTTTTTAGGAACCTTCTTGTGGGCAGATCTAAGCAACATATACATCTTAACAGTAATTTTTGTTTCTATTAGTTTGGGCTGTTTAGGTTTTATTGACGATCTATTAAAGATAAAACAAAAAAACTCGCGAGGCTTGAATTCAAAACTGAAATTTTTAGGGCAAATTATAATTAGTTTAATAGCAATTTATATTTTATCTAAGCATTCTGAACATCAGTTTTTAAATAATTTATACTTTCCTTTTTTAAAAAATTTAATTTTCCCAATGGGTATTTTTTACATTCCATTCGCAGTTTTTGTTATCGTAGGTGCCTCCAACGCAGTAAACTTAACAGATGGATTGGATGGTCTTGCAACCGTACCTGTAATGTTGGTAGCTTTGTCTTACACTCTTATAAGTTATGTAGTTGGTAATACAATTTTTGCAGAATATCTAAAAATTCCTTATATTCAAAGTGCAGGAGAATTAAGTGTATTTTGCGGGGCTATTTTTGGCTCATGCCTAGGGTTTCTTTGGTACAATGCACCACCAGCTAAAATATTCATGGGTGACACAGGCTCACTTTCTTTAGGCGGGTCTTTAGCTGCTGTAGCCATCATAGTTAAACATGAAATAGTTTTAGCTATAATTGGAGGATTATTTGTTCTTGAAACTGTCTCAGTTATTATACAAGTTCTATCTTTTAAACTGACTGGTAAAAGAGTTTTTATGATGGCACCAATTCATCACCACTTTGAAAAAAAAGGATGGCCAGAATCAACCGTTGTAATAAGATTTTGGATTATAGCAATTATTTTAGCTTTAATTGGTTTGGCTACATTAAAGTTGCGATAATAAATGAAAATATTAAAATCAATAAAAGATAATTCATACGCTGTTTATGGACTGGGCTTATCTGGGAATTCTACATTTAAATTTTTAAAAAAAAAAAATGTAAAAAAAATTTACACGTGGGATGATAAAAAAAATAAAAAAAATATTAATTTATTTAAAAAAAGATTAGACGAAGTAGATTATATTATAATTAGCCCTGGAATTAATGTTAAAAAAACAAAATTTAAATCAATACTATTTAGAAATAAAAAAAAAATAATCACAGACCTAGACTTATTTTATATGCAAAAATTGCCTATAAAATCTATAGTAATAACCGGAACTAATGGAAAATCAACAGCATGCAAATTAATCCAACATATATTTAAAACAAATAAACTAGATGTTAAGCTTGGAGGAAATATAGGTAAACCAGTATTAGATTTAAAAATTGGAAGAAGATCGCTAGTAATTATAGAGGCATCATCTTTTCAATTATCATACACTAAGTTCATAAAACCAAATTTTGCAGTTATACTGAATATTAACAGCGATCATTTAGATTGGCATAACACAATAAAAAATTACACTAACTCAAAATTTAAAATATTTTCCAATCAAGATGATAATGATGTTGCTCTATTGAGTAATAAAAAACTTACTAAGTTATTTAAAAAAAAAAATTATTTAAGTAAATTAAAAATTGTAGAAAAAAATTTTTTAAAAACAAAAATTAAGAAAAAAATTACTAATAATTATTTGATAACCGACCCTAATTTAACAAATTTAACATTTGCATATAAAATTTCTACGCTGTTTAGAATTAAGGAAAAAATCTTTATTAAAGCCGTAAATAATTTTAAGGGATTACCACACAGACATGAAATATTTCTAAAAAAAAATAAAATAACTTTCATTAACGATTCTAAAGCAACAAGCTTCGAATCAACAAAATATGCACTAAAAAATAATAAAAATATTTTTTGGATTGTTGGAGGCCTCCCCAAATTAAGAGATAATTTTAACCTTCTAGATGTAAGCTCAAATATAATTAAATCTTTTATTATTGGAAAAAAAACAAATTATTTTAAAAATCAAGTAGCAAAAAAAATAAAATATAAGATATCTTTTGATTTAAAAAATGCGATTAAAGATGTCTTTAAAGAATTACTTCCAATAAGAGATGATAAAATTACCGTTCTGTTTAGTCCGGCAAGTGCTTCTTATGATCAGTTCAATAATTTTACCGAAAGAGGGGACCAATTCAAAAAAATAACTAAAGATTATGTTAAAAAATTTCTTTAAAGACAATGTTAAAAACTATTGGAGAAATATAGATAAAACTATATTTATAAGTTTTCTACTATTATTTGCATTAGGTGTTTTTTTTTCGTTTTCCTCTACTTCTACTTTAGCCGGAGAAAGATTAAATAAAGATTATTATTTCTTTTTTTCAAAGCATCTAATTTTTGCAGTATCAGCAATTTTATTAATGATTTTAATTTCTTCTATACAGTTAAATTTTTTTAAAAAACTTTTAATGCCTATTTTTATTATTGCGTTGATATGTTTAGTTTTAGTTTTATTTTTTGGGGTAGAAGTAAAAGGCTCTAAACGTTGGTTGAATTTATTTTTTTTTAGTTTTCAGCCTATAGAATTTGTAAAACCATTCTTCATTATAGTAATTGCTAAAATTTTATCTAAAGATAATCAAAAAAGTTCTAACGCTTCTTATTTTCTAAGTTTTTTAATATTAATAGTGCCATGTATTATTTTACTAAATCAGCCAGATGTTGGTCAGACCATATTGTTAATTTTATCTTGGTCAGTTGTTATTTTTATTTCTGGTATAAAATTAGTATATATTTTTAGTCTTTTCAGTATAATTTTTGCTTCTATGGCAGGACTACTATTTACCTTTCCTGAAAAGTTTTCATATATTTTTATACGTATTGAAACATTTTTTGATCCAACGAAAGGTGATCGTTTTCAATCTAGTAATGCACTAGACGCTATTAGAGAAGGTGGTCTAACAGGCCAAGGCATGGGAGAAGGGACTTTAAAAGATCGTGTTCCTGAAGCACATACTGACTACATCATTTCTGTTATCGCTGAAGAATTTGGATCAGTTATCTCTATATTTTTAATTTGTATATTTTTATATATTTCATTTAGGGTCATTAAGTTTACTTTATTAGAAAATGAAAAATTTATTAAAATCTCACTTGCAGGTCTTGCCACTCTTTTAATTTTTCAAACATTCATACATATTGGAGTAAACACTAGTTTACTACCAACGACTGGTATGACGTTACCATTTTTAAGTTATGGCGGCTCTTCAATGATTGGGAGTGCAATACTTGCTGGCATTATTTTAAATTTTACAAGGAGAAAACCTTTACATGAAATTGATTAATAAAAGCAAAATCATAATTGCTACAGGTGGAACGGGAGGCCATATTTTTCCTGCGTATAGTTTAGCTAAAAATTTTATAAAAAATAATTATTCAGTTGATATTATAACTGACGAGAGAGGATTAAAATATTTAGATAAGCATAAAGATATTAAATTAATTTTAAATAATTCTGCAACAATATTTAAAAAAAATATTATATATTTATTCTTATCAATATTTATAATTTTTTACTCCTATGTTAAATCTTTAGTGATATTGTATAGAGCAAAGCCTGTAGTAGTATTTGGAATGGGTGGTCACGCATCTTTTCCAGTCTGTATAGCGGCTAAAACCCTAAACATACCATTTATAATTTATGAAAATAATATCCAGATAGGTAAAAGTAATAGGTTTTTGCTTCCATTTGCTTTTAAGATATTTGTTTCTTACCAGGACCTTGTTGGAATTAAAGCTAAGTATAGCCATAAAGTGATTGCCACAGGAAACATAATTAGAGAAGAAATTTTAAATTTTAAAAAAAAAAATCAATTTATACCAGATGTATTAAACATTTTAGTATTAGGCGGAAGTCAAGCAGCAAAATCATTTGGAGAACTTTTACCGAAAGTATTTGACCAGTGTAAAAAAGAAAACATTAAGATAAAAATATTTCAACAATGCATCGAATCACAGTTAGAAAAACTTAGTGAAACATATAAAAATTTAAATTTTGAATTTGAATTATTTAAATTTACTAATAATATTTCAGAGTATTTTATAAAAACTGAATTAGCTATTACTAGATCTGGTTCATCTGTTACAGCCGAGTTAATCAACTGCAATATACCTTTCATTTCTATCCCATATCCGTATGCTGCAGATTCTCACCAAGAGAAAAACGCAACTTATTTTGAAAAAAAGGGTTATAGTATTTTGGTTAAAGAAACAGAAGTTAATATAAATTTGTTTCCTTTGATAAAATCATTTTATAAAGATAAAAAATTATTAGATAAAATAATTGAAAAACAAAAAGAACATTCTGATCAAAAAACATTTTTAAAAATTAATAAAGTAATTGAAGAATTAATAAATGAATAAAATTCAAATAGGTAAACAAGAAATAATACACTTTATAGGTATAGGTGGCATAGGTATGAGTGGTTTAGCTCAAATAATGAAAACTATGGGCTTTAACGTACAAGGTAGTGACTTAAATGAAAATAAAAATACAGATAATTGTAAAAAATTAGGCATTAAAATTTTCAAAGGACATTCTAAGAAAAATATTTTTAACGTAACAATTATAGTCAAGTCTTCAGCAATTAAAAAAAATAATATTGAACTTTTATATTCAAAAAAAAGAAAAATACCTGCTTATGACCGAATAGATATGTTAGCAAATATAATTGACTTAAAAAAAAAAATTATTGTTACAGGGTCTCATGGAAAAACAACAACCACATCACTTGTTGCTAAAATTATTTCAACAGCAAGATTAGACCCAACAATAATTAATGGTGGTGTTATTAATTCATTAAAAAATAATGCAAAGTTAGGTAAGGGTGAGTGGGCTATTGTAGAAGCTGACGAGTCTGATGGTAGTTTTTTAAAAGTACCAATTAATTATTCTATTGTTACTAATATAGACAAAGAACATTTAGATTTTTATAAAAATATAAATAATTTGAAAGAAGCTTTCATCACGTTTATTGAAAAAACTCCACCTATAGGCAAAGCTTTCCTTTGTTTGGATGATCCTTGCTTAAAAAATATATTAAAAAAATTAAAGATAAAAAATTATTTTACTTATGGGTTTGATAAGAAAGCCAACTATCAAATCTGCAACCCTATATATGCAACTAATAATACGCAATTTGACTTAAAGATTAAAAATATTGGATCAAAAAATATATATATAAACAATATTTCGTTAAAATTAATTGGTAAATACAATGTTCTTAATGCTACCGCAGCAATAGCTTTGTGCTTAAGTCTGGGCTTAAAAATAAAAATTATAAAACAAGCGTTAAGTAGTTTTTCAGGAGTACAAAGAAGATTAACAAAAGTATTTATAAAAGATAAAGTTGAATTTTACGATGATTACGCACATCATCCAACAGAAATAAAATCTGTACTAGAAGCAGTTAGAAAAGTAGCATCAAAGAAAAAAATTATTACAATATTTCAACCTCATAGATATTCAAGATTAAGAACTTTGTACTCAGAATTCACATCATGTTTTAAAGACACGGATCAAGTGATTTTATGTCCAGTTTATTCAGCTGGAGAAGTGATAGATAAAAAATATAATAATTTTAAATTTGCTAAATTGATTACAAAATTTTCGAAAGCTCAAGTAGTTATTGTTAAAGATGAGCTGGATATATTAAAATACTTTAAAAAAAATTTAACAAATAATGAAATAGTAATAGGCATGGGTGCTGGCTCTATTTCAAAGTGGATGTACAATCTTAAAAATAATTTATGAAAATAAACGTGGAGAATCTAAAGATAAAATTTGGAAAACAAATTTTAATAGGTGAAAAACTGTCTAATTATAGCTGGTTTAACCTAGGTGGTCCTGCAGATATATTTTTTAAACCAAACAGTTTAGAAAGTATTATTTCTTTCTTTGATACAATTAAACCACAAAAAATTACAATTATAGGAGCTGGTTCAAACACACTGATAAGAGAAGGAGGAATTAAAGGAATCACTATAAAACTTGGTACAGCATTTTCCCATATAAAAATGGATTCAGAAAATGTAATAGAAGTTGGAGCTGCAACACCAGATAAAAAAGTTGCTGACTTTGCTAAGAATAATTCTCTAACTGGTTTAGAATTTTTAGCTTGTATCCCTGGCTCAATTGGAGGTGCAATAAGAATGAATACCGGGTGTTATAGTGAGGATATTTCTCAAATATTTCACTCAATTAAAGTAATTGACATAAAAGGAAATCTAAAAGAAATTTTGGCTAAAGATATTAAATTTTCCTACCGGAGTACTAACCTTGAGGAAAATTTATTAATCATAAGTATTAAGTTAATAGGAAAACATTGTTTAAAAAAAAAAATTGAGAAAAAACAAAAAAAATTGATAGAAAAGAAAAAAAAATCACAACCTAGTCAAATTAAGACATGTGGTAGCACTTTTAAAAATCCAAAAAATAAAAAAGCTTGGCAATTAATTAAAGAATCAAATTGTGAGAATTTTAGAGTAGGTAATGCAAAAATATCAGAAAAACATTGTAATTTTTTTGTAAACATTGGAAATGCAACATCAAAGGATTTGGAAGAATTAATAAATAAAGTTAAGGAGACCGTTTATAAAAAAACTAAAATTAATTTAGAATTAGAAATAAAAATAATCGGTTATAATAAATAGCTTAACAATGAAAATAAAAACAATCTTAGTAGTTTGCGGTGGAACATCTAGTGAAAGAGAAGTTAGCTTAAGATCCGGTAAAGCATGCTCACACGCAATAAAAAGATTAAAATATAAAGTTATAAATTTTGACCCGGCCAAAGAAGATTTTAAAAAAATTAAAAATTATAAAGTAGATCTAATCTTTAATGCCTTGCACGGAAGAGATGGTGAAGATGGAATAGCTCAAAGTTATTTTGAGTATTTTAAAATTCCATATACTCACTCAGGTATATTATCATCAATGAATGCTATGGATAAAATAATTTCCAAGAAAGAATTTAAAAAAAATAAAATTAGAACACCAGCCTATATTGAGTTGAATCTAATTAATTATATGAGCATTTTAAAGACAAGAAATATACGTAAATTAAATCTTATATATCCTTTAGTTTTGAAACCATCTAACGAGGGATCAAGTATTGGGGTAAAGATATGCAAAAATTATCTAGAGTTAAGAAAATATTCTAATGAACTGATAAAAAAATACAAAACATTATTAATAGAAAATTTTATTGGAGGTCAAGAAATTCAGGTGGCTGTTATAAATGGGAAACCTTTGGGTGCAATAGAACTGAAGCCTAAAAGAAAATTTTATGACTACCAAGCTAAATATTCTAAATCCGCGCATACGCTTCACGTAATGCCAGCAGATTTACCGCAAAAAAAATATAACGAAGTATTGTTTTTAGCAAAAAAAGCTCACCATGCACTAAAGTGTCGAGGTGTAACTAGATCAGATTTTAAATTTAAAGATAATAAGTTTTATTTATTAGAAATAAATACGCAGCCAGGTATGACGGATCTATCTTTAGTCCCTGAGATAGCTAAATATTCAGGCATATCATTTGAAAATCTCGTTAAAGAAATTATACACGACGCTAGTGTTAATAGATGAATCTAAAAAACAAACTTTTTTTACTCTTAATTTTCTTTATTGTTTTTACTTCTTACAATTATAACGATCAAAAATCGAAGTTTAGTTTTTTTTTTCCCATTAAAGAAATAAAAATAAAAGGTACACATGCTGTTAGCTTAACTAAATTCAAAGCTGAGTTAGAATTTCTAAGAAATACGAGTTTATTCTTTTTAGATAAAGAGGCAATTATCAATGTTTCTGATAGATACGACTTTATATTGAACATTCAGTTAAGTAAAAAATATCCTAATACTTTAAAAATTTTAGTATTAGAGAATATACCTGTAGCCACTGAAATTAATGGTAAAAAAAGAAACTATCTAACAAAAGAAGGAAAAAAAATTAGTTATACAGATTTAAAAGTCTATGAAAATTTACCTGTAATTTTTGGTAACCATAATAATTTTAGCTCTTTTTTTTACAAGTTAGAAAAAAATAATTTCAAAATTAATAATATAAAAGCATTTTATTATTTTGAAGTAGGCAGATGGGACGTTATACTTAAAGATGGGAGAACTATTAAATTACCAGAAACAAATTATGAAAATATTATAACAGAAATAGATTCACTTTTAAATAATCCTAGTTTTTCACAATATAAAATATTTGATTATAGAATTAAGGATCAGTTAATCTTACAATAATATGAAATTAAATAAACCTCAATTAATCATTAGTCTTAATGATAATAAAATTATTTTCTTTGTAATATCTTACTATGAAAACAAAGATTACAAGTTAGTTAAAAATACCACTATGAACTCAGAGGGAATTCAAAATGGAAAAATAGTTGATATTGAAATTGTTGCTCGATTAGTTAAAAAAACTATAAACTCTATTGAAGATGAATTAGACTATTTCTTTTCCAATGCTTCTGTAATTATCAATCCTACTAATGTTAACTGTTTAAATATTAGTGGCTATAAGAAATTGAATGGATCTCAAGTTTCCAAGGAAGACATAGCTTATATACTGAATGATATTAAAAAAACAATTTCACTAAATGAAGACAAATTTTCTCTAGTTCATCTTTTTAATTCAAGCTTTTCTTTGGATAGTGACAATTTAGAAAATTTACCAATAGGTTTATTTGGAGAGTTTTACAATCAAAGTATGACCTTTTTTTTAATAAATAAAAATATTCTTAAAAATATAAAGTCAACTTTCAGTAATTGTGGGATAAATGTAGATCGAATAATTTTAAGACCATTTGTAGAGGGGGTTAATTTTTTATTAAAGAACCAAAATATTAAAAACTTTTCAGCTATTACCCTTGAACATAAAAGAACAAATATTTCATTGTTTAAAAATAAATCTTATGTTTTTACTCAAGACTTCAATTTTGGAATAGACTTAATAATCAAAGATATTGCTAAACTCTGTTCGTTAAAAATTGAAGAAGTTCAATTTTTATTGAAAGAAGTAAATTTAAAATTAGTTTTAGAAAATAACCAAGAATCCTATGTAGAAAATTTTTTTTTCTCTACCTCCCCCTATCGAAAAATTAAACATAAATTAATTTTAGATATAATAAGTGCCCGTTTAGATGAATTGATCGAAATATGTTTTGAAAAAAATTTAAATTTAACTTATTTTAAAAAAACCAATGAAAATATTTATATTATTATTGAAGAATTTGAATACTTTAAAAATATTCAATTTGCCTTAAAAAAAAACAAACTAGTTAATCAAGAATTTATATTTGGTAGCAGTATAGAAAATGTTTCATTATTTGGCTTAAATGGTGCAGCTGAATTGATGGGTAGAGGCTGGGAAAAAGAAGCAATACCAGTAATTCAGTCAAAGAAATCTCTAATTTCTTCCCTTTTCTATAAATTATTTAGTTAGATGTGTTGTATTTTTTCGAAACATTAGTTGTTTTAGTGGAAATTGTTTTATTTCGTATAAGTAAATCATGCTTTATCCTTTCCAAAAGACAATTTTAGAAAAAGTTACATTCGAAGGTGTAGGCCTGCACAGTGGCGTTGACACTACAGTTAGAATACTTCCCGCTGGCGAAAATTTTGGAATAGTTTTTAAAAGAACAGATATCAATAGTAACAATATTATAAAAGCTAACTTTGAAAATGTATCTTCCGCCGAACTTTGTACAACTCTTCAAAATAACTTTAAGGTTACCGTATCAACCGTAGAACATTTATTAGCTGCTTTGTACATCACGGGGATAGATAACGCATTAATAGAAGTTACTAACTCCGAAGTACCCATTATGGACGGATCTTCTAAAGAATTTGTTGAAACTATTGCTAGAGCCGGCGTTAAAAACTTAAATGCAAAAAGAAAATATTTAAAAATTAAAAAGAAATTTGAATTAAAAGAAAATGAAAAAATAATTTCAGTTGAGCCTAACAATGATGGTTTGAAAGTGAATTTTCAATTAATTTATACTAATCATGTCATAGGCAAGCAAAGTAATCAAATTAATTTTTCGGATAAAGATTTATCAAGTGTTTATACGTCTAGAACATTTTGTTTGTTCGAAGATATAGAAAAGATAAAAAAAATTGGTTTAGCTAAAGGTGGGTCTCTAGACAATGCAGTAGTTGTTAAAGGTGAAGAAATTTTAAACGCTGAAGGACTTAGAAATAAAAAAGAATTTGTCAATCATAAGATTTTAGATTTAGCTGGTGATTTTTTATTGTCAGGGTACAGAATATTAGGCAATGTAAAATGCATCAAAGGCGGACATAGTTTAAGCAATTTATTTCTAAGAGCACTTTTCAAAGATAAATCAAATTTTCATACGGTAGAGTTTGACGAACCTATACCTGAAAAAAAATATTTTAAAACACCAACAAATAAGCTAGCAGTTAACGCTTAGGTTCTTTAAAAATTTACCTAATTAATTTATTTTGATATAAATAAAGCCATGTATCAAAAACTTATCTATTCATTTTTAATAATTTTTTTAATCACATCTTGTGCAAAAAAAAAAGAAGTAGAACTAAATATTCCACCCTCTAAAGAAAAATCCTTTGAAATTTACAATGAAGCTGTTGAAGCTATGAATAGAGGAGATTATCTCTATGCATCAAAAAAATTTTCTGAATCAGAAATAATTTTATTAAGAATGGGAGATGCAGCAAAAGCATCATTAATGTCTAGCTATTGTTTGTATATTATAAATTTTTATCCTGAGGCAATTGCTAGTTTAGAGAGGTTTATTAACAAATATCCTGCTAACAAAGATATAGCTTACGCCAACTATTTAATTAGTATTATTTTATATGAACAAATTTTAGACGAAAAAAAAGACATTAATCCTCTTTTGAAATCGAAAGAAAAAATAATTTTATTTTTGAATAATTTCCCTGACACAGAATATGCTTTAGATTTAAAATTCAAACTAAATTTAATAAACAACCAGCTTGCAGCCAAGGAATTGTACGTTGCCAAATTTTATATAGCTAAACAAAAGTGGATACCCGCAATAAATAGACTAAAAACGATTGTAGACAATTACTCTGAAACTGTTTTTATAGAAGAGGCGTTACACAGGTTGGTAGAAGTGTATTATAGAGTTGGGCTAATTGAAGAAGCCAAAGCTGCAGCTACAATATTAGGATACAATTATAATACCAGTGAATGGTACGAGCAATCATATAGAGTATTAAATAAAAATTATAAAGTTGCTAAAAAAGTAGTTCAAAAAAAAAACAATGGGTTGATAAAACGAACTATCAAAAAAATACTTAAATAAAATTCAATGTCTAAAATAAAAGATAATATAATAAAAGATTATCTTAAAAAAATAAAAGCTGTAGCAAATTATAACAAGTTTTATTATCAGAAGGACTCACCTGTTATAAGTGATCAATTATATGATGATATAAAAAAAGAAATTCTAGAATTAGAAAAAAATAATTCTTTTTTAAAAAAATATGGTTCAATTAATGACAGAATTGGATTTAAACCTTCGTCAAAATTTACGAAAATAAAACATGCAAAGCCTATGCTTTCATTGTCTAACGCTTTTAATATAAGTGACATAGAAGATTTTATTAAAAAAATTAATAATTTTCTAAATAATAAAAATTTAGATTTATCTTTTGCTATAGAACCTAAAATAGATGGAATATCAGCATCATTAACTTATAAAAATGGTATATTGGTTAAGGGTCTATCAAGAGGAGATGGAACAACAGGTGAAGATATCCTCGAGAATCTTAAAACAATAAAACAAATACCACAGATAATTGTAGGGAAAGATATACCAAAAACTCTTGAAATTAGAGGAGAGGTTTATATTGGAAAAAAAGATTTTGAAAAAATTAAAGAAAATTTTGCAAATCCCAGAAATGCAGCAGGAGGCTCATTAAGACAAAAAGATTCTACCGTCACCTCAAAAATACCTTTGCAATTTTTTGCATATGCTTTTGGTGAAATTGATCCTTTATCATTCAAGGATCAAACTGAATTTTTAAAAAAAATTAATGAATGGGGGTTCAAAACAAACCCATATAATTATTTAGCAAGAAATATTACGGGCATAGAAAGTCAGCACAATAAGATAGAAAAGATTAGATCAAAACTAGATTACGACATTGATGGATTAGTTATAAAAATTAATGATCTTCTTCTTCAATCTAGGTTAGGAAATACTTCAAACTCTCCAAGATGGGCAATAGCCTACAAATTTTCATCTGTCCAGGCTACAACAAGAGTTACAGATATAATTATTCAAGTAGGAAGAACAGGAGCATTAACACCAGTAGCTAAAGTTGAGCCTGTTACAGTTGGCGGAGTAGTTGTTTCTAACGCTACACTTCATAATGAAGAAGAAATAATAAGAAAAGATATCAGAATTGGAGACTATGTAAATATTCAAAGGGCTGGGGATGTGATTCCGCAAATAGTATCAGTAAATTTAAGTAAAAGAAAAAAAAATTTAGAAAAATATATTTTCCCAATCAAGTGCCCTTCTTGTGGCTCTCAAACGATTAAAGAAATGAACACTAATACTAAAAAAATAGATGCAATTAGAAGATGTTTGGATAGAGAATATAAATGCCAACATATAGCAAAAGAGAAATTGAAACACTTTGTCTCCAAAGATGCATTTAATATTGATGGTTTAGGAAAAAAAGTAATAGATCAATTTTGGGAATTGAAATTAATTAAAATTCCTTCTGATATTTTCAATTTAGATTATATAAAAATTTCAAATTTAGAAGGTTGGGGAAAATTATCTGCTGAAAATTTAAAGAATGCAATAAATTATTCATCAAATATACCACTAGATAAATTTATATACTCTCTTGGAATAAGACACATAGGAGAGGAAAATGCCAAATTACTCGGAAATTATTTTATTTCTATTAAAAAACTTATCGAACTTTTTAACCCTTCAAAAAGAAAAAATTTATTAAAAAATATTGATGAGCTAGATGGAATTGGATCTGCTCAACTAAAATCTTTAGAACAGTTCTTTTCTAGTAATTTAAACAGTGAAATTATATTATCTCTAATTGAATACTTAAAAATAAAAAATTCTAAAATCTTAAACAAAAATGGAAAGTTAAGTGGTAAAACAATAATGTTTACTGGAAGTTTTGAAAAAATTAGCAGATCTGAAGCAAAATCTTTAGTAGAAGAAAATAGCGGCAAAGTACTTGGTTCTATATCAAAAAAATTAAACATTCTTGTTACTGGAAACAATAAACCTACAAAATCAAAGATTGAAAAAGCCAAAGAACTAAATATTAAAGTTATTTCTGAGAACGACTGGTATAAATTCTTAAATATTTGAACAAGCCTGTCTAAGCTGTGATAGTTGAAATTTATTCATAAATTTCTTTAAATTATTAAATACTCTCTGATGATAAGTATTAAGCCAGTTTTTTTCGGTAGATGTTAAGAGTTTTTTATCAACAAGTGATTTATCAATAGGAGCTAAAGTTAAGTCCACAAACTTTAATCTATTTTTAATTTTTTTAACATATATTAAATTTTCTATTCTTATACCAAAGTGATTTTTTTTATAAAAACCAGGCTCGTTAGAAGTTATCATTCCTTCTTTAAACCTAACTTTATTACCTCTTGAAATTCCTTGTGGCCCTTCATGAACATTTAAAAAACTACCAACACCATGTCCAGTCCCATGAGGATAATCTAGATTTATTTCTCTTAGAGGCTTTCTAGCAACATAATCTATTTTATCCCCATTTGAATATCGATTCAGAGCATAGGACGCTACCGCTATATGCCCCTTCAGAACTCTCGTAAAAATTTCTTTAATTTTAGGACTATTAACATCAAGAGAAAGTGTTCGTGTTACATCTGTAGTACCGTATAAATACTGACCACCTGAGTCTACAAGATAAACATCTCCTTTTTTCAATAGACGGTTACTTTTTTTATTTGCTTTATAATGAATTATCGCTCCATTGGGTCCAGTACCAGAAATAGTTGGAAAACTAGGCGAGTAGAATAATTTATTTTTTTTTCTAAATTCTAGCAACTTTTCTTGCGCTGAGATTTCAGTGATTTTTTTTTTTCTAAAACTATCTTTCAACCAGAATATAAATTTAGTTAATGCTGCTCCATCATGTATATGTGCCTTTATTGAATTTGCAATTTCAGTTTTATTTTTTAAAGATTTTAAAAAATAAATTGGATCTTGTTTTTCTATTATTAAATTATTTTTACTAATTAGTGTTTTAAAAAAAATAGAACAAGTTAGCATATCAATTAAAATCTTTTTATTTAACAAATTTGAAATAAACTCTGTTAGTTGATCGAAATCAAAAATTTTAATTTTTTTATTTAATTCTATTTTTAAAGATTTATTTATTTTCTTTAAATTACAAAAAAGAACTACTTTTTTATCTTTCCCAATAAAAGCATGAGCGTTGGGGAGAGGTGAGTAATCAGTGTCATGACCTCTTATATTTAATAGCCAAGCTATATTCTCAGAAGCGGTAGTAAAAAGATAGTCAGCATTACTTAATTTAATTTGTTTACACACCTTTAGTAATTTATTTTTCAATTTTGCTCCTGCATCTACATCTTTAATCAGATAAAAAGGTTTAATATTTAAATTTTTTTCTCTCTTCCAGATCAAGTCTATTAAATTTTTATCAATTGGTTTCAGCTTAATAAAAGAATTACCGAAAAGTCTTTTTAATGAGTTTTCAGTATGTAGTCTTGGATCAAATCCTAAATTTAAGTTTTTATTATTAAAAATATTAAATGGGTAAATGTTAGGAATTGTACAAATTTTATAATTTTTTCCACACTGAATATTGGCTTGAGTAGTGTATCTCCCGTCGACAAACATAAAATTTTTATTTTTGAGAATAACAGCAAAACCAGCTGAGCCAGTGAAATTTGAAATATATTTCAAATTGTCCTCTGTCGCAGATACATATTCTCCAAAAAAATTATTATTTTTGGGCACAATATAACCGTCAAGATTAAAGCGTTTAAATAATTGTTTTAATTTTTTTATTTTTTCCATTTTAACATTTTATTCTTTTTATATCTTTCCCAACCAGGACTTTTATATTCACTATCATAATCAATACTCACATCTTGATTAAATTCAAAATCTTGTTCTATTTCTTTATTTTCGATCTCATTTTTTTCAACATTTTCATCGGGCATTTCGTTAACAAATCTTGAAGGTAGGGCATCCATCCATTCTCCGTGATAGGACCTCTTCATTGCAAAAGATAAATATACTTCTTTTTTAGCTCTTGTTATACCTACGTATGCTAGCCTTCTCTCTTCTTCTAAGGCTGAATCGCCTTTTTCTTCTAAAGATTTTTGATGAGGAAAAAGACCTTCTTCCCAGCCCGGTAAAAAAACTACATCAAATTCCAACCCCTTTGCAGCATGCATAGTCATTAAATTAATCTTTTCTCCTTCCCACTCCTTGTCTATTGAGGTTGCAAGCGCTACATGTTCTAAAAAAGACTGGAGATTATCATAGTCATGCATTGCTCTAAGTAATTCTTTTATATTTTCAAGCTTATTTTCATTTTCTATATCTTTTTTATTTTTAAGCATCTCACTATAGCCGGATTCATCTAATACAATTTTTAAAAGGTCATAGTGTTTATTTGTATTGGAATCTAATCTCCATTTATCAATCATTTTAATTAGTTGAGATAGACTTATTTTCATTTTTGGTTTCAGGTTATCTGACTCCAAATTTTTTTTAATAGAATCTTCTAGACATAATTTATTTTGATTACCAAAACTATACAGTTGATTGAGCGTACTTTCACCAATACCTCGACGCGGACTTCCTATCACTCTTTCTAAGGCTAGGTCATCATATTTTTGGTTTATTATTCTTAAGTATGCAACCGCATCTTTAACCTCTGCTCGTTCATAGAATTTTGTTCCTCCTAGGACCCTATAACCTAAACCAACTTTAAGAAATCTCTCCTCAAATTCCCTCGTTTGATATATTGCTCTAACAAGAATAGCTACGTTATTTAAAGAATATTTTTTTTTTAATTTTTTTTCAGCTACGTCACTTATAGCCTCAGCCTCTTCCCTGCCAGTTTGATAACAATTAAGTTTTACTTTTTCGCCTTGCTGTGCTGAAGACCAAAGTTTTTTCTCAACTCTTCCATTGTTATGAGAAATTAGAGCAGAAGCTGTTTCTAATATATTTTTAGTAGATCTGTAGTTTTGTTCTAATTTAAAAATTTTACAATCTTTGTAAATAGAATCAAATGTTAAAAAATTTTTAATTTCTGCGCCTCTCCAACTGTAAATAGACTGATCATCATCTCCAACACAACAAATATTTTGATTTTCATTTACCAATAAATTTAACCACTTATTTTGAATAAAATTGGTGTCTTGAAACTCATCTACCAGAATATATTTAAAGTTATTGTTGTATATCTGTTTAATATCAGAATTATTTTCAAATAATTTTACACAGTATAAAATAAGATCCCCAAAATCACAGGCGTTTAAATCTCTAATTTTAGATTGATAAATTTTATATACTTTGAATATTGATTTTTCTAGACCTGTATACTTTTCTTCTTTTACATCTTCAGGTAATAAGCCTTTATTTTTCCACTTATCGATAAAAGAAAGAATGAATTGAGGGGTTATTTTTTTTGCGTCAAGTTCTTCTGCTTTACAAATATTTCTAATTATTTTTTTTTGGTCAGAGGTATCTATGATAGTAAAATTTCCCTTTAAGCCAATTGCTTCCGCATGCCTTCTTAAAAATTTAACACTAATAGAGTGAAAAGTGCCAAGCCAAGGAACTGCTGTAGATTTTTCACTTACGTAATTAAGTATCCTGCTTTGCATTTCTTTTGCTGCTTTATTAGTAAAAGTCACACAAAGAATTTGGTTCGGCCATGCTTTTTTAGTATTAATGATATGGGCTAGTCTTGTAGTTAAAACTCGGGTTTTGCCTGATCCAGCTCCTGCTACAATTAAATTAGGTCCTTCAGTGCTTAATACAGCCTCTTTTTGCTCCTTGTTTAAATTTTCTAATAATTTATTTATAGAATTCATAGCAAAATTAGAAAACTATATACTACTATTTTAGACATTATAAATGATTAATATTCCCAATAAAAAATTTAAACCTTAATTATGTTAAGCGTAAAAAAGTCACAATTAATTCCAGGAGATAAAAAAAATTTAAAGTTTACTTTATACTTATTTTCTTTATTTATTTTTTTTTCTATAAGCTATTTTAGCACACCAAAGTTATTAACTTTTTCTACTGATTCAATAAAGGAAAGCTTAAAAAACAATAACAACATTCACATTAACAATATTTTAGATGTTAAATATAAAATTTTTCCAACACCAAGGTTAAGCATAATAAATAGTGATTTTGTAATTGGAGAAGGAATTGCCAAAGTAAAGAATAGTGAAATTGAAATTATACTAAATGTAACTCAAATCTTAAATTTTAAAGAAATTAATTATAAAAAATTATTAATACAAAAAGGATCTTCAGAAGTAAATCTAAATAATATTAGTCAACTATTAAAAAATCTTAAAAAAAATAAAAAAAAAATAACCTTTAAAAATAATAAAATTATCTTTGTTCAAAATGACAAAATTTTTTTTGAAATTACCAAGGCTAAAACAAAGATGGATCATACAAAAAAAAAAAATGAATTAATTATAGATGGTAATTTTTTAAATAATAAAATCTTTATTAAATTAGATAATAAATTAACAAATAAGAATAATTTAATAATTAAGATTCCCGAGCTTAACATTTCAACTAAAATTTTTTTTGAATCCAGTGCATTTCAAAAAACTAATGGGTTGTTAAATTTAGCAATATTTAAAAATTTCTTAAAATTTAATTTTATTAAAGGTAATAATTTAAAAATAAAAGATGGGTTTATTAGAAGTAAATTAGTCAATTCATCTCTTAATGGCGAAGTAACTTTTAAACCGAATTTTTTTATTAAATTAAATTTAAAGCCTACAAGCCTAAATATACAAGAATTATTTATTTTAATGCAAAAAAAATATTTTTCAGATGACAGCAATAATTTAGATTTAATAAAAAAAATTAATGGATCTTTTAATTTTGAATCAAAATTTGATGGCAACATAATTTTTCAAAATGGGGAAATCTTATTTACAGACTTCAAAATTGGTAAAAATAAATCTATCTATTTTAATGCTAAAATTACTGAATTTAGCAAAAAAGGTAAAATCAAATTTAATTTAGTAAAAACAATTCAATATAATAGAAATTTATCAAAACAATTTAAGATAACAGGATTTATATTTCCATATAATTCAAAAGTAATTTTTGAAACAATTCTATTAGACAACGATAAGTTATCAGTTGAACAAGTTAAAAATCACGAAAATAAATTTAAAAATACGGTAATCAAAGAATCTTTAGGAAATATTTTTAATGAAAATAAATTAAATAAATATTTTAGAAATTTAATTAAAGTTATCTAGGTCTAGTCATGGCCATAGGGTTCATTATTTTATCGTATTCTTTTTCATTCAGTGTACCAGATCTGATAACTTCTTCTTTTAAAGTAGTTCCTTTTTGGTGGGCCTCTTTTGCAATTTTTGCAGCTTTGTCGTAGCCTATTTTAGGCGCTAGTGCAGTCACAAGCATTAAAGAGTTATCCAATAAATATTTAATTCTTTTTTTGTCAGCCTTTATTCCCCTCACACAATAAAGTGCAAAAGTTTTTGAAGAGTCTGCCATAATCTCAATTGATTGCAAAATATTATGTATTATTAGTGGCTTAAAAACGTTTAACTCAAAGTGTCCATGTGATCCTGCCATAGTAATTCCGTTATGGTTTCCAATTACTTTTACGCAGACCATTGTAACTGCTTCTGATTGTGTTGGGTTTACTTTACCTGGCATTATCGAGGACCCTGGTTCGTTAGAAGGTAAAATTAATTCTCCATAACCCGCTCTTGGGCCCGACCCTAGAAACCTAATGTCATTCGCTATTTTCATTAAACAAACAGCTGCAGTATTCATAGCTCCTGAAAAATTTACTATAGGGTCGTGAGTAGCTAATGCTGCAAATTTGTTAGGAGAAACTTTAAAGGGTAATTTTGTAATTTTACTTATCTCTCTAACAATCTTTTTATCAAAGTGTTTTCTTGTATTTAAGCCTGTTCCAACAGCTGTACCGCCTTGTGCTAGATAATAAATTTCTTTTAAAGCTATTTCTATTCTTTTAATAGATTCTTTTAGTTGAAATTGATAACCAGAAAATTCTTGACCCAATGTTAATGGTGTTGCATCTTGTAAATGAGTTCTTCCTAGTTTTACTATTTTGTTAAATTCTTTAACTTTTTTCCCTAGTTCTTTTTCTAGCAACATAAGAGAAGGCAACAGTTTGTCCCTAGTTTTGACCGCAATTGCTATATGCATTGCAGATGGAAAAACATCATTAGTAGATTGAGACTTATTTACATGATCGTTAGGATGTACAGGCTTTTTGCTTCCCAATTTGCCCCCCATCATTTGAATAGCTCTATTAGCTATTACTTCATTAACATTCATATTTGTTTGAGTTCCAGAACCTGTTTGCCAAACTTTTAAAGGAAAATGTTTATCATGTTTACCCTTAGCAACTTCGTCAGATGCTTTAATAATATATTTGCTTATTTTTTTATCTAAATCTTTATTTTTAGCGTTAACTATTGCTGCAGCTTTTTTTATAATAGCTATTGAGTGAATAACAATTGGTCGAACTAAAAAATCCCCAATATTAAAATATTTTTTTGATCTTTCTGTAGATGCTCCCCAATACTTATCACCATCTACTTTAATTTTTCCTATACTGTCGAATTCTGTTCTGTATTTCATTTGTGATTTGAAGTTATAATATATGTTCATTCAAAACAAATCAAACTTGATATGGAGCATATATGAGCAATTTTCAAAACGTTAAAAAGTTTATGCAAACTTTTGGTCAAGAAGTCAAAAGTAGGGCTGAACTCCCAAATAAAAAAATAGTACAATTAAGATACGAGCTTATTAAAGAAGAACTCGAAGAATTAAACCAAGCAATTAAAGATGGAGATATGAAAGAAGTAGCGGATGCACTCACAGACATTTTATATGTCACTTATGGAGCGGGACACGCGTTTGGCATCGACCTCGATAAATGTTTTTCTGAAGTCCAACAATCGAATATGAGTAAACTAGGGCCTGATGGAAAACCAATTTACAATGAAAGTGGAAAAGTCATGAAAGGTCCTAATTACTTCAAGCCTGACTTAAATAAATTTTTATTATAAATTTGTAGTTTTATAATAATAAGGATTCGATTGATTTTTTTCGAATAAAGTTTGAAATAAGTTAAAATAATCCTGCGCACAAACATATCGTAATCCACTTTTTTTAAATGGTCTAAAACCTTTATACTTTCCGGTTTCCCACAAAAGTTCTCCAGCAGGGTCTAAGGTTGTCTCTACGTTCTCAGAAATTTTTCTTACATAACCTTTGTATGTTTTTAATTTTGTTAAATTATTATTATCAGTATATTTAGATGTAAAATCTTTATAGTATCTCCATGGAACTTGAAAATGCTCTTCGCAATAGTGAGCAAACGTCATGCTGTGCCTATCAGATAGGTCAATTATACAAATTTTATAATTGTTATCGTGAATCATTTTAAAAGGTGAAGACTTCGAGTACCAACTTTCGTTATCTATATTTTTAAATTTACCTGAATCTTTCCCAAACACAGCAAAAGAATATACAGGATTTAAAGTTCTTGCAGCCAGTTTATGATTTCTTGCAATTTCGGTTACAGCCCCTACTTGTGATTTAGTACTTAAGTAATTGTATTCTAACCCATTATTAAAATCAAAATTAAAAGTCGGAACAACTAAGGTCCCATGAGGTGACACCAAATCAATAAAACTTTCTAATATATCTTCAGGTTTACAATTATAACCATCTTTTTTTAATTCCTCAAAAGTTCTTTTAAAACTAGAATGTAGTAAAATTTTATCATTTTCCTTCAAGCCTGAGTCAAGCCATCTTTTTTTTAGAATATTTTTCATATTGTGAAATCTATTTTTAAATTTCTAGGTTTTTTTTTTTTAATAAAATATAAATTTTTTTAGTTAAGCTTAATTTTAATTTTATATAATTGCTGATAGTAGTCAGAGAATTTTTACCATCAGCATATTGTAAAAAATCTAAATATTTTCTTGATACACCTTTATTTTGTTTACTAGATAACAAAGGGTAAAGATCTCTCTTTCCCATTTGAGGTTCACATAGAACTTTATATTTAGGGTAAATAGTATTTAAAATTATATTGATAGTTTCTCTCGCAACTCTGAAACCTCCAGTAACACCTTTTAATGTAACCAAATTAAAATCATCCAGAGATGAGTGGTATTCAGGATATTTACCATATTTAGTTCTAAAAATTGATGCAATTGGTAAATCGACCCCAGGAGAATTGTATTGCCTCTCATCAGAGCCTCTTTCCAAAAAAGAATAGATCTTAAATTTTTTAATATGTAAATTTTTGTACGCTTGTATTAATGCTAAATCTGCAGGGGAATTTTCGTATTTTGACATCATGCACGAATGCTGTCTCTCATCACCAATGCAGGTTAAGTTGTATCCAGCAATTACGTTTTGTTTTAAATTTTTAATGTTTTTATTTAAATAAGCTATAGAACCTATTGTTTCTGGAATAAAAATAAATCTTATTGTTTTTTTTAAATATTTCTTTTTACTAAAATAATCTATTAAGCCCATAGACACCATAGGCCCAGAAAGCTCATTGTTTGCCATTGAAGGGTGGCATATATATGTAGAAATTAATATTTCCTGTTTAGACTGCCCTTTTAAAATTAACTCACCAAAATTAAGATGACCTTTATTATTTAAACTAGATTTTATAACAATTTTAAAACTATCATTTTCAGAGTATTTTTTTTTAATTTTCTTAAACTCATTAAAGGTAACGCAGAATCCCCACCTTCGCTTATAATAAGAAGTTATATAAGGAATTGCACTGGGTTGATTTTTGTAAAAATATAAACTTTTCAAAAGTTCTTTTTTTTTCACTGTTTTTTTAGTTGGCACAGAGTATCCCACTAAATGTAAATTATTTTTTTTAAAATTTACTATTTTATTTCCAAATTTATCTTCCACATAGGCATCTGAAATATTCCATTCAGGTGGTATGGCCCAATCGAACACCCTTGTACCAGATTTTATTTTTTTTATTTTTAATTTTGGAAATTCTTTTTTTACAATTTTAAGTGTATCTCGAACGCCAGAACCAGTTAAGCTCCTACATAATGGATATAATTTTTTCTTACCTATTAAATAAAATTTTTCCATATAAAATAAGGGATGTTTTTCTACTTATGTAGTTCCTGTCAAAGTTATTGGAATCCTTATATATCAAAAAAGTTGATTTCAACAAATGTAAAATTTAACTATAATCGCAACTATATTGCATTATTGCATTTCTTCTTTTGTTAAAGAGAGTAATTTCATTAGATCTAATTAGATATAGCCTATATAGTAAATTTGTGAAAAAAATTTTATTAACTATTTTTTCGTTTGTTTTTCTATCCTCTTGTGCAACAATTGTTAATGACCCTAACGTTCCTGTTTCATTGTCATTTAGCGATGGAAGTGATGGCGAATGCAGATTGTCAAATAAAAGAGTTTCTTTAAGCGGTAAAGTCCCGGGTACATTTATGGTTAGAAGATCTGACGATTCTTTACGACTTGAATGCACAACTAAGACAGGCAAGAAAGGTTTTGTTAGTATTCCAAGTGAAATGGAAGGTGCTAAATTAGCAGGTAGTGTTGTATTTTTCGATTTAGGAATAACAGACTCAATCACAGATAAACACAGAACGTACCCATCAAGTTTTGTAGTTCCTGTTAATTAAAAATAATTAATTTATCTAAAATTAAAAACACCTATTAAACTTTTGTAAGTTTTGTATATAAAATTGCAGATAGGGTGTAATTCTTGAACATTATTCTTTTTAAATTGTTGATACGATTAGTTGACTAGAGATTAAAGTGGGGGTTCTGTTTCGCCCTCAATTTTAATTAATAACATAATATATAACTTTTTTGAAAGACTTCATTATTAATGAAAAAATGTGTTGAGTGTGAAAAAAATACAATGCACTATCTGGAAAATCCTAATTAAATTGTACACGTAATTTTATAAATTGTAACTGTTGGAATATAGTTAATTGTTTGGGTATTATTTATAAAAGCAGGTGCACCACAATATTCTATTTGTGGTTGTTCGAATAATTTTCTTGGAAACATTCTTCATAAACAAAAAAAAACCTTTAGACACCCGTCGATCCTAATTTACCCCATAACTGTTAAATGGTGGAGGTGGTGGGTACTGCCCCCACGTCCGCAATGGTTATTACGAAATTCGTTTATCGTCATAGTTGGTAAACCAACGTTCTTAATATAAAGGTAATATAACTA
>Ga0115004_10000545_pt1 | contig 28805 bp, 29 predicted proteins | sample ArcticOcean_MG_C_10_FD_88737 | JGI IMG/M metagenome (GOLD analysis project Ga0115004, IMG submission 88737) | Marine microbial communities from western Arctic Ocean - ArcticOcean_MG_CB11_90 | ecosystem: Environmental > Aquatic > Marine > Oceanic | place: Arctic Ocean: Canada Basin | collected... | reverse complement strand
TAACGCAACTAAATTTGAAGGGATTTGTGACACTTTGCTGCTTGGTTCAACCACTCCGATTGAAGGAGAAAAATGCATTGTTCGATTCGCATTCCTTCAAAAGAAAATTAATGGTGAAGAGCCAGTTGGTGGCGTAGGCGCAGCAATTATTAAAGATATTAATAAGCAGGTTAAAGAGGACATACCTATCTGGGAAAATAAAAAATTTGCTTTAAAGCCAGTACTTTGCGATATGGATGGCCCAATTGCTAAATTTAGAAAGCAATATGCTACCTTCTATGTCGACTACGACGAAGCTGAAAGTATTGCCTCTCTAAATTTAGATTAAATTATTATGATAACGGCGTATAAATAATTATTGAGGTAATTAAAAAATTTCTTAAACTACTTTCTATTATTAGACTGCAAATTAAATGAGAACTTTTAAGAAAGAACGCCACAAAAATCCATCACCTTAATATTTCTTAATAATTCTTTATTAGCCTCTGATTTAAACTCCTTATGACCAACTAAAATTGCTATAACATCTGAATTTTTAATAGCCTCATCAAATGAGGTGATAAAAAAATTACTATGATTCTGGATATTTGGCTCAACGCAACTGACATCTAAGCCTATGTCCATGAGTGATTTGACTACTATAGAAGCTGGAGATCCTCTCAAATCGTCAGTATCAGGTTTAAATGACAATCCCAAGCAGGTAATTTTTGGATGATCTTTTTTTAAGTACTTTGCTTCTTGAACTATATGCTCAACCACCCAATTTGGTTTTGAGTCATTTACTTCTCTAGCTTGCCTTATCAGTTTTGAGTTTTTTCTATCACTACTTACTATAAACCAAGGATCAACTGCAATGCAGTGACCGCCTACACCAGTACCTGGAGCAAGGATATTTACTCTTGGATGATGATTTGCTAATTTAATTAACTCCCAAACATCGACACCGCTATTTGCGCAAATCATTGATAATTCATTAGCAAATGCAATATTTACGTCTCTAAAGCTATTTTCAGTTAATTTACACATCTCAGCTGTTTTAGCATCTGTTTGCAAGATATCACCTTGAACAAAGTTGCTGTAAAAATCAGCTATCGCTTTTGTTGATTCTTTGTTTACCCCGCCAATAACTCTATCATTTTGAACAAGTTCAACCATTATTTTTCCAGGGATGACTCGTTCTGCGCAATATGCGATATAGATTTCATCAACATTAACTTTTTCATCCGCTAATACATTTTTTATTAGAGCTGTTGTCCCAACTGGAGATGTTGATTCAAGAATAATAATATCACCCGCCTTTATATGAGATGAAATACTTTTAGCTGCTGTCAGAACATAATCTATATTGGCAGTTGGCTCACCATTGGTCAGATGAAACGGCGTTGGTACACACAATATGTAAACATCAGCAGGACTAACATCTGTGGCAGCTTTCAATAAGCCTCTTGCTACAGCAGAACGAACATATGCATCAAGATCAGGTTCTACGATTTGTATTTCACCACGATTAATTGTATCAACTACATCTTGACTTAAGTCCATACCCATAACCTCAAAACCTTCACTCGCTAAGAGAGCTGCCGTAGGTAACCCAATATAACCCAGCCCTATTACTGAGACTTTTTTTTTCAGTTTATGAGACATGTAATAAATCCTTAATATTTTTAACTATTCTAATACATGCCTTACCATCACCATAGGGGTTGTAGGCTTCCGACATAATTCGATAACTATTATGGTCCGTTAACAATTCATTGACACTTGAAATAATCATAGACTTATTTGCGCCTACTAGCTTCACTGTGCCAGCCTTGAGGGCTTCTGGCCTTTCAGTTACATCACGCATTACCAAGACAGGTTTTCCAAGGCTAGGAGCTTCTTCTTGTATGCCACCAGAATCTGTTAGCACTAAGTAGCTGTTTTTTAATAAGTAAACAAACGGATCATAATCAAGGGGTGGTATGAGATGAACATTTTTTAAGGTTGAAAGAATATTATTAACAGGTTCTTGTACTTTCGGATTTAGATGCACAGGATAAATAAAATGTACATCTTCATGCTTTTTAGCCAAGATGGAAATTGCTTCACATATATCAATAAATCCGGCGCCTAAATTTTCTCTTCTGTGACCAGTAATCAGAACATATCTTGTATTTAACCAATTAAAGGGTAAGACATCGTCTAATATTTTTTTTAAGCGAGATATTTCTGATGGATTTAACTCTATTTTATTTAAAACCCAATGCAAAGAATCAATTACAGTATTTCCAGTAATAAAAATCTTTGAAACATCAATATTTTCATTAATCAGATTTTGGCGACTTAATGTGGTGGGCGCGAAATGTATTTTTGTAACAATACTTGCTACGCGACGATTAAATTCTTCTGGAAATGGTGCTTTGATATTATGAGTTCTCAACCCTGCTTCAACATGACCCACTGAAATTCCAGCATAGAAACACGCAATTGATGTCGCCATCGTTGTCGTAGTATCACCATGAACCAACACAATATCAGGTTTGTGAGTAGCTAAAACATCACGCATTTTAGTTATTATAGAAGCAGTGAGATTGAATAGATCTTGGTTATCTATCATCAGATTGAGATCAATATCAGGTATTAAATCAAAGATACTCAGAACTTGATCAAGCATTTCTCTATGTTGAGCTGTTACACATACCAAGGTCTCTAGACCGTCCTCAGCCTTAAAAGCATGACTGAGAGGTGCCATTTTAATAGCCTCTGGCCGTGTTCCAAAAACTAACATAACTTTTTTCATATGACTTTTTCCTTCAAAATAGTAAGAAATGTCTTAGCTAAATTTTTTCTTCCATATCTTGACGCTGCTATTGAACTATTTTGTGAGTATAACTTGATTAAGCTCTTATCTTCGAACAGTAACTTCACAGCACTAGCAATCTCCTGAGGAGTTTCTGGTGTAACTTGAATGCCGCAGTTGTGGGCGCGAATTATCTCTGTTGCTTCGCCATTTGGTACAGATATAATCATAGGAAGACCCATGCCCATTGATTCAAATATTTTTGAAGGTATAACCTTGCTATATATAGGTGCATTTTTAAGAGAAATTAATGAAACATCACATAAACTCCAAATTCTTGGCATCAACTCTTTAGGCTGCCTAGAGATACTTACAACGTTGCTTAAACCTTCTTTATCTATGAGTTCTTCTAGTGTTTTTTTGTAAGCGCCGCCGCCAGCAAAAAGGAAGACAATATTACTATGTGATCTGACAAGTTTGGCCGCTTCCAAGACATACTCAAGTGAATGGGCAAGTCCGTGAGTACCTATATACCCAACAACGAATTTTCCGGAAAGTCCGAACTTACGAACAAGATATTCATCTTTCTCGGTTTTAGGTTTATATATGGATAAATCAACTCCATTAAGAACAACATCAATTTTTATTGGAGCAATGCCACGCTCAATAAGTTCTTTTTTAAAGCTATTGGTTACTGGAATAATATGATCAGCTTGATGGTATAAAAACATCTCTAGTTTTTCTAAAAGCTTGATTACTTGGTTTTTTTTCATAACCCCAAGGGTTGTAATTGCGGCAGGCCAAATATCACGCAATTCAAATATGAATGGAGCTCTCTTTACTTTAGCTAAAGCCCAAGCAGATACGACTGTAAAGAATTGAGGAGAGGTACCAATCACCACATCTGCATCTTTGGCAAATAACCCGAAGAAAAAACTACTCAACATATATGAGAGATAATCTAATGTGCGTCTTATAAATCCTTCATTAGGACTAATATATGTTTTTACTCGCCAAACATTTATGCCGTAAATTGTATCTTTTGAAAGCCATTTATTTTGATAACCTTTGAATACTATTCCTTCTGGGAAATTAGGTGCAGATGTAATGATAGTGACATCATGACCTTCAGCCACCCACTCTCGGGCATGTTCAAAAGTCCGAGTTGCAGGAGCATTTCCCTCGGGTGGAAAGTTATCTGTCAGGAAAAGTATGCGCATTTTAGTTAATATGCCATGTGAAAATAATCTCTGATTGATTATTTTTAAAGTCAATTTCTAAGAATTTATTAGCAACGCTTACGCCAAACTCTGGATGCCAGCAAGAATCCAAGATAGCAACAGACTTCCCTTTTAAATTACTCCTCATTACAAATTTTGAGCCTTTGATTTGCAAGATATCAGCTCTGATACTGACAGATAAGTCAGGGTGAATAAAAAAGCGTGATTTAGCAACCTTAAAATTTCCATCAAGGATGTCATTAATAACAATACTCTTAGGGGTCATTAATATTTTTCGAGTATGCAAGCATCCTCCGAAAAATTTCTTATAGCCGTCATGAGTCGCCTGCATTGAAATTTGATTTTTGATAATTTGAGATTTTCTGTTTGAAATACTTGCACGATTACCAACGCGAAAGTTGCTCCAAACCTTCGAGGAATCTAAACCATCAACCTCAACAGTATTATGAGACCTTGTTTTACGTTGATTAATACGGTTTTGAGTCAACCCATACTCTGAGGTTCCAGTATTTACAAATACGCGCTCAATACCAATAGACATTTCAAAAGATAAAGTATCTGCGTGGGCATGACCTGGTATATAACTGGCGCCAACTGCAGCAGCATCAAAAATTAATTTGCTTCCATCCATGGATGCACAAAAATAACCGCTGTTAGGATAATCCAGCAAGTGAGCTTGATTCTCATCTAAGGGAGAGATAAAGAAATCGAGCTCTTGAGCATATTCGATTATCTTTGAGTTTATTGGAGCAATACCATTTGCTGAGTCATTGAAAAAAGCAAGATGGCCATCCGGATGGGCTATATCAGACATAAATTTTAGCATTTTAGGAATATACATTTCGAGTAAAATTACTAGTTCTGGACTAACGTGTTGAGGGTAAGCTCTGCTAAGATTTAGCATGTCCAGCATATCGACGAGCATCAATGAATGATACATTGGGCTGAGCTCAAAATTAGCTCCATCCTTAAGAATCTGTTCAGGAATCTCAGCTATTAAGCCACTTTCAGAGATTTCGAGCCAATTTTTATTATCAAAAACCACTCCAGAAAATAATAAAGCCTTTAAGTTCACAAACAGATGGTTGCCTAAAAGATGTCTTTCAATGTTATTGGATAAATAGCTTGTCTGAAGGTAGAGACTATTAAATATTTTTTGATCGATATCTAGGCCACCAAGCCAGGCTTTAAGGACATTAACAATTCGAAGAGAGCTAGGATATGCTTCCCAAGCATTTCCAGAACTATCTGAATTATCAGATACCCATTGATTTAAAAGCTTGGTTAAGAAAAACTTTCTATCAAAGGCATTTACGGACAATAAATCTTCGAAGTAGTGAAGATTATAAACCCAAAGTTTGCTGGGTAATTCATCATTCCAATCATGTGGAAGATTAAGTATTTTAGTGTGATTTAAGAATGATGCTTCAGAATTATCTTTAATCTTAGGTTCATAAAGTTCTACATGAATCCAGTTACTAGAATGTGAAATAAAATTACCTTTGTATGTCTCGGTAATTTTTGGTTTATAAATTTTTCGTATTAACCGAAAGTAGAATTGTTCCCACTTTAAATATTTGAACGTATTAATATAAGTTAAAATTTTTATCATTTAGGCTTCATCAATGGGCAAACCTTTTTAGGTAAGTTATCTTCTTAAAAGTTCAGCTATATCAATGGTTGCTCGAGCAATTTCAAATATTTCATCCTGCGGTATTGGGCTTTCTAGACTTTCTTTAATAGCGGTCATAAAAGCATTTACGCAGCTCATCTGACCTTTATCTTGCGACCAAAGATTCATTTTAGAGAAGCTATTCCACCCAAAACCTGATAATTTACGAAAATTGTCTAACTGCAAAACAGCGTTATCACAAAAAACCTCAATACGTTCTTTTGGGAATGATTTACTACCATTTGCGAAGTAATGAATAGATCCAAAAGAACCATCCTCGAAGGATAAGGTTATAATAGCTTTATCTTCTGTTGTTTCGAGATAATTGTTCTGACCCATTTTAATTGCGCTAAAAGATGAGAGCTTTGAGCCAGCAAGATAGCGCATCAAGTCAATATAATGACATGCTTCACCAATAATTCGCCCTCCACCTACATGAATATCTTGCGACCAGTGCTCCTTTGGAATATATCCTGCATTCATAGTCATTATAAAAGTTTTTGGCATTGGCTTTTCATTTAGTAAATGCTTAATTTTTTGAATATGAGGAGCAAATCTTCGATTATAACCAACCATCACTATCTTACCTGATGCTTTCTGAGAAGCTTCTATGGCATCAATTTCAGGATGATTTAGGGCAAGTGGTTTTTCTACAAACACATGCTTTCCTTTTTCTAGTGCAGCAATACACTGGGTCGCATGAAAATTGTGTTGAGTTGCTATAACAATAGAATCTGTTTCGTCTTTAAGAGCTTCATTAATGTCAGTGGAAGCTTTAGAAAAACTATTTTTCTTACCATGATGGACAGCACTAACACCCCCGCTAGTTACTAAAGTGGTCAATGTAGCTCCAGCAGCTTTAAATGCTGGGATTAATATGCGTGAAGCGTAATTACCACCGCCTATAAATGCGACATGACCTTTTACAGGCATTATAGATGTTATAGGATCCTTAAATTCCACGGTACTTTTAATAATATCTTTATTAACAGAATTAGAATAGTTTAAGAGAATTCCTAGAGATGTTTTATCATCTAACTTTTGATATGCCAATTTTGCATCATCAATAGAAAAACGATGACTTACCAAGCTCTTAATATTTATTGACCCTACATTCATTAACTCAAGGACAGCTTCAAAATTACGTTGCTCAGTCCAGCGAACAAAGCCAATAGGATAATCATTGCCTTGATCTTCATATTCTTCATCATATCGGCCCGGACCATATGAGCATGAAACTTGAAATGATAATTCTTTTTCATAAAAATCTGCTCTATTAAGATCAAGACCAACAACACCAATAAGAACAATTCGTCCTCTTTTTCTGCACATAGCTGCTGACTGATGGACTACACTATTACTACTTGAGCTTGCCGTTATAAGAACTGCATCAACACCTCTAGATTGAGTAAGCGCAGCAGCAGTGATAATTGGATCTTCTCCTCTTGACAAATTAACTACTTCAGCACCAAAGCTTTTAGCAAGTTTGCATTTAGTGCTATCAAAATCAATGCCGATTACGCGACAGCCATTTGCTTTAAGGATTTGAACTGAAAGCAACCCTATTAAACCCAGTCCAGTTACAACAACAGTTTCTCCAATAGTTGGATTAATTAACCGAATACCCTGCATAGCAATAGCACCCATTATGGTGAATGAGGCGGTCTCATCGTCAACATTTGTTGGGATAGGGCATATAAGATTTTTTGGTACACGCACTACCTCAGCATGTGGACCATTAGAGACTACTCGCATACCAGGCGAGATACCTGTATCACTACCGTCTATAACGGAGCCAACGTTGCAGTATCCTAGCGGCATAGGGTGATCAAGTTTAGATTTAACAGCATCGTAGGTCGCTGATATACCATCAGTTTTAACTTTATTAATTACTTCTGCCACCTTATCTGGTTGGGATGTAGCTTTTCTTAATAAGTTAGATTTACCAAAATCTACCAACATACGCTCAGTACCAACAGATATGAGTGACTTTTTACTTGCAATCAAGAGATATCCTGACTTTATTTTTGGGCAAGGTATGTCTTGCAATGAAGTTTCACCATTTCCTATATTTTGTAGTACCTGTTTCATGTTATCAACCTGCTTTGAAATTGGTATATTTGCCATCAAGAAAATCATTAGTGTTGCATTTAACAACCTTTCCTGTCTCAATTGCTTCTTTGATCTTAAGAATTAAGAGACCTGTTGCATATACATATTCAGGATCTTCACCCTTAGCATTATTATCTAATGAGGATATATATGAATGAAGAATATTCTCTTTATGACCATGATCACGATGGATTTTTGATACTGTGTCAGTTTTATTTATTGTAACTAACTCAAGAGAGCCAAAATCTCTAAGATTAGCTAAAAGATTACCTTTGTGAACATTAAGATACTCTCTAACCCCTTCGAAGGTATGACCTTTGGCAGAAAAAGTTAAGCCAGCCTGAGAGCCATCCGCAAAAGAAATAGAGACCGAGAAGTCTGATTTTGAGTCAACTGCAACTGCTGGGCTTATGGAGCAAGGAAAACAATTATCCAATCCAACTAGATGAATGGTTAAATCTGACCAATGACAAAGATTGCCTAAAACGCGACCACCCTCTTGTTTATCAAAATACCAATGGTCATCTGAAATTCCATGGCCAGCAATAAACCAATTAACCATTATTGGACCAGTTTGCTGGTCAATAGATTTCATAAGCTTTTTAAAAAGAATACTTTTGGGGCGATTGAAACCTAAGAAGGTTTTTGTTTTTACAGCAGAAATCATTACAGCAACCAATTGATTGAGCTGAGATAGGCTAACAGCATGCGGCTTTTCTATGTGAACATCTTTGCCCGCTTCAAGTGCCTTTACAGCATATGTAGCATGACTATGGTGATTTGAAGCAATGTAGATGATACGAATATTTTTATCTTCCAATATCAAATCAAAATTAATAGTTGCACAATAAACATTATATTTCTCTGCCAGTGATCTAGCTTGTGACTTTTTAATATCTAGAGCGTACTTAATTTTCCCTGCTGAAGATTTTTTTAGATAATAAGCAATAGTTGAAAATGCAAAATTACCGCAGCCAATAATAGCAATGTCACCATTATCTTTAGCAGCTGGATTAACCCAACTATCGCCATCAAAGTCACCTTTACTTTTCATGTGTTGCTGTGCTCGGACCTTTGTATAGGTTCGAGACAAACCAAATATTTTTATATATCTCAAGACTTTCTGTATTTTGAAAGTTACTGGAGCTTTAAAGTAATCCATTTATAAACCTAATTAAATTTTTATTGACGTGAGAGGAGCATCCATTGGTTGCCCGAAACCTTAGATAATAGCTTATATCAGTGAATTTTGCATATTGTTAGTCAGTTCGTTTTAATTTCGAATAAAGTCATTTAACGGAACTGACTATACGCAGGAACTCATGTGTAGCCTCTTGATAGCTCATCATTTCCGAGGCTCTTTTAAGAGAATTCTCTCTCATAAGAATTAGTTCATCTTTATCAGCTAATAATATTTCAATTTGTGATGTAAGATTTTCTTGACTGTAAGCATCAAAGTACTGAGCTCCATCTTGACATGTAAATGGAATGGCCGTTCTATCTGACGCTAATATTGGCGCGCCACAAGCCATAGCTTCAATAAGAGTATATCCACTGCTCTCAACTAGCGATGGAAATATAAATAGCCGACATCTTGAATAAGCAAATCTAAGCTCATGTTTTGTTACCATCCCAGTAAAAACCACCCTATCTTCAAGTGAGTATTTAGAGACCAACTGAGATAACTTCGAACTATAGGGCTGATCTGCTTTTTTACCAACAATGTAAAGCTTAATATCTGAACTATGTTTTGTGATGTAACTATTAAAAGCCCCTATAAGACGTTCTATATTCTTGTATGGATGAAGATGGGAGACACACAACAGGTCATCATGAGTTATATTAGCAATTAAATTAAATGATTCAATATCAGTATCTGATGGCTCATAAAAATTATCTTTTCCGCACTCAATCAGGAATTGAGCTTCAGTAGAGTAATTATAATTACTTAAAAAAAGCTCTTTGGAGTATTGTGATTCATGTATTACGACATTTGATGTGTATCCTGAGAGTAATATAAAATACTTATTTATAAAATTTACAAAACTGGTCGAGAATCTGGATGTGCTATAAACATCATCGCTAAAAGGACCCACTGTCGCTATCCACTGTGCTTTTATTCTAGTGGTTTTGATAATTGGAGAGATGTTCCCAGGGCAAAATAAGATGTCTAAATCATCAACCATAGACCATATCGGTAAACAGAACTGCCCCCAAAAAACTCTAAAGAAATTTCCATAAGATGCAGATTTAGATATTCTTAGAGTGCATTTACTAGTAATGAAATTGCCCATTACCTCTAGATTCTCCTTTTTGGTATATAAGATTAAATCTGCCTTAGTAAATTTATTTGAGAGCTCTGTTACAAACTCTAATAAATGACCTAGAGAACCCCCATGAGGTGTAAATGTTGCATCAATTCCTATTTTCAATTAATTATCTCGCTAACTCCGAGACAACTTGATTGACAACAACATCTTCTAATTGGTACCAAATTGGCAAGCATATATGCCTATCCTTGACTTCATTAGCATCAGCGCCTAAAGCATAATCATATACAGGCGATGTTCTAGTCTTAATCTGCTCAAACTCACTTGTAGGGTCTGATGATCTTGAAAGTAATAAAAATTTATATAAATTAGATCTCTGACCCTCCGATGAAGGGTCTATAAATTCCCAACCATAATTATTACATGCTGCAATATACTTTTCTGCAATAGCATATTTATTATCTATTATAGCCTGGGTCTCTCTCAGAACAGAGAAGCAGAGCAACGCTCCAATCTCTGACATTCTGTTATTAATTCCTAAATCTAACTCCTGATCAAATCGATCATAAATTGAGTACTTCTGAACCATTTCAAAGAGCTCCTGATCATCTGTCACAATGATCCCACCCTCGCCTGCAGGGACAGATTTCGTGGCATACAATGAATACACCCCAGCATCACCGAAAAGGCCTGTATGCTTCCCATGCAAAGTAGATCCAAGGCTATGCGCACAATCCTCAACCAAGGCGACACCTTTTTCTTTGCATAGAGAAGCAATACGCTCGATATCTGGATTGACCCACCCACCTATGTGCGTTAATAAAAATACGCTCTCATCAGGTTTTTCTAGCAAGGCGATAAAGTTAGCTACATGCTCATAAGTAGGCATCAAATAATCAAGAGAACAATCCACATAACCAATTAGATCTAAACCCGAAGATAATGACATGGCCTTTACGCCATACATTGTGTTACTTTGAATGAATATTGTATTTTTATTTTTATATGTTTTAAGAACATTCAGCAAAGCTAAAATACCAGCACCATTGGAGTTGGCTGCCAATGCATATGGCGCTGAACTAAAAGAGCAAGCCCAATCAGCAACTTCTTTGTTCCATTTTCCCTCTGCAAGATTTCCGGACGAAAATATCTCTTTATAGTTAGCATCAAAATGCTCAATGGCTAATTTTGGTATCTTGATCATTCCCATTATATTTCTCCTTTATTATCTAAAATTTCTTGCCAGGATGTCCTTGAAATTACATTTGACTCCATGTCCTCAGTTTTAGTTGGGGTGTTAGTCATTGGGTTGTACTTATAAACTCTCCTGAAGAATTCTGGTGCCATACTAAAAGCTAACGTGAACTTACCTAGCACTACTGACCATATTTTAGGGCTATGCTGATTGATATGATATAAATAATTTCTTTTTTCTTTCTTCTGTATTAACTCTCTTTTTAGCCCGACATAATCATCAATAATGTTTATTCCAGGATTCCTGATCTTATGCTGCTTAATAATATAATCAAGATAGGGTTTAATCTCAGACTCTTTTGCTACGGTAATTCCTCCAGCCAAGCCTATACCGTTACCTTTTTTTAGAAGATTTATGCATGACTTAGTGTAGTAATCAAGCTCAACAAAACTTCGCTCTTCATCTGGGACATTTTCAACAACAGCCATTGGCGCATACCCTGTAGTAATTGGGATATCAAATTTCTTAGAGATAACATCTGGGCTACAGATCACGACATTATTAGCGTAATAAGAATTACCATCTGTCTCAACACTCACCCCAGAACCAACTTCATTGATACTTACAACAGCCTCAGACGTCACTAGGTCCATACCGGCTTCCTGTGCTGAATTTAGAATGTCAGCAAATAAAACTCTCGAATTCATAGTTAAATCTGGGCTATCAACTTGAAGAAATTGATTGTAATTTTGTAATTGCTTATATATCAAATTTAATGAATACCTCAGCTTAACCTTAGATGGCCCATACTCAGAACCTCCAGCGCGTCTTCTCAACCAATCATGATTCTTGATTAAATTGGTTACATTTACTGATCGGGACACTAATGACATCCAAACTGGGTTTAACTTTCTAATCTTATATCTATATTCAATATGATCATCATTAAACCACCCAGTACTCCCAACAGAAATACCATTCTGCGTTCGAGTTAAATTCATTCTATTAAAACCACTATAGTATTCAAAAAGATCATCCATAGCTCCCAATAGGTACCTAGTGGTACTAAGATTATCAGGTACTAATGAATACAATGTGCCTGTATGAAGCCACTCATGAAATACTTTGCTAGTTTCCGAAGCAACTTGACTATTTTTTTCAATAAGAAGAACTGACTTACCTTCGCGCGCAAGAATCTCTGAGATCGAGATACCGGAAATTCCTCCGCCAACTACAATCCAATCATATCGTTGATCATTCATATTAAAAAAGTACCCGCAGTTTTATTTCATTGACAATCAAATTTTAAACCTATAAAAAATAACAATGAAATAGTCTGAAAAATTAACATCCATATCCAATTCCTCAAACGTTAGAATAGCTTTGTGATTCTTCGTAAGAGTTCAGAGATTATTGTATATATAATAATTTTATTTCCTATAGGTTTAAAATATCTAAGGGCTGATAGGTTCATTTTTCTATATAGACTTCTCCATATAAACCTCACAACCAATGATTGTTCATTAGAATTGCCTGATTTAGAAATAGTATCCAGCCCCTTTAAGCAAGAATCATAGTGGTTATCATAGAATTTTTTTGCTAAGTGTATCGAGTCATTGTGCATAAGGTAATTATTTCGAGATAATGAATCATCTAAAACCCTATATTTTAAAATAACTTTATCAACACTTCCAAAGGTTGCGCCATGATCATGCATTCTGACCCATAAATCATAGTCCTCAGCCGTCTTATAAATTGATTGTCCATACAATAAATCATAATCATGAAGAAAGCTTGTTCTTAACATTACGGATGGATGAGCAAACGGAACGTTAAATGTCAAAGAAAGCGTACATGCATAATGGTTTAGTGGCGCAATCCCAATTCCGTTAATTTTACCTGTGCTATCCATTAATAAGTAATGTCCGCCACAGATGTCTAGATGATTTTTATCCATATGCTCTAGCTGATCTTCAATTCTATTTGCTTCAGATAAATCATCAGCATCCATCCTAGCAATAAATGTTCCTTTACTTATTTTTATCCCAATATTCAACGCGCCAGAAATACCGCTGTTATCTCCATTGATATATGAGACACGCGAATCAAGACTGCAGTACTCTTTAATAATATCTAAAGACGTATCATTAGAATTATCATAAATAATAATCAACTCTAGATTATTGTGTGTCTGAGAAAGGATGCTATCAACAGCTTCTCTTAGAAAAGCAGCTGAATTCAAAACTGGCATAATCACAGAAACCAGTAACGAATTATTTTTATTAATCATAAGTACTCATTTATTGAGAGAACTCGCGATCCTGCAGACTCTATATTAAAATTCACTTCTTTAAGGTCTGTATATTTTTTTAATAAGATCACTTAGATCTATCATGTTAATAAAACCAGTCAGTGTTAGAGAGTAAATCCAGATTCTTGCGCATCATCATAAAACATCTTCACAGTTTCTAATGAATACTGATTTAGATCTTTCCCAAGATCTTTCATACTTTTTATCAAGCCTGGTGTTAATGTGATAATGTCTGTGCCACATCTCTCGGCTTGAATAATATTAAACACCTCTCTGCTGCTTGCCCAAAGAGTTTCAATATTATCATCTCCTATAGCTAAATTAGTTGCGTATTTCATGGTGTCTTCGGGGTCAATCCCAGCATTTGCAATTCTTCCAGCAAATATAGAAATGATTGAGTTTGCTGAGGGATTCAATGAAGAATATACCTGCTCAATCTGCTCGATGGTAAAAATAGCAGTTATATTTAGTTTGACTCCTTCATTACTTAGTTTTTTTATAAGTGAGTAAGTGTATTCACCTTTTGTATTTGATACTGGTATTTTCACCCAAACGTTCTTTCCTAAATCTCTAAGGATCATGGCTTGTCTATACATATCATCTAATTCATCTGAGAATACTTCAAATGAAATTGACTTTTCTTTTACTGATGATAAAACTTCCTTGGCAAAGGCTAGATAATCAGTTATTCCTGATGTTTTCATTAATGTTGGATTGGTAGTAAAACCATCAACAAAATTTTCTGCGTCCATTCGGATGATCTCTTGAGCATCAGCCCCATCAGAGTATATTTTTATTTTTAAATCTTTCACTTTGTTGACTCCCATTTCATTTCATTTTCAGTAATAGCTGGATGAGAAACTAAAGCATGCCATACGACTGCTTGCCATCCTTCTGTGTGTGGTGTTATTAATTTGTCGTCTATCGTAGGGATAACAACAACATCGTCGCTAGATTCCTTAACAAATCCTCCGTCCTTGCCTACGATACCAAAGATACTGGATCCCATCTCTTTGGCCATTTTAATGCACTCGACCAAATTTACACTGATATTTTTTTCTAGTGAGCCTCCGCCAACAGAAAAAACAAAAATTCCGTCATTGCTATTAAACCGACTAACTTTCAGCCAATTAGAATAAGACGTATCCCAACCATCATCGTTAATTCTTGCAGTTAATTCTGAAACATTGTCAGTTGGGGTATAGCATTCAATGTTTGCTATCTTTCTAAAGTCATTGACCGCATGGCTCGCATGGCCTGCTCCACCTCCAGATCCTATAAAAAAAAGCCTTCCATTCCTTTCTCTTAGTGTGGACAGTCCCTTAGCAATGTTTTCAATAATTTCAGGATCTAGGCTATTTGCTATTTGTGTTGTTTGATCTAGGTAAATTTGAGAAAAGGACATTATATGATTCCTAATAAATTGTGTTAAATAAGGCTAATTAAACTCTGAATTTTATTATTAAATATTATATGGGTATTATAATTTGTGTCTAGTAATAAGGTACTAATCCCTGCAGAGTTTGCAGATTGAACATCTTTTATACTATCTCCAATCATTATGCATTCATTATGCTTTAAATTATTGGTAGAAATGGCCTCTAATATCATTCCTGGTTTAGGTTTTCTGCAACTACAATTGTCTTCATCATCATGCACACAAACAAATAATTTCTTGAAAGGTAAAATATTCATCAATTGATCGTGCATGTTTTGTAAATCATCTAATTTTAGAAGTTTTCTTTTAACGTCTGGCTGATTGGTAACTAAAAAAAAGTTATGGTTTTTATCAATTTTTTTTGCAAAATTTAAAAAATCATCTCTGAATTTAAACTCTTCCAAGGACCTTGGTGATGAAACAATGTCATCCCTTAGAATCACATCATTTACAATGCCATCTCGATCTAGAAATATATTCTTAAACTTATTTATCTTCATATTTTATAAAAAATTCTTCAGCTTTTTTATAGCTCTTTGGTGTTCCAATTTCATAAAATCTTTTCTTGGCTTCAAAATATTGAAGTTTTGTAAATTTTGAGAATCTCTCTTGTATTAAACTTAAGTCAAACGATTGGATTGTATTATCGAAATCGGAATATTTATAAATACCAATTCCATAATCTATATAATCAGATAGGTGACTAGGATTAGCTTTATTGTAAACAATATTATTGCCATTAAAATATATATTACTTCTGTCATACCTACCATCATTTTTATAGATAACTATTAATGGCCCTAAATTTTTATTATATGAATCACAAACATCTAAAAAATTAACTCTTAAAAATGAATCTCCGTAAATCACGAATGATGGTGAGCCTATTCTTTTAATAATATTTTTCACCGCTCCCCCTGTTCCCAAAGGCAAAGGTCCATCCTCAATAAGATTAATAGTAATATTTTGAAAACTATAATTTTTTGTAAAATCATAAAAATATTCTGAAAGATGCCCTATAGATAAATAGACATCTTGTGGCCCAAATTTCTCAAGATATTTTAATTGATAATATAAAAAAGGTTTATTATTAACCTCTAAGAGGCATTTAGGTGTTTCTGCTGCAATCGACCCTAGTCGTGTTGCTAATCCACCACATAAGATAATATAAGGGTACATCTTATGAAGTAACTAAACTTTTGGTTCCCTCAAAGTCAAATTTAAATCTCACTTCGTCCATTCCAGCACTAGTTAAAGCTTTTCTTAGTTTAGCTCTGTCATGAGCCATAAACATTAAAAATCCTCCTCCACCAGCGCCAACTAGCTTTCCTCCAATTGCTCCATTTTGCATTGCAATATCATACCAATCGTTGATCTTTGGATTGCTCATGCCGCCAGATCTTTTTTTCTTATTTTCCCAATGTTCATGCATCAACTCTCCAAAAACCCTTGTGTCTCCTGATTCCAAAGCTTTTTTGCTTTCAAAGCCTAGCTTCTTTACCCTGTGAAGATTATTTAGCATGTCTTCATCATTGTGTTTTGATTTGCTATCCTGGTCTTTTAGAATTTTGCCTGCACTTCTAGAATATCCAGTAAAAAATAACATTAGGTTATCTTCTAAATCGTATAAGGTATCGTCTGAAATATTTAAAGGCTTGTAATCTACAGTATCATCTTTATTGAAAGTAAAAGAGGAAATACCACCAAACGCTGCTATATACTGATCTTGCTTACCAATTGGTTCTTTTAGTTTATTTATTTCTATATCGCAAGCTAGTTCGGCTAGCTCATCTGGATGAAGATTTTTAGATGAATTTATATATAATGCTTTCAAAAGTGCGGTTGTAAAACTTCCTGAGGATCCTAAACCAGTTCCAGATGGTAAGTCAGCAAGAGTTGTTATTTCAATATTTTTTCTGAATCCAAGTTTAAGACTTTCTCTTATAATCGGATGTTTAATATCTTCTATATTATTCACATTTTCGTACTCTGAATATTTTAATGCGTATCCATCTTTAAATGGATTCATTACGGATACAAAAACATATTTATTGATTGCGGCTGCAATCAAAAAGCCTTCATTCTCTTTGTAGTAGGATGGTAAATCAGTGCCTCCACCTCCTAGTGATATCCTTAAAGGACTTCTAACAAGTATCATTGAGTTTCAACTCCTTTCTACATTCTTTTAAAAGCATCATAATTTTTCACCAGCTGTAAGATTATATGGATATATTTAACTATCTAAAATATTCTTTGCATAGTTAGAAGATATTTTTCTAAGAGCCGTTATTCTCTCTTTACCAATTAAACCAGCACCAACTATGAGAATTTTCATTCTGTTCTCCTGAACTTAAAGTGATTTTCATCAAGCTCTTCTTGAAAATATTTTTCGAGATCATCGCGCACGTGAACAAAGCATTCATTTAATTTGATAGAAGGAATTTTATCTAAGATGAAGTTTAAAAAAATTTGTTGGTTCATCTATACTTGTTCGTGTTTTTTTGCAAAGCCCCATGTGACTCAACAGTTACAAACATATCAGTGCTTTTTACTGCTCCTGGAGCAAGAGCTATTATTGAGGCATTTTTATAATCTTTTTTAAACTTAATACCTTTATCTTCAACGGCTCTTACAACAGTAACTTTTGACAATGAATATCCAGAAAAGTCAGGATACCCATATGCAGAACCTCCGCCACCGATTGAACCTCTAAGTGATGCTTTAGCTATAATCATGATTGATCAGATAATTAATCGCTAGGCTTAGTGCCTGTTTTGAATTGTGCTTATTCTGCCAACCGAGTGTCCTGATTTTATTTGTATTCATACGAAGAATAGGAACATCACCGACCCAACCGCCTTTCTGATCACCATATATAACTTTTGTCTCACCAGTTAAGTCCAATGCATATAATATTTCTGAGACAATTTCTCGGACTGTAATGTTTTCGTCTGTAGCTATGTTAAATACGTCAAAACGATCCAAATCATTAGTATTTTCTAAGGCAATCATAATTCCATTATAAATATCTTCGACGTGTATATATGATTTTGACTGAAATCCATCACCTAAAACTTTCAAATAGGATTTATCCTTTCTTAATTTCTTTACTAGATCATAGGCAACACCGTGTGTTTGGCGTAAACCAACAACATTAGCAAATCTAAATACTCGAGCAAAAAGTCCATTCATATGACAAAAAGCAGAAATGAAGGATTCGGCTGATAACTTTGAAGCACCATAAAAAGAAACTGGCTCAAGAGGTGCATAATCTTCTGATAAAAGAGCGTCATTTGCGTCTCCATATACACCACTCCCAGAGGGAAAAATCAAATTTTTTACGTTGTGATCTACCATAGATCTAAGTAATCGATGAGTGCCTATTGTAGTTATCCTAAAGTCAACTTCAGGATCATCCACGCCCATTGAGATATTTGAGTTGGCTGCAAAATGAAAAATTGTGTCTATACCTGATAGGTACTTAGAATAGTCACAATTAAGAATATCTTCTTCAAAGATGTGTATATTCTTTTTATCTTTCAAGCATTCATAAGCTTCTTTTGAATATGCAGAAAAATCATCCAAGATAATAATTTTTTTCTGTAGTGACATTTTTTCAGCAAAATAAGATCCAATAAATCCCAAACCACCTGTAATCAGAATGTTATTTCCAATATTCATCTTGTTACCTTTTAATTAAATTAAATTAAAGTTAAAAATAGTTGAATTGGTTTGACTAGATTCTTAAGATGCATCATATAGTCGACCACAAAATTTTATTATCAGCTTTTTCAGCTGCCTTAGCCTTAAACCTATACAATAATAACATCTTTTACTAATAATTTGTGGCGATATAGGGCACATAACCTAACTCCCCTCAAATCAATTAATTCGAAACCATTCTGCAACAAATAGTTGGTTACTGGAGCCAAAGCGCTTTCTGAGTTTAGACCTCTTTTATACCCCAAGTCAGCAGCCACATACTCTACAAGCTTAAGTTTGTCACCGAGCCCATCCAATACTTATGGCTCAGCTCCTTCTGCCTCAAGCTTCAAGTATTTAATTCTGGCATCGATAAACTTTTCAAAACGAACTGCTTTTGAAGTTATCATCTCACGGCAAGAAGTACACACTGCGTCTCAATTTTCATAGAAAACTACTATAGTTAACTGATTGCATTTTTTTATAGGAGATTAAAATTCCTGCCCACGCCAAAATTGTAATACCTCAGCAAGAGTTGTCTTAATTTCACGCCGTGGTTGCCATCCCAGCATCTTGATTTTCCCAGGATCACCAATTCTTATAAGTTCATCGATTGACCTAATTTTTGATGCATCTATTTTTTCATTTAGGATGTACTTCGATTGTTTTTTAAAAAGATCTAGGACAGATCTTAATGAATATCCTACTCCTGAACAGATGTTATAAGATTCTCCAGTGATTCCTTTGTTAGCAATTAGATAAAGTGCTTCAATGCCGTCAAGAACATCAAGAAAATCACGTACAATTTCAAGATTCCCAACCTCTATATATGATCTATGGCCTAGTTCAATGGCTACAATACTTCTTGCAAAAGCGGAGCAAACATCGTCTACCTTTCTAGGTCCAATAAGAAAAAATGGTCGTGCAATCACAATGTCCATGTTATTTTGCTTAATATACATTTCAGCAATTTGTTCCATGTTGTATTTGCTTAAGCCATAAGCGCTTGAAGGGCCTATTGAATATTCTTCATTAATTGCTTTATTGCTTAATGATGGCCCATAGACAGCACTAGAACTAGCAAAAATTACCCTAGGTATTTTATCTAGTTTTTTTAGTGACTCTAATAAATTAATTGTGCCTATTGTGTTGACTCTAAAAGTATAAGCTGGGCTAGCTAAAGATGACCCTGGTGAGCTCTGTGCTGCCAAGTGAAAAACTATATCTGGTTCATATTCTATAATAATCTTGTCTAATTCATCTGGTTCTAGAATAGAACTTTTAATTAGATTCAAATTATCATTTCTTAAATATTCTAATTTAAATTCTCTACTAAGAGCACAAACTTTGTGACCTCTTTTTATTAGAAGATCAACCAAATGGCTCCCGATAAAACCACTAGCTCCAGTAACTAAATATTTCATTGATTTAAATCACTCAAATATCTAACTTATTAAAAATTTAAAAGGTTTCATTTAGATGTGGTGAGATTCTAAAAATCGTCAAAATTAAAACTAGGTATATGTATAGTTTTTCCTAATCTTTCAGCCTCATAAGACCCTAGAGCCACTTTGAGGGAAGCAAGGCCATCATTTCCATCACCTATCGGAGAGCGCTTCTCTTTTATTGCATTAGTAAACTCTTTCCATTCTTCTTTCCACGAAATATCTCCACCTCTATACTCTGTAACGTGGTAATTGAATGGGGCTTCAAAGTCTCTTTTACCAAAAATTAGTTTTTCATTACCATAACTTGAACCTAAACCGTCTATTTCAAGATAGCCTTCTTCCCCAAATACTTGGAAATTAAAAAGGTTCTTCCAGTGAGTTAAGCTTGCATGAATACTCGCTGTAGCTCCTGATTCCATTCTAAAAATTGCCATTCCATTATCATCTAACGTTTGATTCTTAAAATACTGGATCCCCGTCATACTAGTTACTTCTGATACTTCACCCATAAACCATCTAAATAAGTCAATTGCATGAATTCCTTGCTCTACAAATTGACCTCCGGCTGCATGGTCAGGGTCTGAGCGCCACTCTTCTTCATGTTCAGGTCTGCCGCATATTCCATAATTACACCTTCCAAAAAGTGGCTTTCCAAGCTCTCCTGAGTTAAATATTTTTTTTGCTTCAGCTACAGCCGGGTGATGACGATGATTAAAACCACATTTCAGAATTACATTACTTTCATTTGCAACTTTTATCATCTCATTTGCTTCTGAAATTGTTCTGCTCAAGGGTTTTTCACAAAGGACGTGTTTACCAGCTTGCATTGCAGCTATGCTAATTTCAGCATGAGTATCAGGCGGGGTTAAAACCATCACTGCATCAATCTCTTCTCTTGCTATATGGTCTTTCCATCCTATTCCTGACTCACACCCAAACTCATCAGCAATCTTTTGGGCATTTTCGATATGCTCAGCTGTAATAATCTTAATTTCATCTTCTGAAGAATTAAATACAACAGGTGCTCTTCTCCTCGCCTGCAACCCAGCTCCAATTATAGCTACTTTCATAAACTCACTCCTGTATTTCTTCCTCTTCCTATGTCTAAATATGTAAAACCTAAATCTTCTAAAGACTTAAAGTCCAAAATATTAGCAGTGTCAATTACCAAAGGATTGGAATCCATATGCTCTTTGATGCGCATAAAATCAAGATTATGATAATCGTCCCAGGGTGTAATTAAAATTAGAACCTTAGAATTAATTAAGGCTTCATAAGGGTCATCATAAAATTTGAAACCAGAGTAAGATTCTAATTCATTGCGGTCGGCTTTTGGATCATGGCATGAAACTTTTGCTCCTTCTGCAACTATTGCTTCAATAATTTCTAAAGAAGCGGATCTTCTTAATGTACTTGTATCGGGCTTATAGGTTAAACCTAAAACACTAATTTGGAGATCTTGAAGCGAACTATATATTTTTTTTATCTTCCTAATGACCAAACTATTTTGTTTATTATTGGAACTCCACACACCATCTAGCAATGGTGATTCTAAATTATATTTTGATGATAGCGATCTAAGAGTTTGAATGTCCCTTGCCAAAGTTGCCCCTGAAAAACCCAAGCCAGGTCTTAGCATTGCTTGTTTTCCTACGCGAGGTTCTAGTTTTAACATCTTTGCTATCTCATGCCCATCAGCTCCTATCTCATCACAAAGGTTACCTAATTCATTCCCAAAAGTTACTGAAAGAGCTAGATAAGAGTTCAAAGCATGTTTGGTCATTTCTGCAGTAACTAGATTGACGTGATTCCATTCTACATTTAAGGGGGCAAGTAAGTCCCTAGCCCTCTTAAATGAATCTAAGCTATCTGCTCCGATAACCGGGAGTGCAGGGTTGTTAAAAAGTTCAATAGCTTTGCCTAATCTCAGATTTTCAGGACTGTATGCTAAGTCAAATTTAAGCTCTGGATTCTTAGATTTTATTCTCTTGATAATCTCATGACAGGTTCCAACAGCGACCTGGGCTGTTACATACAGGATTGTTTTATCTTCAAGAATTGGCGCAATACAATCGACTACATCATAAATTTCAGAAAGGTCGCTTTGATCATTATCATCGACTGGAATATCAAACATCAACATAACTTCCATTCGATTCTTAAAACTATCTTGAATATTAGAACTAAATCTTAAATTTTTGTTATTTATTCCACTTTTAATTAATTCATCTAAGCCTGGTTCAAACAACGGGGCATTACCTTGATTTAATTCTTCTATGCGCAGCCTATTTAGATCAAAACCTATAACGTCATATCCATATTCTGCCATGCAGGCAGCTCCAACTACTCCTTGATGCCATAAACCAACAACAGCTATCTTCTTCAATTTAGCTATTCTTGCCTAGCATTCTTTTTACAGCTACTCTTACGGCTTTATCGGAATCTAATTCTGTAGACCATCCAAATTTATTAATTTTATCTACCGATATATAAACTTTAGGCTGATCACCTGGCCATGCTTGTTTTTTTCCTTCTATTTCTAGAATTGCATCTGAATATCCCATTTCTTCCTTTATAATTTCTGCAATATCTATAACCTTTGAAGTAGTGTCAGCACCTAGATTAAAAATATCACACGGCTTTTCTTCATCCATAGATATGTTTCTAAAAGCAAAGGCCATTCCTTCGATGCACTCCTCTACTAAAAAATAATTCTTTTCTTGCTGACCATCCCCATAGATAAGTAACTTTTTAGGATCATCTCTTAATCGTTTAATAAAATCTACTATGACTCCATGGGTCATTCTTCCTCCGATAACATTTCCAAAACGAAACATCCAGCCACGCAACCCATAAAGATGACAATAGGCAGAAATAAATGCCTCACTACCTATTTTTCCCGCTGCATAGTTTGAAACAGGAAGCAAAGGCCCTGCTGACTCAGACATTGATACATCCTTACAGAGTTCTCCATAAACAGCACCCGTTGAAGAAAAGATAATGGGTTGTATCCCTGCGATTCTCATAGCTTCAACCACATTGAATGTCCCTACTACACAATCCATTAAATCTCTACGTGGCTGCGCATGGCCGCCAATTATGTCGGTGTTAGCGGCAAAATGCCAAACAAGATCGTATCCTTTAATGGTTTCTATGAGTTTATCAACATCAAGAATACTTGCCTCGATAAATTTGAAATTTGGTTCCCCAAAATGATGCTCAATGAATTCTCTCTTTCCATTTGAGAGATTATCGTAAACGGCGACTTCATAGCCCTGAGAAAGCAAAATATCTACTGCATGGCTGCCTATAAACCCAGCTCCGCCAGTAATGAATATCTTGGTTATAGAATTTCCAAACATCATATCTCTCGTAAGTTTCTCAATATTTTATCTGTCACGAATGAACTACATTTTGATCAAGCTATGATACATCATCTGTTAGCCTGTTTATAGTAATGCGATATCAATTTATGTAATTGTCTACTTATTCTCTTTTTAGGGCCCACATTCTTTCTTTACCAATAGAACACGCCCCCCCCTATTACTAAAATAGACATAGAATAAATCCGTATAGATATAATTTAAGATTCATAGATAACTGTAACACTCTATACATTACCCTAATTGATAACTATCTATAGTTCTTTTTAGCGCTATAGTGAAATCTGTTACGGGGTTATTTGCCACAGATAAAAACTTTTTTGTACAAGAGCACCACTGATAGCCATCAAACTTTCTTGTGACCTCAGAGAAAGTAATATTTTTTGCAATACCCGTTATTTCTAAGATTGCTTTAGCTATTTCAAAGGTGCTAATAGAAAACCCATTGCCTATGTTATATATTTCACCTGAAGGTTTCAGTATATTCGCTAAAATTGTTATTCTTTGCACTTGATCTCCGACATAACAAAGATCACGTTCTTCATTTCCGCTACCTATTAACTCTAAATTAGGGGAATCACTTATTGCTTTTTGATACAAATCATAAATAATTTGTCTTTTCAAACCTTCTCCAAAGGTAGAGAATAAACGCAATGAGCCGCAGGATATATTATGATTTTCTGAAAATAATCTTAAGTATTCCTCGCAAGTAAATTTAGCCAACGCATAACTCGATAAAGGATGGCAAGTATCACTCTCTCTTTGAAAGGTATGAAGAGTTTTTCCATATACAGCAACAGAAGAGGCAAACCAGAGAACTCCTTTGAACTTGGTTCGAACTGATGCGGACAGCAAGTTAACAAGAGGGGTTATAGTCTGCTGAACATCATATATTGCATTATTCTCTGAGATACCTGGATAAGGGTTTCCGCTTAAATAGAATATTAAATCAAAATTATTATTTTGAAGCATCTCTGTAAAGCTGGTCTCAGAATAGTCACTCCTGAATGATTGACTAGTTTCAACAACATCATAAAATTTTGATGTTTTAAATACCTGATAACCATCCTTTTCATATGATTTGCATAAATGAGTTCCTATAAACCCAAATCCACCAATAACTAAAACTTTTTTCATTTTTTTCATTTAAGGAAATCTTGTAACGTCTCAACTAGATTTTTCAGGCCATCTTTAATATCAACATGATGATTGCCAATAAATAACCCTTGATTGTGAATAGTATCAGCGACATCGAGATTACCAAATATAGAATAGTCAAAGTAATGAATCATTTCATTTTTGATTATATTTCCAGATACGATAGGTCGACACTCTATATTATTAGCTATTAAAATCTCGACCAATTTATTTCGACTGAGTCCATAACTTTCATCAATGATCATTGAAAATCCAAACCATGAGGATGATCCTATCTCCTCTTGAAGCTTAATAAATGTAAAAGGTTTCATGCTGTCTTTAAAGAGAAAGTAATTAGCTCTGCGTTTCTCTATCAGGTTATCGAGTTTTTTAATTTGAGCAATTCCAACAGCTCCTGACATTTCAAGCGGTCTTAAATTATATCCTGGTAACACGAATCTAAAAGATTCAAAGAATGGATCAGCACTTTTTTTAGTTATTAAATTATTTGGAGGTAAATTTCTTGTCCATCCATGAGCTCTGATAGAAAGTAATATATGATAGATTTCTTCATCATCCGTAAGGATTAAACCGCCCTCCATTGTTGATATGTGATGCGAAAAGAATGCACTGCAACTGCTAACAAGACCAAAAGTACCAGTGCGTTTACCCATATTCTCTGAGCCGAGTGATTCGCAATTATCCTCTATTAATATTAGATTATGTTTTTCGCAAATTTGTATTAATTTTTGATAGTCAGCTGAATTTCCTAGGAGGTTTACAGCAAAAATAGCTTTCGTATTTAATGTGATGGCTGCTTCGACAAGATCAACATCAATATTGAGACTATTAGTATCTACATCTACAAACCTTAATTTTAAACCATGATAATACAATGGTGAGTAAGTGGTAGACCAAGAAACAGCTGGAACTATTACTTCATCACCTTGCTTAAGACTTTTGCCAATCTTTGTAAAGAATAATGCTGCTATCATTAAAAAATTAGCGGAAGATCCGGAATTGACCATTACGCAATACTTTGATTTATGGTAATCAGCAAATGCTTTTTCAAATTCAGCAACTTTTGGTCCCATTGTAAAAATCCCAGAAGCTATTACATCTTGCAATGCTTGGAGCTCCTCAGAATCCCAGGTCGAATGCGCAAGAGGTAAAGGTACTAGATTTTTCATTTGATAGTTTCCATTTGTTTTTTATTTCTATAATTAGAATATAAATTAAATCATCTTTAGTCTACGTGAGGTAATTGTAGCTTTCATATCATCTATCGTATCAACCTCAACCCACCCACCTTTTACAGGCACTGATGTAACGTCAATACCGGCATTGATAGTAGCTTGAATTAAGTCAGTCATATACGAATTTTCGAGTGATTTTCCTAGCATGCTACCATTCTCCAAAGCTGTTTGAAATACTGCCTTTATTTGGGACACTCCAAATGCTGTAAGTTTTATTAAGCCTATATATTGGCCCTGAATCTCTTCAATTGATTCAGGCTTTTGACCAATTTCAATTATTCGACCGTCCTCGGTAAGTCTTAAGGTTTCTGCATCATCCAAGGGATTATCACTTCGCGCTCTCCAATAGGTCTCCCAATCTTGATCAATAATTACAGAAATATCAGACGTGGAATTGAGAAGAGTTTCTAAGATTTCCTTAGAATAGACAATGTCTCCGTAGCTAACGATTAATTCTCCCGTCAACTCTTCATTTGCACTAAAAAGAGTCCAAACCATATTAGTTTCAAAGTATCTAGGATTTTCTTTTAATCTATCACCCTTACCCTTGAGCATTTCAATTTTATAACCACCAATAATAATAATGTCATTAATTCGCTCATGTTCTAATACATCTAGCTGTCTATCGATCAAACTTTTACCATCAATCTCTACCATACATTTTGGGTAATCCAGTGTGTATGGCCTCAATCTAGTACCTTCGCCAGCAGCTAAAATTATGGCATTAATCTTTTTATGTTTCATTTGAAATTAGTCTTATAAATCTATTTGTATCTATTGCAGAAATTATATTCTCTCTTTCTGGATGCCACATCCAACCTTCCCAGGGTAAGTCTTTATGAGCCATTGCCTCTATACTGCCATCTTCTGATGTTGCCAATACCTCAAATCCATCTGGACAGCCAGTTAAAATTTTATGGTGGTAACTATTAACTGAATGAGGAAAAGTATGTTTAACAGAATCAAACATTAACTGATGTCGTGTAGCTATGTGACCCTGAACATCCGTTAATTCGGCACCGCCATATAAAGCCATCATCTGCATGCCTCGACAGATCCCCAGCACAGGTATTGAATTCTTCACAGCCCAATCTAACAAATAGTTTTCAGTTAAATCTCTTTGAGTCATCTCTCCGATATCATTACCACCAGATAAAATTACAGCATCAAGTTGCATCAATTGAATCCAATTCTTTATGAGAAGATATTTTTTATTATCAAGCAAAGACTCTTCTACTAAAATATTAGGAATGAGCACAGGTGTTAAACCCATGCTGGCAACCCAGCTAACCATTCGCTGATCAAGAGAGTCTCTCCTCTCATTATGGCTAATAACTTGATCTATTCGCTGAGATATTCCAACTTTCATTTAATCCCCTAGAATCGCTAAATGTTTAAGTACCGGATGAATTATATAAAATATGTCGCCACCGGTATTGGTTTCTAATTCAAAATTAAAGCAGCCATTAGCAATATAACCTTGCAATGTTTCAACTAGCACATTAGCTCGGACTTCAGAATCATGGGTATGATCAATTTCGTTTCTTTGGGGTGGAGGGTTAAATTTTCTTCTGAGTAGAACCGGCCCACAATCAATATCTTTTGTAAGAAAAATAGAGGAAGCTCCAATCGTATTCTCAGCAATTAAGCTGAAGTAATTTGTCGTGCTTCCTTTATAGTCAGGCAAGTAACCTCCATGAACATGTAGAAACTTTTTGCCTGTTGCTAGAATCTTTTCCCGCAACAAAACACCACCAAAACCTGAAAAAATAAAAATAGACTCTTGTCTATTTTCAATTTCTGCAATTACCTCAGTACTATTAATATCCTTATTTTGGGAAATACCATATCGGATACCTGCTTTATCTAATAATTGCAATAATCTGTTATGTGTATTAATGGCCTTTTGTCCTGGCATCATTTCAGCGTCACTGTTTAGTAGAAGAAGAACATAGTTAGGAAGAAGCTTATTGTCTATTAATTTTTTAAAATAATGGAGCGTCCGGCTTGTATCTGCTGCCACCATCGCAATATCATCTAAGACCAAGATGAGACTCCCTTATCGTTAAGTAGGAATTTTATACTTTTTAATTCAGTAGACATTGCTATGTATAGTCCTTGCTTTGGAACAGCACTGAGGAGATCGTCATTCAAGGAGCAAAGAAGATCATTAATTTTCAAGCACGTACTTAGATATTTTATATTTTTTGTATCTGAATAACTCAGTATTAATAGTAGTGAAAAAAGCCAATATAAAATTACGCTTTTAGAGTCACCAAGCCCCTTGCGAATATTATTTGGGTGGTAGGTTTCATACAATTTTTTTGATACTTCAAATCGTTGAATTAAAAAATTTAGCCAAGCTGTAAGTCTCTCATCCTTAGCACCAGAAAGCTGGCTACCCAAAAGGAATAGGAGCAGTTCCTTTGAATAAATGATGTCACTTGTACCGAAAGCGCTAATGCTATTAAAGGATTTATGGATTAAGGAACGTTGATTTTGATCAAGAAGCAATAAAGTTGCGTCACAAAGATATCGTTCAATACCAACCAATTGCTCTTTATTTGCCTGAGATTCAAATCGTTTTATATTTTCATTTCTATTTGTAATATATGCATTTATAAATGCCTTGCCTTGAAAGGGCGTATACATATATTTGTGTGGCTCTTGAAGCCGGTTAGTATTAGTGTATTCGTAATTTATCATGATTGATTTTTAATAACTTCTACAATCTTTCTTGCGTGACTTAGTAAATCTGCTTCAGATCCACTATTGTCTATTACCAAATCAGCTTCTTTCGGTAAGTGGAATTCCAGATCCATGCCAGCAACATTAGATATTTCTCCTTTTGTATATTTACC
>Ga0115004_10000528_pt1 | contig 29150 bp, 25 predicted proteins | sample ArcticOcean_MG_C_10_FD_88737 | JGI IMG/M metagenome (GOLD analysis project Ga0115004, IMG submission 88737) | Marine microbial communities from western Arctic Ocean - ArcticOcean_MG_CB11_90 | ecosystem: Environmental > Aquatic > Marine > Oceanic | place: Arctic Ocean: Canada Basin | collected... | reverse complement strand
TTGGGTCGAGTTGTCGATGGTAAACTGGTCAACGACAAAGGCGAAGTAGTCGGCACAGTGGACGCGTCGGGTAGGGCTCGTAGTCTGACCGGTGCAGAGTTAGGTACCGCATCTATTGCACTGGTTAATGCACAAGGCGCGATCGTTGGTGAAACCACTCAAGTGGTGAGAGATGCGCGCGGTAACGTAGTTGGACGCGTAGTAGACGGTCAGGTGATTGATAACGACGGAAAAGTCGTCGGAAAGATAGGCGCCAACGGCAAGCCAGTTGCGAATGATGGTTCCAGTTTAGGCTCCGTTGAAACTGCCCTATTGGATGCTTCAGGAAACGTGGTTTCCTCAAAGCAAAAGGTCGTTCGAGATGCTCAAGGCAATGTAATTGGTCGTGTCAAGGATGGTCTGGTTGTTGATGATGAAGGAAACGTTATTGGCAAAGTTGGCGCCAACGGTGAAGCCCTGGCTACCGATGGATCAACCTTAGGAGTTGTTGCGGATGCCATCGTTGATGCCCAAGGCAATGTCCTAGAGGAAGGCGTTAGCGTGGTTCGTAATGCGGAAGGAGAAGTAATCGGCCGATTGGTTAATGGCAAAGTATTAGATGCATCTGGCAAGGAAGTGGGCACCTATAAAGACGGCATGGTTATTTCCTCTTTAGGAGAGGTTCTGGCTGTCGGCGCTGCGATAGGCACTGAAGGTCTTAGTGAGACCCAGGCGGCACTCGTAAAAGCGAGGTCCGTACCGCTGCCTAGAGTACAACGGATCGTAGATTTCATCCCAGGCGGAACAGCAGAGGAAGGTATAACACCGGTAGTTAAGGTGAGGTTGCAATAATGGAAATAGCAATGATTGTTAGAACAAAAGAAGTAGTTAGGCGCACCGTAAAACGTGCATTAATTTTGGTTGTCGCGTCTTTCGTTTGCCTTTCACAGGCGGCCCTAGCTGCTGAATGGCCACAGGTGTTGACACTGTTCGCAGGCCAATCTACGGTGATAGATGGCGGCGGTGCAGGGCGTATTTCGGTGGGTGACACTGAGATTGTCAGTACTACCATGTTAGAAAGTGGCGAAATAATTTTGATCGCCGAGGAAGAAGGTGAAACCAACATTATTGTTTGGTTTGACAACGGCCAGCGCAAGACTTTGCCTGTGGTTGTGGTAGCCAGTAATGGCTGGCGCGAATCCATGGAAGTTAAAGCGCTGCTTAATGACATTAACGGCGCTAACGTGCGGACTATTGGCAGCCGGATCATCGTAGACGGTCAGCTTGATCCAAGTGATCTCGCAAGGGTTGAGTCGCTAAAGGAGCGCTATGATGACATTTTGATTCTAGCGCGTGTGAAGAATGAATTTGAGCAATCAATGCTTCATTTTGATGTGCGGATCACGGAAGTAAGTCGTGATGTGACAGAAGAGCTAGGCATTGACTGGTCCAAGGGTTTTGCCGGACCATCGCTGGGTTATGAAAATATTTGGGGCGGCGATAATCTGGGTACTGTTTCTAGTGCAAACGAAAATGCCAGCAGCCCCGTTGCGAACATGATTGGCGCAGCAATGAATCCAGTAAATATGTTGGGGATAATTATTCCCGATCCGGCAGATGATCTCTCTGTAACGCAAGAACGTCAATTGGCGCGCGCTCAGCGACGTAGCTATACCAATTGGGGTATTGGCACATCCATAACGTCGATGATCAACGTGCTGGAATCCAATGGTGCAGCGTTGACTTTGACCAACCCACGCCTAAGCGCTCGCAGCGGTGGCAAAGCTAACCTGACAGTTGGCGGCGAAGTCCCCGTAGTGACAAGTTCTGTAAGTGGCCAGTCTGTAACGTACAAAGACTATGGCATTTTGCTAGAAGTAGAGCCTACCCTTGATCAATACGACAATATTACAGCTCGAATCAGCATTGAGGTCAGTTCCCTTGATCTGTCTAATGCAGTAGATGGTCAACCGGCGTTCAAAAAGCGTTCTAGTACAAATGACATTAAGTTAATGCCAGGCGAAACGTTAGCACTAGCAGGACTGATCCAGAAAGATGAACAGTTGGCATATTCCGGTATTAAGTGGCTCGCAGATATTCCAGTGCTTGGTAATTTGTTTCGCAGTAAGAGTTTTACTGAAGGCAAAACAGAACTGGTGATCTTGATTACGCCCACTGAGATTACTGATCCTGCGGCAGGAGAAAATTCGGTTTTGGTGAAGAGAACCAAGGATATTATGGATGAATTTACCACTGCGAAAAAATCCCTAAAGCGCTAGTAACGGTGTTAAACGTACTAATAATAATAATTTCGGCTGATCTAATAGATGTTTGAAATAGTTGTTTCCACAAAATCCGGGGACTTTAACGAGACCGCGGTTTGTAATAGAGCCTCATGTGAAGTGGGTAAAAGCCGCGATTCTCTCATTAGAATTAAGGGGTGGTCAGTAGCGCCGAGACATGTGCGTTTTGAAAAAGATCTGGCTGGTATTTTCATTGAAGATATTAGCCATGGTTTCGGCGTGACTGTAAACGGCGAAACTTGTAAACGATACGGGCCTCTGACTCCAGAGGATCTTGTCGTGTTCGCCAACTATGAAATCAGAGTTATCGACCACGAAGTTGATGACGGCAAAGAAGAGCTCGAAGAGAGTTATACGGCGGCGGGCAGTGATCCTTTGGCTAAGGCAGAAGCGCCGCTAAGCGACTATATGGCATGGGCCAAATTGGTGCATACCGAGTTGATGCGTAAGTTGGATTTGGGCCGTGTGCACCTAGATGAGATGGGCCATGACGAACTTCGTACTTTTCTCGACGATCTGATCCAAAAGTCGATCCAAGACCTTGAAAAAGGCGTTCCAGAAAATATCAATAAGACCCGCCTTAAGAAAATTGTATTAGATGAAACAGTTGACCTTGGCGCAATAGAAGACCTACTTGCCGACCCGGACGTAACAGAGGTTATGGTTAACTGCCACGACGACATTTACGTTGAGAAGAAAGGCAAGCTGATAAAAACTGATGTGCAGTACAGTAGCCCTGATGCCGTTTTATCGACCATCGAACGTATTATTTCGCCGTTAGGGCGACGTATTGATGAAAGTTCGCCAATGGTAGATGCGCGGTTGCGAGATGGATCTCGAGTAAACGCAATTATTCCCCCGCTGGCTTTGCGCGGTCCTTGCTTAACTATCCGAAAGTTTTCTGCTAAGAAACTTCAGTCTTCCGATTTAATAGGGTTTGGGGCTGTAAGCGAGGCCATGGTTGAGGTCATGTCTAACTCAGTCATTTGGAAACGCAATATTATCGTTTCCGGTGGTACAGGTTCGGGAAAGACCACGTTGCTTAACGTGCTTTCTAACTATATTCCTGTCGCCGAGCGTGTAGTAACAGTGGAGGATGCGGCCGAACTGCAGTTGGTGCAACCGCATGTGGTGTCCTTGGAGGCGCGTCCAGCAAATATGGAAGGCCGCGGAGCGGTTTCAATTCGAGAGTTGGTTAAAAACTGCTTAAGAATGCGTCCCGACCGGATTGTTGTCGGAGAGTGTCGTGGCGGAGAGGCGCTGGACATGCTGCAAGCTATGAATACCGGTCACGATGGCTCACTGACTACTGCTCACGCCAATACGCCCCGAGATATGTTGCGCCGGCTGGAGGTAATGGTGCTGATGTCAGGTATGGATTTGCCGATTATGGCCATTAGAGAACAGATTTCATCAGCGGTTCACATGATAGTGCAGCAGACTCGTTTTCCCGATGGATCTCGTCGCGTGACCAGTGTCACTGAGGTGACAGGTATTGAAGGTGAGACAATAGCGTTGTCTGAAATATTCCGTTTCGATCAAGAAGGATTTGATGACGACGGTCGAGTCAAAGGTTCCTTCAAGGCGACTGGACAAATACCAGTGTTTTACCAAGAACTTCGGGAACGTGGCATTAACCTTAATTTGGAAATTTTTAAACAGTGAGTTCAAATATAGTAATTCTTTTCTCGTTGGCTCTTGCCGTCTTAGGCGTCGGGGGCTTTATTGCCGTGTTGTTTATGTTGTTTTCTGAGAAAGCTGTAGAAGCTGGCACAATTCTCGCTCGGCGTAATTTGGAGCGTTCGGAGTTCGAAGGTAAAGATCTGTTCTTAACCGCAAATCCGGAGACTTTGCTCTGGGCAAATCTAGCCGGTTTGATTGTCTGTAGCGCAGCCGCGCAGATCTTCATTGGGTCTCCATGGATTACCCTAGCTGTAGGCGGTGCGACTCTTTTGGTGCCTGGATTTTTTTGGAGTAGAGCGCGGAAAAAGCGCTTTAAAATGATTGAATCTCAGCTGCCTGATGCATTCATGATGCTTGGTAGTAGTTTGCAGTCGGGTGCGAGCATCTTGGTGGCACTGCAAACAGTGGCAGAGCAATCGCCGGTGCCTTTTGCCCAAGAAATGCGTTTGGTTGTACGCAAAACGCAAGTTGGTATTTCTATTGACGATGCATTACTGCAGATGGAGCAGAGGGCGCCTATTGATAGTTTAATAATGGCCAGCTCTGCGGTGCGGATTAGTCGGGAGGTGGGCGGTAATTTGGTTGAAACTATTTTTGGTATCGCTGACACCTTGAGGCGTAAATTTACGATGGAAGGAAAGATTGAAAGTTTGACGGCTCAAGGCAAGGCTCAGGGTAAGTTTATGGCTGCTCTACCTATTTTGGTTGGGTTTGGCTTGTGGTTGATGGACCCAGTTTCAATGAATAAGTTGATAGACACGGGCCTAGGTAACGTTGTTTTAGGCGTCATTATTGTGATGCAAGTCTTGGGCTTCATCGGCATAAATAAAGTTACAAACATAGATAGTTAAGCTTTCAGAGCGGAATAAAGTCCTAATTATGAGTACAGATATAGAATTTTTTTTGGTGGGTTTGCTGATCATCGTTGCGGTAGCTTCTTCTTTAATGTTGGTTACCCAGCTTTTCGGCATGGTGTCTGACCGCGGTATCGATAATCTCGATCCGCCACCGCCAATGTTCAGAGTTGTAATGCCGTTGGTGCGCTTCGTGTCTTTTTACATAACGTCGAATTTTAGCGACAAAATGCTCAATGAAGTTGAGGTCATGCTTCAGAAGAATGGTTGTAGCTTTATGCTAACGGCCGAAGAATATTGGGCGGGAAGGTTTGTGTTGGGGTTAGTTTTGGGCTCCTTTATGGCTGCTGGCGGACTCAATGTGTCCGGCGAAGTTGACTGGCTGTACGTGGCTTTTGCGGCGCTGCTTGGTTGGGTGATGCCTGCTGTATGGATCCGTGATTTCAAAAGCCGTCGAAATGTGGATTTGATAAAAAACCTCCCCGTTTACTTAGAATATCTAACGATGTGTGTAGATGCCGGTTTGAACTTTTCAGGTGCTATCAAACAAGCCGTTGATAAGGGCCCTCATGGCGCAATGCGAAACGAGTTTAGAGTCATTTTGAGGGACATTAATTCGGGCTATACACGTGCCGATGCCTTACAGAGATTTGAAGATCGAATTGGGCTTGTGGACATTAGCGTGTTCGTTCGAGCGGTAATCCAGGCGGATAAACTTGGTTCTAGTTTGAAAGATACTCTATCTGCACAGGCCTCTCAGCGGTTGAATGAACGCTTTCAAAGAGCGGAGAAACTCGCTATGGAAGCGCCGGTCAAGTTGATCATTCCACTGGTCCTTTTTATATTTCCGCTGACGTTTTTGATCCTATTTTTCCCTATCGCTATGAAGTTTATGGAAGGCGGATTTTGATGGTCCAAAGGTGAGGATTATAGACGGTAACTTTATCGCCGCTAACGGATCAAATCAAACTTCGTTAAGGGTGGGTGTTGCCGATTCTTGGTTGAGCCGGTTTTTGGGCCTTATGGGGCGCAGCAAAATGCCAGGGATAGATTGTTTGCGCTTTGATTCATGCTCGACGATTCATACTTGTTTCATGCGCATGCGGATTGATGTTGTCTACTTAGACGAACACGGTGTCGCATTGAAGCTATGTAGGGGGCTTCGTCCATGGAGAATGTCGTTTTGTTTTGGCGCGAATGTAGTACTCGAATTTGGTTCCGGCAGTTTAGAAAAACTTGGAATTGCTGAAGGGTGGATTTTCAAATGTTATTAAGAATGTTTTTGGTGTTGCTAGCGCCAGCTATGTTTTTTGGTTGTGCATCGTCAAACACTAAAGCCGAAGCGATGGGCCAATTAACGCGTGATGCTGGTTTAGCGTATGTAGCTGGGAATTGTGCGGTTGCTAGCGAAATGTACAAGAAGATTGTCGCTAAGGTACCAAACGAAACTGCCAGCCGACTGAAGATCGCGAACTGCTCCAATTTTCAGGGCGATCGCACAGGCGCGATTGCACAGTACAAAGAAATTTTAGTGACTAATCCAGACTATGCCGCTGCTTGGTTTAATTTGTCCTTCGTGCAATTGCAGGAACTGGCAGAGACGCTGGCAAAACTGATAGAAAACGTCGTTCCTTCCACTGATGCAGAACGCGCCTTGGTAGATTTGTCGATGGCTCTGTTGGCTACCTATAACCGGTCGAGCGAGAGTCTCGCCGCAAGTAACCTGGATTCGGAAACAGAATGACTTTGAGAGCAAAAAGCCCAAAACATCAAGGTCAGGCCATGGTGGAATTTTTGATCGTGATGCCAGTATTTATATTGCTGATATTTGGTACGGTTCAGGTGGCATTGATTTATTCTGCCAAGACGACTTTGAACTATGCGACTTTTCAGGCGGCCAGAATAGGCGCACTGAACAATGCAACATATACAGGAATTAGAAAGGGCCTAATTAGAGGGTTAGCACCGCTGTTTACAAATTCAAACTCGCGCACTGGGCCTGACGTTTCTCAAGACATTGCTGCGGGCATAGACAGTGGTGGGTCTCGCAAAGATGCCGCCAGTGAGGTGGATGGTTATGTACGCATTATTCGCGTTAGTCCCAGAGCTGCGATTTTCTCGACGGGTTCGTCGGGATTTGGTGAACTCAACTCTGATGGTATTGCGCAAATTCCAAATTCACAGTTGATGTATCGCGACTCTCGGCTCGCATCTAACGTGAATATTCAAGATGCGAATCTTTTAAAAATAAGGGTTCAATATTGCTACGAACTTATCGTGCCAATGGTTAGTAGGGTGATTGGTAGTTTGAGCCAGTTAAATGGTACGCGTCCCGCTTCGTCATATCATAAGTATGAAAACAGGAAGCAGCCAAGATTTTCTGATCTTAACCGAGGTTATGCCAATGAAGCCGCCGCGGCTTCCAGAAGTCTGGCGAATTACAGTGACTTGTGTGGCGGTAGAGGTGGTGCGGAAAACCGAGCCAAAAACAGCAACGGGTTTGTTATTAGCGCTGAGGCCACTGTACGTATGCAGTCTCCAGCTTATGAAGATGATCCTAATACTATTTTTGGTAGCTACATGTGCGGTGGCGATCGTATGAGTTGCCCTTAGGGTGAAAAACATTTTAAAAACAAAGGAAGAATTGATATGAGCGAAAAAACGGAAGAGAGCAAAGTTGCTGCAGATGCTGGCTCCGAACAGGACCTTGCAAATGCGCTTAAGGGAAAAGACTGGAAAAAAATTCTATTTGTCTTGCTTATCACGATAGTTTTGTACCTCGAAGTAATTTACCTCGTACCCCTACTGGTACTGATCAGTGTGATTTTGTACTTGCTTAAAGGTGAAGTGGATTCGCGAATCGCGACTTTTTCTAGTGCGCTAGTCGGGGTTATAACTGGTTCGCTGAACTACGTACTTTTTCATTCTAACGATAAGCCATGGCCGCTGAGCCCTTGGCCTGGTAAGACGGACGTTGATGTTGCAGATGAAGCGACTCAATCTCCGAAAGCAGATGTTAGTAAAGACTAGGTTGGCTGCGGCCGCAGAAGCGGCCGATTTCTCTTGAGATAACAATAACAATACTGCGAACTTAACTTTGTTCGCTCGGGTGTGAACGGAGAACTCCATGATTAATTCAGATTCAAAATTGTCAGAAACGACACTTGCCCAAATGCTCTTTGATCTAGAGCGGAATGTAGGGGGTAATGCTGCCAAGGCTTACGCTACACGCTCCGTTATCGAAGAGAACAGAGCGCTGGCATTAAGGAATTATGCTGCTGCGTTTCTTGGTGACCGGCACCTCGCCCAGCAAAACACCGAAGACCTCATTCATTCACGCATGGCACTTCTAGAGGCTCATGTTGAGGATGCAGAAGACCTTAAGAATCTATCTGCTGATGCCAAAATGCAGTTTTTGGCGCACCGCAATGAGATGAATACTTCCATTGGTCAGATCAGCCAAAAGTTGGTTGAAATTAACGGCGCTTTAGAAGAAGTAAATCGTACAATTGACAATCTAAATGTTCAGATTAGTACATTTAACAGTAAGCAATTGGTTGAAAACGAACGTCTTTTGGGTAGTGGCGAAGCAGACCCTACCGGCAAAGCGGCGGATTCAGATTTTGCGGGCAAGCTTAAGGTCTCGGCTCAAGAGTTACTGGAGAGTGCCCGAGGATACGATGACTCTCTCTCTAAATTGCTTCAAGGCGCTGCAGACAACCGTACAAAGTTAACAGACGCTTATGAAATTTCTATGGAAAATAGAGATCTGATCATTAAGAACAGAGACAGTCTCACGTCCCAGCAAGCCAGCGTTCTTGAGGCTATTGCTAAAACTGAAAAGCGCTAAGGCTAAGCCACGCCAAGGGTTATTCGTCGCCGCGCGGTAGATGCGGTGTTTAGGATGATATTTACTGCATATCGTTGGAGATAAAATAATGATAAAAAATCTGGGCTTCCCGGTGATCAGCGCAAGTCGATCGAAAGAACAACCCTACCGCATTAACCGACTGCAAACCCTACTTGGATGGATTCAAGGGCGCGCATTTAGTGAGAGCTGTAGTTGGGAGATAGAGCATAACTTGTTGGGGTTAAACGACCATAAAGGCGCGTTGCGAGCTATTTGGCTATTTGAGCCGAGTGATCTAGCAAAAGAGATTGTCTTTGATGCGTGGGCTGTACAAAAAGAAAGCGCCGTGGAGCATTGGTCACTGTCGGATGAATCCGATGCAGCGTCATCGTTTTCCGCGTTCCGTCCTGACATGGTGCCTAATTATCATGGCGACGTAATGGAACAATTGTCATCACGTCGTGCCGTGTTGATAGAAAGAAAGACTGTTGCTCTAGAAGTGCAGGTTGAACCGCCTCCCACGAACTTGTTTTAGTGGCGGGCGTTTGGCGCTAACGCTGATGCCAAAGAAGCTCTGCTGGCCCAGCTCCGGTTGCAAAGCGGCTATGGCTGGCTACGGTGGCTGGGGTTGGAGATGTATAATGTAGTGCTTCCGTTTGCTCTGCGCTCAGTCGCCGCTGACGCTTTTAGATGCGGCTTGAGGCTACAGGTTTCTGCGTGTATGCGTCGCTGACACCCCGTGTTCAGCGATACTCACGAATTGTTCAAATAGCCGTTTTTTTTCGCCTTCGCTGTATACTAAATTACTTTCTGCAAGCGCCATTGTCATCGCTTCTTTGATCAATTGCTTCTGACTTTCGTCTAGGAAGTGAGCTTGCTTAGATTCGTGAGCAATAGTTTTTATTGCATCAGATATGCCAGAGGCGCATTCATCGGGGTGTTTTTCAAAAACATATTTGAGGAAACTTAGCCCTGATTCCCCCAGTTCTGCGTCTGGCTGACCCGATTCGTTGCTAGTTCTAAATTTACGTAGAAATAGTTTTGGTGACGACTATTGAACCATTTAAAGTGAACTCAATCATGCTCTGCTCCATTGGGTTATTTGGTTTGCTAACGCTTTGTCTGTAACTTTCACCTTTAGCCCCGCGCCACTTATTGCTGTGGCCATTTCTATCCGGAATGTCGCTTCTGATTCGCTGGTGAGCATGAGGCCTTTTGCCGCCATGACGAGTAAAAAAGACAGTTCATCGGCGCTATTAGGTGAGTTGCATACTTTTCTAATAATGAGGAATTCGCTGATCTGGGCAGTGAATTCTGCCAAAGGGTCTTTGTCGTGTTCTGGGTTGAGACGTTTTTTGCCTGCGCTGAGGCCAAGAAACTCATCTCCATGACGGCCTTCGCGCAATAGTTTAACTAATGGACAGAGGTAGCAGCAAAAGGTATCCCATAAGATCATGCCGGTGGATCTAGTTGTGTCTGCCAAATAGCCAATGGCGTCTAGTTTCAGTAGTGCTACCAGCTCGCTGGTGGCCCACTGAAGGACCATTTCTTTGGTTTGAAAACGGTTGTAAAGGGTTTGTCGCGACATGCCAATGGCGCTAGCTAATGCAACCATTGAAGTTTTGCGGAAACCTTGATTAGAAAACTCTGTTAACAGAGCCAGTGCGTCGCTACGAGCTTTTGGGGCCTTGTCGGTGTTCTTTCTTGCGGCTGCACTTTTTGTTGCTGAATGTAATGGCGTCGTTTTATTCATTGGCATTCATTGGCATTCATTGGCAAGGCATTGGTTGTGAGTTTGCTAACCCGTTGATATGGGCGAAATTTACACATTGAGTCCAAAATGTAAAATATGTCAGGGGTAAATTTTCGTTCGGCCACAGCCGCATGTGGTGTATCTTTCTAAGCGTTCTTTGCTGATCAGCGATGGACGGTTATTTAAAGTTTAATGAAGGGGAGAGGGTTAATGGAAATATCAGGTAGTAAGGGAATTTTTGTTGGTGGTAGTTCTGGTATGTGTCGTGCGAGTGCTGAACAATTCGCCAGTAAGGGTGGCACAGTGGCCATTCTAGATTTGGCGTCCTCCAATGGCGCCGAAGTAGCCAAAGAACTGAACGGTAAGTTTTATCCTTGTGATGTGACTGATTACGCGTTGATGGATGAAACAATTACTCAAGCCGTCCGCGATATGGACGGTTTGCATGTGGTGATTAATACTGCAGGCGGCGGCTCTGGTGCGGTGGGCGGCAAGGCCCAAAGGACTGTGGGCAAAGATGGCGCACGTCACCCCACAGACATATTCGCTCGGGTTTTAGAACTGAATATTGTCGCCTCTTTTAATGTCAACACCATCGCTGGTCAATTCATGGCGAATAACGAACCTAATGAAGACGGTGAGCGCGGTGTGATGATCAATACTTCTTCTATTGCCGCCTTCGAAGGCCAAGTTGGACAGGTGGCTTACAGCGCAGCTAAAGGCGGCATTTCGGCTATGACCTTAACTATGGCGCGGGACCTAGGCAATTTGGGCATTCGTTGTATGACTATTGCACCGAGCTTATTTGATACTGGGATTACCGCGGGCATTCCAGAGGCGGGTGCAAATCAATTGACCAAAGATGCAGCTTTTCCTCGGCGCATGGGCAAGCCGAACGAATTCGCCACTATGGCTATGGCGATTGTGGAATGTCCGATGATGAATGGCTCTACAGTTAGGGTGGATGCTGGACAAAGGTTTGCGCCGCGCTAACGAAAAGAGTGGAACTAAGGGCAACAAAACAACAAAAGCCGAAAATAATAAGAGAGGTCTACTATGAAAATATTGCACATATTTCTTTGCTTAGTACTGTCATCAATGCCGTCTTACGCGGATCAGCATAATAGTGTGCCGTTGTTAGACGCTGCTGGTTTTGACACCATGATGAAGGAAATTTCTAACTGGGGACGTTGGGGTGAGGCGGATCAGCTGGGTACGCTGAATCTGATTACTTCGGCAAAGAAAGCTCAGGCTGCGGCATTGGTGAGTTCCGGAGTTTCTGTTTCTCTTGCGCTGCCTATGAATAAGGTTGCCGATCATGTGAACGAAAAGCCGTTTAAGCATACGCCGTTTATTTTTCCCACTGGTGCAGGGCCAGACTCAGAAGCGGTCTTAGGCATTGATCCATCTGCATTGCCTCAAGCTGCGGGAGATGTATTTGAAATTGACTATCACGGTTTTGCGCACTCGCATTTGGACGCTATTAATCACTTTGCCTATCAAGGCAAAATGTACAATGGCTTTGCCTTTGAGCAGGGTGCAAACGGTTTTGCTAATTTAGGTATTGAGAATATTGCTCGTCAGGGCATTGTCACTCGAGGCGTGCTGGTGGATTTTCCAGCATTCTTCGGTGTGGACTATTTGCAACCGGGAAGAGTAATTACTACTGAAGATTTTCTGGCTTGGGAGAAAGCCAGCGGCGTTAAAATAGGTTCTGGCGATGCGCTCATTGTGCGTACCGGGCGTTGGGAAGCAGTTGCAGATAAAGCACCGTGGAACTTTGTTGAAGCTGCTGCGGGCTTACATGCTTCAACAGCTAAGTTTCTGAAAGAGCGAGATGTGGCGGTGATTGGTTGTGATGGTGTTACTGACGTTATGCCGTCTGGTGTGGGCCAACGCTTTAATCCTACTCACGAATTGCTGATTATTGGTTTGGGTATGCCGATATTCGATAATCTTGATCTTGCGGCACTCACTGCGCAAGTGAATAAAGAAAAGCGACCTGTATTTATGCTGGTGGCGGCGCCACTTAGCGTTGCGGGTGCTAGCGGTTCGCCACTGAACCCCTTGGCTATATTTTAGCCTCGAGTTCTAATAGGCCAATTTGCAACCAACCCAACTGAGGAAAAAGCCCGCAATTAGCGGGCTTTTTTTGGTCTGTCTTTTGCGCCTGGCTTTTTGCGCCTGTCTTCTTTGAGTTAGACCAAACTTACTCTTTGGCCATTTCGATATGACCAACTGCTTCGTGGTCTAGATCTTGGTCATCGTCTAGGTCTACTGTGACCTTGATTAAAGTGCCAGTGAAGTTGAACGGTGAAGCATAGTTGCCCACCGTTGTACCCCGATCAAACCCTACATCTAGTCCAGACCAGGATATCATCAGCGAGAAAATAAAGTCTGTTTGCATGGACGCAACTTCGCTGCCGTCTACTAATAAGGTGGCAATACCATTGACGCTATTGTCAGGGTTTTTACTGCGACGCATGCGCAGGGTAAGCTCATGACGTCCTGGGGTTAACGGGTGTGCTGATTTTAAAAGTTGATGGTTGCCGCCAATATTCAGGTCATGGATGAGGTGGCCATTTTCTAAGTACAGTGAGTAGCCACCGGTGGCATCGCCATGGGCAATGATCACCCCTTGTTCTGTGGTTGAAGCCAAGTCTACTGTTGCGCCTATGCTATAGCTGCGGCTGCGTAGGTCCGGGGCCACTTCGCTAGGCAAGTGCCCCATACCTGGCCAAAAGGTGTAGTGGGTGCGGCCGCCGCGATGCCGTTCTGCATTTTCTGCAAATCTAGGCGCAAAACGATCGTCCAGTGGCAACACCTGGTTGGCTTCTGCCTCTTGCCACCAAATCGCCTGCATCTGGGCTAGTCGTTCTGGATTTGCATCTGCTAAGTCGTGGGTTTCGTTGAAGTCTTCATCTAGGTTGTATAGTTCCCATACATCATCTTCAAAGGCGCTGCCCGGCGGGTGGTAGGCCACAGCTTTCCAACCGTTATGCACTATGCCGCGGTGACCAAACATTTCAAAATATTGGGTGGTTTTACCGGTGTTCGCATTAGCGTCAGTCAGACTGCTGGCAAAACTAGTGCCGTGAGTGCCGTCACCTTCTGTGTTCGGCGCTTTGACCTTAATTAGTTCAAGGATGGTGGGGTTGAGATCGCTAACGTGGCAAAACTGATGGCGAATACTGCCATCGGTAGGGATTTTTGCTGGCCAAGACATAACCAAGGGGTCGCGAATGCCGCCGCCATGGGTATTTTGCTTGTAGCGTTTCAGTGGCGTGTTAGACGCCATAGCCCAGCCCCAGGGGAAGTTGCTGTGGCTGTCAGGGCCACCAATGTCATCTAGACGCGCAAGCTTTTGCGCCATGGATTCTGGTTGTAGGTTGTAGGGTCCCATTGCGTTGATAAAGCCGTTGGGTCCGCCTTCTTGGCTGGCACCGTTATCTGACAACAGCAGGACCATCGTGTTATCGAGTAAATCTGCTTGCTCTAAGAACGCCATTAACCGGCCTAATTGTTGGTCCGTATGTTCCAACATGGCGCCATAGGCACCGGCCAAACGTGAAAATACCCGGCGCTCGTCCTCGCTGTGTGCGTCCCAGGCGCTGACCGAATCGTTTCTCGGTGGCAGCACTGTGCCCGCGGGAACAATACCTTGCTCAATTTGCCGAGCTAATCTGTCCACCCGTGTAGCATCCCAACCTTTTGCAAAGACGTTGTCGTACTTGTCGATCAAGTCTTTGGGTGCTTGGTGTGGGGCGTGGCATGCGCCCGGGGTGACCATCATGAACCACGGAATTTGCGGCGACACCGCGATGTGTCCCTTGACGTAACCAATGGCTTGGTCAAATAGATCTTCCGTGAGGTGGTAACCGGTTTCGTAGTTGCCGGGGGCTGCAATGTGGCTGTTGTCCCGCACTAATTCTGGTGAATATTGGTCGGTTTCGGCGTCTAAAAAGCCGTAGAAGCGGTCGAACCCTCGGCCCAGTGGCCAGCCATCAAACGGTCCAGTGGGTCCTGTTTCCGTGAGCGGGGTGACATGCCATTTGCCGACCATGTAATTGCGGTAGCCCACATCACGTAAAGTCTCAGCTAAGGTTGGCGCGTCGGCGGATATTTTGCCGCGGTAGCCGGGGTAGCCGCTGTCGAAGTTGGCCAGACAACCTACGCCAACGGCGTGATGATTGCGGCCGGTGAGCAGGGCAGCGCGAGTGGTGGAGCACATGGCTGTTGTGTGAAAGCCACTGTAACGCACGCCTGCGCTGGCAACGGCGTCTATGGCTGGCGTGTCTATCTCGGAGCCGTAGCAACCAAAGTCTGCGAAACCCACATCGTCCAGCATCATCAGGACAATGTTTGGACTGCCAGCTGGCGGTGTCGGCGGCGTTGGCCAATGTGCTGCAGGTGTTGACTGCGTATTAGGGCTAGATGTTGTGTGCGGTTTTTTCATGTCCGAGATTCCAGCAAAAAACTTACTTTACCATTGTCTCTTAAATTGTCTCGCAAATTGCTTTGCGAAGTTTTGCCCTGACTTTAAAGGCTTTGCCCAAGCGCAAAGCAAACTCAATTCTAGCCCTCAACCGGGGCTTTAGTGTCTTTGTTGCGGTCCATCCATCTGTCGAATTTTATCAACAAGGGCGGCAAAAAGAATAAGTCTAAGGCCCATGCAACGATGATGATTGGGGTGAGCAGTGACGCTACGCTTTGGAAGTAAGGCGTAGATGAGAAAACTAAAATGAAGGTGCCTAAGGCTAGACTTAACGTGGTGATGGTAATCGCTGAACCTGCTCTGTCTAGCGAGTAAACGGCTGCCTTTTCAGGCGACATACCGTCTTCTTTGCCGCTGATGTATTTACTCAGTATGTGTACTGAATCGTCCACAACCAAACCAATGCTGATTGAAAACAACATTAGAATATAGGGGCTGAGTTCGCCGACAAGTAATCCCCATACACCAAATACAACGGTGGCTGGAAAAAGATTTGGCATGATGCTTAAGAGTCCGTAACGTAGACTTTTAAGGCCAATGATCATGGTGATGGTGATGAGTAAAAAACTCAGCATAAAACCCTGTATCAGCTCCTCAGTAATGCGTCTGTCTAGGCGTACATAGAGGATGCTGTTGTCGCCGTGGAGTACTTTATATTCCTTCTTCACATTGTCGGCTATCCAAGCATCAATACGATCGTTGAAATCGAGTAATTGCTTGTTAGAAAGGTTTGACGTTGCAATCACCAATCTCACCGCTGAATAGTCGGCATTAAATATAGGCTGCAAACTAGGCTCAATTTCCTGTACCAGTTGATAGCCCACTAGGTAGTCGATTATTTGCAGTTGGTCATCTGGGAGTATTTCGAAGGCCTCGTCATCGTCGTTGTCGGACTTATTTCGAGCGCGCAGGTAGTCGGTATAACTGGTGACGAAGCTGGCTTCTGGTTGTGCCTCCAACCAAATAGATAAGGCTTCAACCTGCTGCAGAAATTCTGGTTGGGTTATACCGTAGTACTCGCCGCTGTCTATGCTGTAGGCAAGGGCCTGATCGTTGCCAATTTTTTCACTTAATGCGGTCAGTACATGATGGGCATCTGAGTCTTCATCGATAAAAGTGAAACGATTGAAATCCAGACTGTTAAGAGGCAGCAGGCCAAGGGTAACCACAATGATTACCGCGCTACCCCAAAAAAGTACAGTACCCCTTGTGGTGACGAGTTTAATCACGGTGCGGATGAATCCTGCAATACCTAGAGGTTGAGGTACTTTGTTTGTTGGCAGCAATAAGACTAACGCTGGAAGGATAGCCAGCGTCACAACGTATGCCCAAATTACGCCGATGGCGATGATGTTGCCGAAGCCATAAATACCAGGAGAAGAGCTGTAGTTGAGGCTAAGAAAGCCCATGGCAGTGGTCACTGTTGCCAGGGTAATGGGCTGAATATTGACTCGCAGGCTCTCGCGCATTGCGTCCATTTTAACCATGCCTTTGTGCAAACCTTGGGCGTAAATTGACAACACGTGAATGCCATCTGCTATGGCTATGACAATAACCACCAAGGGGCCAAGGGTAGAGATTTGATTGAACGCAATATCCAGCCAACCATAGGTACCCATTGTTGCCGCAAATGACAGCGCTGCCATGGCCATTAGAGTGATGGAAAAGGACAGTGAGCGCAGGCAAAACCAAAGCAGCAATATGCCGACTATGAGTACTAGGGGGAGTAATACTTGATTGTCTTTCGTCCGCGCATTGATGCCGTCTAATTCGAACATCAGTCGACCAAGCACGTAAATGTCTACATTTGGGAATTCTTCGCGTAACGAGTCCCTTAGCGCTACTACAGACCGAGCAATTTCCAAGCGTGTTGCTTGATCGTCTTCGGAATTTTTGTAGCGGATATTTGCCAATGCCATATCGCCGGCTTTGGACAGCGAGTTTTTCACGATGTCGTCGTCATTCAACGCTATTTCGCGGATCTTGGCCGCGTCGCTGTCGGTCAGGCCGGCAAGTTCGGGTACCAGATAATCTCGCCCATAGGTTTCTTGGTCGGAATCATTGAGGCGCTGGTTTAACAGGGATCTTACCGCTATGGCCGACTTCACTTCGGCGTAGCGCTGGGTCAATGCTTCCATTGCTCGCAAGGACTCTAAGGCGAAAATGTCTTCGGCTTCAAATGCGAAAAGCACGCCGGTAGTAGGCGGGAAATCTTCCTGAGCCATCTCGACTTCTAATTTAAAGGGATCGTTGTCACTGAGCAAAGATTCGCTGGTGGCTATCATTCGGGTCGAACCCAAGCCTACAGCGACAAAGATACTTAAGGCCAATGTTGCCAGCGCCAAAACGTTGCGCTTTTCTAACAGCAGATTGATGATGAACTTCATTTTTTTTGTGACTACCGACGAATTATTCTTGATTGCGGGGTATGCTACGGCAGTCGGAAGATATTTACACACGGTAATAAAATGAAAACTATAGAAACTTTTTTGGGCGTTTTTCGCAGTTCTTCTTCAAGGCTAATTTTGAGCCTCTTTCTGGGCCTTTTTGCTGCCACAAGTTCAGCCTCTAGCGATATTAAAGTTGGCGATTTTGCGCTCTTAGATCACGCTGGAAAATTCCATCAATTGAGCTACTACGGCGACTACAAAGCGGTGGTTATTTCAGCCCAAGGGCTAAGCGGCTCGGGGCTCGCTGAGGATGCGGCAAATCTTAGTGCGGTAAAAAGTACGTTCGCCGAGCAGTCGGTTAAGTTTTTTATTCTTAATCCACAGCCGGCAGATGCGCGTGATGCTGTAGCTATTAAAGCTGGCCAGTTGAACCTTGATATTGCGATTTTGCTCGACCAGTCCCAGCTAGTGGCCGAGACTTTGGGTCTTACTCGTTTGGGTGAGTCGGTGATTGTCAATGCAGAAAATATGTCGGTACTGTATAGAGGCGACACAACATCCGTAGCCCAAGTGCTGCCTAACCTGCTTGCGCAGTCTGATGTGGCAGTTGCCAGTGTCCAACCGACCGGTCAGCTCATCGACTTTGCGATGAAGAAAACACATCAACAAGCGGCCGTATCTTATACAAAAGAGATCGTGCCCATTCTTCAAGAGAACTGCGTGTCCTGTCACCACGACGGTGCCATTGGCCCTTGGTCAATGTCTAGCCATGCCATGGTTCGAGGTTGGTCACCGATGATGCGCGAAGTGGTTATGACACGTCGTATGCCGCCGGGTCAGATTGATGCTCACGTCGGCAAAAAAATTGCGGAAGTTGCTGGCCTGACCATTGCAGAAAAGCAAAAACTAATTCATTGGATAGATGCTGGTGCGCCCATGGGCGAGGGCACTGATCCGCTGCCATTAATGACTTTTACGGACGGCAAATTTAGCTTAGGCGAGCCAGATATGATGTTTAAGGTGCCAGCTCAAAGCATTCCAGCTACAGGTATTGTTGATTATCGTTACGTGCCAGTTGAGCTGAACTTAGATAGAGATGTATGGATTCGCGCTATGGAGTTTGTGCCAGGCTATCGTGCTGTTTTGCACCATGTGATTACCTATCTGTCTAGCCCAGCGGATAAGTCCGGTAGCGAACAGAACAAAGCCGCAGAGCGCGGTGACAATATTGGTGGTTTTGCACCGGGCCGACAGCCAGATGAGTTCCGCGATAACAGCGGGCGCTTTATTCCCAAGGGCTCTAATTTATTATTGCAGATGCACTACACCACCTCTGGTCGCGAGACTGTAGATGAAACCGAAGTAGGGTTATACATTTACGACAAGCCGCCAGCATTCGTTATGTCTGGTGGTGTGGCGGGTCAGCGTCGTTTCTTAGTGCCTCCTGGTACCAAGGAGCACATGCTGCGTGGCGAGCAATTGGTAGAGCGGGACGCCTATCTTTACGAGATGACGCCGCATATGCACTTTCGCGGCAAGCACATGAGCTACAGTGTTGAGTACCCTGATGGCAAAACTGAGCAGCTGTTGTCTGTGCCCAAGTACGATTTCAACTGGCAATTCAACTATCGTTTAGAGGAGCCACTGTTTTTGCCTGCCGGTAGCAAGTTGATTGCCACGGGCGCTATGGATAATTCAGATCGTAATCCGGGCAATCCAGACCCTACAAAGCCAGTGTTCTTTGGTCTGCAAACCATGCACGAAATGTTCTTTGGTTTTACTACGCTGCGTTATGAGGGCGATACTCCTGATGAAGTGACCGAAGTGACCGAAGTCGCCGATGACTCCGTTGCTGGATTTGAATAGACCCTAAACAGATTCTAAACAGGCCTTAACTCGGTCTGTTTAGAGTTGATCCGAAAAAGACAAGTCTGCTTCAGGTGCAATAGGCTTTATTTGAACAGGCTTTATTTGAATGCCTTTTGTTTGAATGACTTATGTTTGAATGAAGAAGGCATGGATGAAGCAAGTTAAAATGCCGCCGGCAAGGCCACGTAATCTAACATTAGTTTCCATACAGTCCGATGGGCAAATGAAGCTCGTAGTGATCGAAATCTTTATCTGTGGTAAAAATTTCAACTTCAAGTCGCGCGGCTACTGCGCAAATTAAAAAATCTGTATGTGAACCTTGTACGCCATTAACGCGGCAGTGGTTAGAAAACTCGGCTGCGGTTACGTAATCTTCGCCCAACACGGCCTCTTCAGGAAAGTGCTCTAGCTGCGCTTTTAGTTTTAAAAACTGATTGCGGTCGCTATATCCAGAAAGTAGCTCTTGCCGTATGGGGCCAATTATTTGGGCATTTCCTGCGTTAATAACGGCCGTCAACTTTGCCGTTATAGCTTTATCTCGTGGTGTTTTACCGCGCAGAGCTAACGACCAAATACAGGTATCAATTAGCATCCGGGCTATGCGCGCGCTTTTTTATAATCGTAATCTTCATCATTGGGCATAGAACCAAAGAGAGCAATAATCTCTTTTTGTTTTCTGCGCTCAACAAATTCTTTCAAAGCCGCATTGACGGTATCTTTTTTAGTTTTTAGACCGCCTATTTTTAGCGCTGTTTCCAGCAAGCGGTCATCTAACGCCAAGTTTGTAGCCATAATGTTCATATTACGTTTAATGAATTCCTTTGCAGTTTACACATTTATTTACACATATGTCCACACTAAACAATACACAACTTCACACGCGCAACTTTACACACACAAATATACGCATAGACCTGCGCTCAAGAGCACAAAAGACCACACACAATTCCGCATGTTAGCCGGCACTTAAGCGGCGTTGCGCATTGACCAAAATGAGGGTTGAGTATCGGTCATCGAACTTGCTCAAAGGGTTAAAGTCTCTCACTCAGGCACTATGTTTCTGTGCGCCTTTGCAAAAAGGCTCGTAAGCGATGGGCTGCGCGTTGGTTAGAAGACGCACAGTGGCCGCGCGTTGGCTAAAACACGCGCAGCCTGCGCAAAGCTACTGGTAAGGCTTACTGGTAGACCTATTGACAGACCTATTGACAGACCTATTGGTGAAATCTATTGGTAAAAGCCAACGGTAAAATCTTGCGGGCATACTTGTAGCTTGAATCTGTCGCTGGAGACGATTTTTTAGGGCAGCGTCATTGTAGTGGTGGCAATGGTTTTTGCATTTCAGTGATGCGAAGCAGTCTCTGCCGTTTGCTGGTTATTGCCCCAGAACGATACCAGTGGTATCCCAATAGAAGTAGCTGTGAGTGTCTTCGTTGTCTTGTAATAAAAACAGCGTTGCGCCCAGTTCGTTGCCTTCAGGCCCGAATAGTGCGCCTTTCAGATAACCCTCGCCGCTTAGGGTGCCGTTGGAAGTGACGACTACCGTTGTATCCAGGGTTGCTGTGATTTGCCCATCTACCAATGTGCCGTCGACTAATGTGATTGTGAGATTGGGTATGCCCGCAACCAGCGTATAGCTGGTGTTGCCATTGAAGACATCTGCGTAGTTGTAGAATTTGTTTAAGACCACTGTGCCGGTAACGGCATTGCTTTCATAATTCACGTTGATGTTACCGCTGCCTTTAGCAACCAGCGTGGTCGACGTGCTTCTGTCGTTGTCCCAATACTGAAACAGCATATCGGGGAGCAGGGTGAAATCTTGGTTGGCTGTGGTTTTGACGTCGCCACTTTCGGTAAATTCCCCGTAAATGATGGGTAGGGTGTGCACAGGATCGTTGCCCGTATAGGTGGCTTGCGCAGCTGCGCCGTCAACGTACTCTAGGCCTTGAGAGGCCAGCCAGGTGCTGTCGTAAGTGCTGACGTTGAGTTCTGCGCCAGTAATGGGTTGTTGGTAACTATTGGCAAATTGGAAGCCGCTAGGATCATAAAGCGCAACAGTAGTCTCTGAGCCATCTGTGTTAACGGTCCAGCTATAATCCAAAGTAATGTTGCCATTGCTCCCTCCTCTGGCCGTGATTGCATAGCGTTGTCCATTTTCAGTAAGTGACACCGCCATGTCTTGGATGTATTCGCTATTTAGCGTTGAGCCGCTATCGACTATTTTTGCTAACGCGATGGCATCCCATTGTTGGGTTGTATATTCGCCCAAAATTTTGTTGTAGGAAAAATTGCTGACTGGCGTTTGTGCAGGAGTTCCACTGGCTGGTGGAGGGTTAGCAGTGGCCGGCTCGGCTGCCGTTGGGGTGCTCCCGCCGCCGCCGCAGGCTGTCAGAGCACCGAGGATCGTGACACTCAATAAAGTGTTCTTACTGTGGAGCTTTAACAAGAGAAATTACCTCGATATGGGTTTACTGCATACTATTAGTTAACACATCGCAGGTAAAAGTGTTAGAGAAATATCTATTGCTAGCCGCTCATTATTCCATGCAGTTGTGCAACTGATGGGTTGTTAAAAGGATAATGAATAAGCCCAAGTGCGCCGCAAGGAGCTTGGTAGGTGTTCAATTGCGCCTAAGTTTAGCCATTGGGCCGTATCTGGGGGTTGAGTATTCTTACTGAAGCGTTACTGTTTGTTGATTGTGCAATAACCAAATAAGCGATAACAAAGGATTGGGTATGTCTGCTACTAGTGACACCGCACCGAAAAAGTCTTTTCTACAATCAGTGTGGCTAAGAGGATTTGCGATATTTATTGGCTTGCTTCTTGTGCTGGCTGCAATGCTTTACGCTAATTCATCTAGAGTCATCGTAATGTTGGACGATCACTTCTATGAAGAAACCCTAGCCACTTGTGTGTTGGTGTTTGGTTGGGTTGCCCCTGATCGGCAAAAGGTAGTGTTGCAGACCTTTTGTAATGTTTCGATGTTCACCTTGGCCGCACAAAGTTTAAGCGCGATCGATGAAACTGAAGAACAGGCTTTGTAAAGCCTTGCCCTTTGGCTTGAGCTCCTTGCAGCGGCGGGTGAGTCACACGCCGGTGATAAGGGCTTGAGCCAAATTGGCCCCGCTAATAAATGCATCTTCGGCGGAGTTTCCCGTACACCAGTCTCCCGCAGCCGCGATGCCTTGGGCTCGATCCAGTAAATAAGCTTCCCCTAAAGGTGACCTTATGCCTGCGTGTAACCATCTGTGTGCTTGGCTATGTGCTATTTGAGGTATGGGGCCGTACAAAGCTTCTAACTGCCCAACTAATGATTGCATGACTGCTTCTGGCGTTGCCTCAACGTGCGCCTGGCTAAATGCATTGCTGGCGTGAATCACATACTGGCCTTGGCCTAATTTACCACTTGCTAGGCCAGATTCCGTCTGCGCCAGCTGGCGATGAGGTTTGCTATGTTCTGCGATTATCCGCGAAATATCGGCATTGGGAGCGTGCACTAGGTCTGGTATTGTCAGAGGTTTATTCGTCACCAGCATCAATGCCCAGGTGCAATATGTTTCAAGTGTCGCTAGGCGCTGGGTAACCGAACTTTGGATATCTGCCAAGATGTTAATGGCTTGAGGTGGTGGGGCGGTGCTAACAACGATGTCGAAGGGGCCAAAGGATTCACCTTTGTCGGTCGTAAGTAGCCAGCCCGTTGGTGAAGCCGGGCGAACCTTGGTGATAGTTGTATCTAGATGGGTGTGCAGATGGATGGGTGAATGTTGGGCGATTTGTGCTGCAATATTTTTTGCCAGTTCGTTGTTGCCACTAGCACCTACATATAATTGCTCGTTAGTTTCTGTGCCTCTGGGTTGCCAGGATTGAAGTGTTTGGAGGTGAGACAAGAAGTCCGGGTCTGTGCCAGAGAAATAACTTGTGCCGTGATCGAAGTGCCAGTTGTCTTTACGTCTGGTCGATGTGCGGCCTCCAAAGCCGCGGCTTTTGTCAAATATGGTGCAGATAAATCCGCACTCGAGTAAACGGCTGGCGCAGCGCAAGCCGCTGATGCCTGCACCAATAATTGCGATGTTCTGATTTTCTATCGGTTGCAAAAAATTCCATCCCTGCTTCTGTTGAGTGATTGTTATTGGCTGTCGTTGATAGCTGTCGTTGATAGCTGTCGTTGATAGCTGTTGTTGGCACTGACTGGGAGGTGTCTATTAGTAAATTATGCTTGGTGAGATTTAGGTTTGCGAACACCATCTAGCTAAGTCCAACTTTCCGTGGTCAAAGCTGGTCAAAGTTGGACAATTGGTCGTAACGGTAAAAAAGTTGCATTTTTAAGCACCCATTCTTGCTTTGGCTAATAATTGTCGCATTTGTAGTTGGATTTTTTATTGACGTCTTTGGTGAGGGTCTTTATCTTAAACGTCATGAAAACGAATCAGCAACCCATCATTTTAGCCCCGCGAGTTACGGCCATGGCAAGGGTGCAGAGAATGAATTTAATACCCTCATTGAATGCGCTAACTCTAGTCTTGGTTGCAGGATCGGCAGCTTTCTACATGGTGATGTTAGGTTCGTAGTGGTCCCTCGAGCGCCTGCCTCTCTTCTCCCCATTCCTCCCTTGGTTGAGGCAGGCGCTTCTCTTTATTCTCATTTTTTTGGTGCAAGCTAATGGCTACTTTTACACCTATCCGCAAACCTGGCTTAGATTCGCCGATGATCATCGAAGGTATTGCGGCGGACCTTGCAACCGTTAACCAAGTGATCACTGCGGCAGTGCAAGTTTGGCCATCCTCGGAACGACTGAAGCGCCTAGCGCTGACTGCTTTGCATTATACAAACGCGGATCTTCAAGATTTTGAATTCCTGTTGTGTTATAAAGCGCACGCTTGTTTAGGCGTTGCCGTATGGGAACCCGAGAATGTCAGTTTTGTAAGCGACAAGTCTTCGGTTGCCCTCTTGCATGGGTTGTATGTTGGTCAACAACATCAGCATCTTGGGGTAGGCAAATTGCTGCTCGATGAAGTTCATCTGAGAGCAGAAAAGCGCAGTTTCTCTGGCGTGTATGTTAGAGCTGAACGTTTTTCCGCAAGTTACTTTGAGCATGTGGGTTATCGCCAACTGGCCGTTAACCAAGGACCGGGTGCAGTAGGCTGCGCCTATCCGTACAGGTTCCTCGGTGACTTAGCCGCTCGTCACTCGAATGCTGCTTAGCATCAGTTGACGTCTTAACTCGCAGTAACAAAAATCGACTGGTTAAAGGAAAGCGGGAAATGCTTAAAAGAGTCCTGGGAAGACAAATGTTATCGGGTCTATGCCTCCTTGTGGGAGCGGCGCTGATAAGTCCAACAGTATTTGCAGCTGATGAGGGCGCAGATCTGTCGTGGAAATACCATTGCACCACGTGCCATGGCATCACTGGAAAATCAAATGCGCAGAGATATCCAAATCTCGCGGGTCAAAACAGCATCTACTTAGTCAGTCGACTGAAGTACTTTCGCGATGGTGTGGAGCCGGGCAATCAGATGAATGCACAGGCAGCGCCGTTGAGCGATGAAACAATCGAACTTTTGGCTGAGTACTTCAGTCGTCAATCCAACTGAGGTCTAGGCAAATGAAAACAACTTTGATGATTTCTAAATGGATTAGCCTTTCTTTTGTTTTGGCTTTTGCTGCATGCGGTGGCGTTGCGCCAGACGGTGCAGCGTTGGCTGTAGAGAAGGGTTGCGTTGCTTGTCACGGCGAAAAGGGTGGTGCTATTGCGCCGATCTATCCAAACTTGAACGGCCAGTACGAAACTTATTTGCGTTTGCAGTTGGTAGCTTACAAGTCAGGAAAGCGTGTTAACGCGATCATGAATGGCATGGCTAAAGACTTGAGTGCGGAAGACATCGCTGCATTGGCTGCGCACTACGGCAAGTAGTTCTTGGCACTCGCTGGATAGCGAGTGTGTGGAGGACTACTCTATTGGAGCGGGCCTATGCCTGCGCACCTGCCTAAGCCTAATTCGGCTTAGGGAGCTGCATTGATGATCTCATCTCCAATGCAAATCGGCCCATGTATAATTCTCTGGTGCAGTATTTTTTGCCTTGGTTGCGCAGAGCAATCTGCTGATTCGATCCCCGACCAAACCCAGCCTACTGTGCAGAGCGCTCGCCAGTTGGATGATCTTTCGGCGCAACCCATTAGCAGTAAAATCCTTGCTTCGGCGTCCAGTTACATTGGCTCAGAATCTTGTGCCAGTTGTCACTCTGAGGCATATCAATCTTGGCAGGGCTCCCACCATCAATTAGCCATGGCTGAGCCGTCAGCGCAAACCGTGATTGGCAACTTCGATAACCGTGTTCATGTAACTAGCCCTGTTACTTCCAAATTTTTCCGTCAAAACGGTGCTTATACCGTGGCTACTGATGGCGTGGACAACGCGCTTGTCGAGTACTCTGTGCGTTATACCTTTGGAATTTCGCCCCTCCAACAATATTTGGTGGATGTGGGTGGTGGTCGTTTGCAAGCTCTGCCGTTAGCGTGGGATACCCGCAAGTCAAACGTCACAAGCCCGAAAGGCCAAATTCCAATAGGTCAAAATCGAGGTTGGTATCATCTCAATCCGCAAAGTTCAGGCCTCGCTGGTGACGTTACGCATTGGACCAAGGGTGGTCAAAATTGGAACCATATGTGCGCGGACTGTCACTCTACCAGCGTGACTAAAGGTTATAATCCAGTTGCAGATACTTTCGACACTCAATTTGCGGAAATCAGTGTGGGATGCGAAGCCTGTCATGGCCCAGGTTCGGAGCATCGAGAAATGCCCAGTCAGTCTTATCCCATGTTGTCATCTACAAGTAATACGGCAGTCGCAGAACAAAATGCTTGTGCTAGCTGTCATAGCCGACGCGCACAGTTGGCTGAGGGTTTTGCCCCCCAACAATCGTTCTTAGATTTCTACCAGCCAGCTTTGTTAGACCAAGGGCTGTACCATCCTGATGGTCAAATTCTAGACGAGGTCTATGTTTATGGTTCTTTCGCTCAGAGCAAAATGCACGTACAAGGGGTTACATGTAGCAATTGTCATGACGCCCATACCGCTCAGCTGAAGTTTCAAGGCAACGCGCTGTGCACCCAGTGTCACAACCCCGCAGGGCGCGCAGAGTTCCCGACACTGACAAAAGCGCTGTATGACTCATCTAGTCATCATTTCCACAGCAATTCTGAGGGTGCCTCTAACAGTGGCGCGGCCTGTGTGGACTGCCATATGCCTAGCCAAACTTATATGGGCATTGATGAGCGACATGACCACAGCTTTCGTCTCCCTAGACCAGATTTAAGTGAAAAAATTGGCGTGCCTAATGCCTGTGCTGGTTGTCATGAGGAAGAGCGGGGGCTTGATGTGAATCGCTGGGCCGCTGGGGTGATTGCTGAGCATTTCAAACATGCGCAACGACAGCAAAAACCCGCGCATTTCGGCGAGGCTTTGTTCGCCGCCAGGCTTGGTAAAAAATCTGCTGAGCCAGGGCTGACCGGCATAGCTGTAGATCCTCAAATGCCCGGTATTGTTCGCGGTACTGCGTTGTCTCTGCTTGCGGGTTACTCTTTGGTCGGCGGTTCTCGGGCTATTGAACAGGGACTTAAGTCTGCAGATCCGTTAGTTCGTATGGGTGCAATTAGGGGTTCTGAGCGTTGGCCCGGGCAGCGCCAGTGGTCAGCACTGAAGCCATTGCTGAGTGATCCATTGTTGGCCATTCGGATGGAAGCCGTGGCTGCAGTAGCAGAATTATATCCGGCGCTACCACAGCAAGAGCAGGCTGCGTTGTTGGGTTTTATTGAAACCTATATAGAGGTCCAGCAAGTCAACGCCGACCGCGCAGAATCTTTGTCGAATATTGCCACCATGTATCTCAATATTGGTAAAGGCCCTTTAGCTGAGCAAACACTTAAGCGGGCGCTAAAAGTAAACCCTCAGTGGGTGCCGGCGTTGGTTAATTTGGCGGACATTTATCGGGCCACAATACGTGATGTGCAGGGGGGTGTTTTTTTGGATAAGGCTCTTGCGTTAACGCCTAACGCGCCGGATGTGTTGTTAGCGAAAGCGCTTTGGTGGGTCAGACAGGGAGATCGCAGACGCGCGATTACATTGTTGGCTCAAGGTTATGATGCCCAGTCGCCTTCTTCATTGAATTACATTTACGCGGTGGCATTGCACTCCAATGGCGATACCGCCAAGGCATTGGAGGTGGTGGATGCGGCCATAGAGGCCGGGCAAAGTGCCGGCCAATTGGTGCAGTTAGGTTTGAGCATTACCCGGGAAACCGCAGATCTGCAACGTGCTCGGCGTTACCAGGCTTATATTAGCCGCTGATTGCCATTATGTTTTGACCTTTTGGTGACTCTATCTTGTCTACTACCTATTCGTTTTGTACCGCTCAGTCGTCCTTAGTGAAATAGAGTTTTATGGCGCGTATTGGCTGTTTGTTCAAAATCGCCAGTAGAAGATGCATTTTACGGTAGCTGAGCCTACCTTGTTGAAACAAAACAATGCCGCGCAGAGGCATATTGTTTGCCATTTCCTCAAACATCTTGCGGATGGTTGCGTCGTTATTGCCAATGCCCATGCTCTTGAGAAAGCCTTCTACGGTTTTCTGTTTTACCTTTGCGCCGAGCCAAGTTTCACCAATTTCAGCTAATGACGAATTAGCATGGAAGGGTCGTGGCGATTCACCCTTTGGCACACTTTTGCCGAGCATTTGGGCAAAAGTTGCATCCGCTACATAAATCGGATCTTTTGTACTGTCATCGTTCAACTGAGGTCCAACGCAGGCTAGTGCCTCGGGGCTTGGCTGAGCGGTTTGTTGCAGGCTGGGATCTTCTATGACTAATTCAAGTGTTTGTCTGATGTCTCTGCTAGATGCGCCAATACGTAACGCATATTTTCCCGGTTCTATATTTGGTTGATTCCTGCCTTGGTCAAAATAGGCGAAGTCCGCAGCGTTGAGTTGAATAACTACTGTGCTTTGTTCTCCTGGCTGCAAACATATTTTGGCGAAGCCGCAGAGCTCTTGATCAGGTCGATAAATTTGGCTGTCTAGGGCGTGGCGATAAACTTGCACGCACTCGGCCCCTGTCATTGTGCCGGTGTTTTTGACCGCAACGGTTACCTGTATTGATGCAGGGTTGTCTAAGTCTGCGAACACGGTACTTGTGCTGATTTGAGCATCGCTATATTCGAAACTACTGTAGCTGAGGCCGTGTCCGAAAGGGAACAACACAGGCCGGTTGGCGCTATCGAAATAACGGTAGCCTACGTACAAACCCTCCCGATATTGGATCTGTCGCTGGCCGCCTGGAAACCAAGTGTTCGATGGCACATCTTCAAGGCTTAGCGGAAATGTTTCTGTTAATTTACCGCTGGGGTTTGCCAATCCGAGCAAAATATCCGCAATGGCGCTGCCACTGGCTTGTCCGGCTAAATAGCCTTCCAAAACGGAGGGTACTTGGTCGATCCAAGGCATTTCTACAGGTGCGCCGTTAGCCAGTACCACTACCGTTCTTGGGTTTGCTTCGACAACTGCCTGAATTAGACGGTTGTGTTGTTCTGGTAGCTGCATATGTTCGCGGTCGAATCCTTCCGACTCATAAATGCCGGGTAGCCCAGCATAGACGATGGCCACACTGCATGTTTTGGCCGCCGCAACGGCTTCATCAATTAGTCCCTGATTTAACTCGCTATGCTTTGCGTCAAAGCCTTCGGCGTAGACTAAGCTGTCGATGTGCTCGCTGAGTGCGTCAAACAGCGTATCTACTTTGGTGGGTCTAACTTGTGAGCTGCCGGCGCCTTGAAATCTTGGCTTTTTCGCAAACGCGCCAATGAGTGCCACGCTTTCGCTGTTGTTGATGGGCAAAATTTTAGATGAATTTTTAAGTAACACTCAGGACTCAACGGCAGCTCTGCGCGCAAGTTGGTGGTGTGCGGCAAGGTCAATATTCGGATTGC
>Ga0115004_10000527_pt1 | contig 29156 bp, 22 predicted proteins | sample ArcticOcean_MG_C_10_FD_88737 | JGI IMG/M metagenome (GOLD analysis project Ga0115004, IMG submission 88737) | Marine microbial communities from western Arctic Ocean - ArcticOcean_MG_CB11_90 | ecosystem: Environmental > Aquatic > Marine > Oceanic | place: Arctic Ocean: Canada Basin | collected... | reverse complement strand
TTTGAGGTATATTTCAGAAAAAGATTATTCGAGCTAGTTGAGGGACGCCTATTTTATCGTTTAGAAGATGTTCTTATTAGCGATATTGGTATTGGAGTTCCTTATTTTATTACTTCCGATGCTAAATATGATTCGGTGAAAAAAGAAATAGATAGAACAATTTCTAAAGTGGGGCTTAGTTTAACAAGGGATACCAGGAATAGTATCTTGTTTGCCTCTGAAGGTAGTATTGTTACATTGAGAAAAGAATTTGCAGGAGGTCCATTTGGTGGAGATGCAGATTACGGGCGTATTGAACTACAGGGGGCAAAATTCTTCGAAACTTTCGATCCCATGGAACAAGTTTTATCGGTAGTTGGTAGAACTGGAACTTTGGGGCGATTTGATGGTAAAGACGCGGATGTTCCCTTCTTTGAGAAATTCTTTTTAGGTGGGCCCTATAATTTAAGGGGTTGGGATTACAGAGAAGCAGGCCCTCAATCTTCAAGCGAACCTAAAGGTGGTAATTCGTATAGTTATTTAAGTGCAGAATATACTTTTAAAATCGCTGATCCATTGCGCTTTGCTTTCTTTTACGATGGTGGTTTCCTTAGAACAGGTGATTTTAAATTTTTCCCGGGAGATGGTATGCAAGGTTGGCATGATAATTGGGGAATGGGTGCTCGTATTATGGTTATGGGAATGCCCCTTCGTTTAGATTTAGGATTCCCTATAACTGACCCTAGTAAAACTGGGGGGGCACCTCAGTTTCATTTTTCTGGTGGCACACGATTCTAACTTTCAATATTAATTCATAACCTAACTCACTTCTATTATGTATAAGCTTTTTCTTTTTTTGACATCTCTCCTTTTTTTATCCTCAACGTCTTTTACCTATGCCCAAAAAGTGGCAGTAGTAGAGGTGCAAAAAGTTTTTGATGGATATCAAAAAGTGAAGGCAGCTAGGGAGAGATTAGATAAATCTAAGAAGATTGCGATGGAGGAACTGCAAATTTTTCGAGCCGAAATGGAGAAAATCGTAAAAGAACTTAAAGAAATGGAAGAAAAAATCAAAAACCCAAATATAGATAGCACGGATCTTAGAAAAAAATATCAAGAAAAAGTAGAGAAAGCGAAAGTTAAACAAGATGACATGGTTTCCTACGATAAGCGTGCAAAAGCTACTATTTCACAAAGACAAAGAAATCTACTTGTCGAGCATCTTGCGGATATTCGAAAAGCTGTAGAAAAAGTTGCGACCGCTAAGGGATTTGATTTAATCTTAAATTCGTCAGAAACTCAGTTAGGTGTTTTTTATGCGGGAGAAAAATATGATGTCACAGAAGAGGTAATTGTTACACTTAACGCAAGTTCAGGAAAAAAATAAAGTACGCCCTACCCTTCAACTGAGCTGAAATGAAGGTCTTATGAACTTTAAGATAGCTTTTAATCAACTGCTTAAACTTCTTCCACAGTCAGTCGTTGATGGAAGCTTAAAACTGTCTAATTTGAATAGCATTGCATCTCTTGAAAGGGCAGTTGAAGGAGATATTTCGTTTCTCGGCAATTCAAAATATAAATCTTTGGTATCAAAATCTAATGCATCTGTTATTTTATTACCTAAGGATTATTTTGGCTCCCCTAAGGATAACCAAGTTTTCATCCGAATGGATGAACCATCTCGTGGTTTAGCGTCTTTATGTAGTCATTTGGAAACTCAATTATATCCTACGCCAGTAGCCGAGATTCACTCCACTGCCTGGGTTGATTCAACAGCAAAATTAGGAGTAGGAGTCACGGTTGGAGCATTTAGTTTTATTGGAAAAGATGCCTCAATTGATGATCATGCTAAAATAGGTTCTCATTGCCATATTGGGGATTATGCAAAGATTGGTCGGAACAGTAATTTGCATCCTGGTGTAAAATTATTGTCTCGGTGCGAATTAGGTAAAGAAGTTATTGTTAACGCCGGAGTTGTTATCGGATCTGAAGGCTTTGGCTTTGATCAAGTTGGAGGTACTCATAAAAAGATTCCGCATCTGGGAAGAGTCATAATTGAAGATTATGTAGAAATTGGTGCAAATACTTGTGTTGATCGAGCTCGATTTGAGGAAACAAGGATCGGTGCGGGATCTAAAATTGATAATTTAGTCCAAATTGGTCATAATGTGAGAATTGGTAAGGATTGCCTGATTGTTGCGCAAGTGGGGATTGCAGGCAGTGTTGAGTTTGAAGATAATGTTGTGGTTGGAGGGCAAGCTGGCTTTGCTGGCCACTTGAAAATCGGAAAAGGCGCAAAGATTGCGGGCCAAGCTGGAATTACAAAAAATGTTGACCCCGGCGCTTTTCTCAAGGGTAACCCTGCATTGCCCTTTCAATTAGCTCAGCGAATTTCTATTTTACAAAAAAGGTTACCAGAATTATTCAATAGATTTGATGGTATTGCCGATAAGGAGTAATTTCTAAAGATGCAAAACGGAAAAAAACTTAAGATTTTCACAGGTAATTCAAACAAGCCATTGGCTCAAGAAATATGCGATTATCTTGATGTTCCATTAGGAGATGCAACTGTAACCTCATTTCCAGATAATGAAAGCTTTGTTCGTTTTAACGAAAATATTAGGGGTATGGATGTATTTCTAGTTCAATCGACCTGCTCGCCTGCTAATCATAATGTAATGGAATTATTGATTATGATGGATGCAGCGAAAAGAGCTTCTGCAGCCAGAGTTACAGCAGTACTGCCTTTTTTTGGTTACTCAAGACAGGATCGTAAGGATCAACCCCGAGTTCCTATAACCTCAAAACTGGTGGCGAATTTATTAGTAGCAGCAGGAGCGAATAGAATATTGACTATGGATTTGCACGCTCAGCAAATTCAGGGATTTTTTGATATACCGGTTGATCATCTTTATGCATCTCCTGTATTTTTTGAGGAATTAAAAAGTTGTGATGTCCAAAACATGACAATTTTTTCACCTGATGTAGGGGGAATGAAAATGGCAAATGCCTATGCGGAAGTACTTGGCTGTCCTCTTGGATTCGTAGCTAAACGTCGAACAGGAGCAAGTACGGTTGAGGCTATGAATTTAGTCGGAGAGGTTGAGGGAAGAGAAATTCTGTTGATCGATGATATGACAGAGACTGCTGGCACATTGATTGCAGCAGCAAAAATATTGAAGGAAAGAGGAGCGAAAAAAGTAAGTGCAATTGTTAGTCATTGCGTGTTAAACGATACAGGAAAAGAAAGATTAAGGCACGGTATTCTAGATGAATTGATCACGACGAATACCGTTGATATGGATATTGACGAATTACCTATAAAAAAATTAAGCGTTGCACCGCTTCTCGGTGAAGCAATAAGGCGGACCAATACTGACAGCAGTATCTCAAGCCTCTTTCAAATAAAGGGTTTTTAAGTTTTTTATAAAATTAGACAATCGCGTAGATTAAACTCGCTATATCGGGTATGAAGCCATTTCGTATATCCACTTTCGCATTAGCCGTATTGTTTGTAAATGTGAGTGCTCTTGCACAAAACAATGGGTTTAGCTTGAAGGTAGAAGATGGAGAGATTGATCGTTCTTTAAATAGGGCACCCAATAGCTACTCGCCTTCGTTAAGAAAGGCTACACCAGCCGTTGTTGCGGTTACCACTCAACAAGTGGTAAGGCGACTTTATCCCGGAGGTTCTTCTAACCCGCGTGAAGAATTGCTTAGGAGGTTTTTTGGCTTACCTAATTTTAATAGTCCGCGAGTAGAAGAAGAAATGGTGCCTGCTGGAATAGGTTCGGGCGTTATTGTAACTCCAGAGGGACATACAATTACAAATGCTCATGTCATTACAGATCCAAGGACTGGAGAGTTAGTCGAAGAAGTGACTATACAATTAACAGATAAAAGAGAATTTCAGGGAAAAATTATCGGTTTTGATCGATCTACGGATGTGGCCGTTCTTAAAATAGATGCCGATGAACCATTACCTTATGTTAGTCTAGCTAACAGCGACCTTTTGGAAGTTGGTGACATCGTTTTTGCGGCTGGTAACCCTCTAGGAATTGGGATGACCGTAACCATGGGAATTATTTCAGCGACTAAAAAATCAGAGCTGGGGGTACTTGAGCAGGAAGGGTCGTATGAAAATTTCATTCAAACTGATGCAGCAATTAATAGGGGTAATTCAGGCGGGCCCTTGCTGGATGCAAGGGGTCGCCTAATTGGGATTAACACAGCCATAATTTCTCAGACAGGTGCTAGTATGGGAATTGGGTTAGCTATACCAGTTAATATGGTTAAAAAGGTACTTACTGATATAGTTGAAAGAGGAGGGATTCGGAGGGGCTTTCTTGGTGTCGAACTGGCTTCTTCGAATGATGGTTCGGGTGCAATCGTAAAAAAGATCGTACCTGATAGTGCCGCTGATGTCGCAGGATTCGAACAAAACGATCGAATTATAAAAGTTGATTCACAAAAAGTTGATTCGATTAATCAATCGAGATGGGCTATTTCGCAAACTGCACCTGGTACTAAGATTCCAATTGAAGTTATACGAAGTGGTAAAAAATTAACATTATTTGTTACCCTAGATTTAATGGGGAGCAAAAATAGATTATCTATTCCTGGAGTATCCTTAGAATCATTGACTCAAGAGAATCGCCTTAAATTTCAAATACCTTCTACTACGAAAGGAGTGGTTGTAATCAATTCCACTGGAAAAGCAGAAACTTTTAAAGAAGGAGTTGTGATTGTTGAAATTAATGGATTTCAAGTAAACTCGATTCAGGAAGTAGAAGAACAGATAAAAAGTGGCATCAATCGCTTTTATGTCTGGTATCGAAATAAGTATCGCTTCTTAGCATATAGGGTTCCCTAATTAGCTCCCTGGTTTTATAGGTTTCAGCAACCTTAACTCATCTGGTAGATCATTTGGGTTGTAAGTCGGAAAATCTAATTTGAGAAGGGGTTGAAAGGGGATGCCAAAATCAAGCTCTTCAGTACTTCGATCGACCAAGGAGGTTACTGCACAAATATTACACTGAGTTGCCTTTAGGATTGTAAGTGCTTCAGCAACCCTTCCTCCCCTAGTGACAACATCTTCCACAAGCAGAACATTATCTTTGGAAGAAAGGGAAAAATTTCTCCTTAGGGCAAGTTTATCATCCACTTTTTCTAAAAACAAAAATCGACAGTTTAATTGTCTTGCTACTTCCTGCCCTAGTACTAGTCCGCCCATTGCTGGAGAGACTACTGTGTCTGCTGTCGTGCAGTCCAGTTGGTTTATCAGTAGTTTAGCTAGAATTGTCACTTTATCCAAATATTGACAGACTTGAGCACATTGGAAAAAATGTCCGCTTCGAAGACCTGATCGCAAAATAAAATGCCCGGTGAGCAGTGCTTTAGTTTCTTTAAAGATAGAGATTACCTCATCATCGGTTTTATTTTTCATTCATTTCACTTTTTTGATTCGATCGCATTAAGCAACAGAAATCCCCTCATAAGATTTAACAAATCAATCCTTATAGAAGAAAGATAATATTTTTCTGTCTAATAGTTCGTACTCTTAAATGTATATTTAAATTTTCCGGATTGAATATTCGCAAACAGACTAAAACTACTTAGAGACAACAGGTTTTTCCCAACCTAGGTTGATTTCTGGGCCCATATTATGAAGTTTTGCGTTTATAGTTCTAAGTTCTTGTTGCTTGACTTCTACCACTTTATCCATGGATAAGCGTACATTTTGTAATTTTGTGGAGGAACTGACATATTCCTCCGATCCTGCAAATGAAGGAATTTTGGATCTAAATACCGCACCGTCTGCATCAAACTTAGCTTTACATTTATCACAACAAAACCCAATTTTTCTTCCTTCAAAAATTGAAAATTTAGAATCATCAAGATCCTTTTGTGAAACTGGACATTTTTTGTTTAATGGAACGGTGTCTGTTGTTTTACTACTAGCCTGGTTGGCACTCTCTTCGTGTTCTTGGACCTTCAGTTCTTCAGATTTAACGAGATTATTTAAAGAAGATTGGAGCTTATTTTTTTGCGCTAAGAGGTCATCATAAATTTGAGCATCAACAAAATGTTTTTTCAAGGACTCGGCTCCTTGGTGAGTTACTTTGGTTTGCCAAAGAAAAACTTTATTGAGCTTAGTAAGCTTTTGGAGATTGGGAACTGATGCATCGGATATTTGGGTGCCATAAAGATTGAGGTATTCCAAGTTGGTTAATTTGGATAAGTGGGCAGTAGATGCGTCTGTTAACGAAGTATTTTCAAGGTGTAAGCGGGAGAGAAGCCTTAATTTTGCAAGAGAGGCGATTCCTTTGTCAGTGACTCCTGTTCGGGCGAGGTTTAGCCAAAGCAGTTGTTTGGCAATTGGTTCAAGTAATAGAATTTTACTATCATTAAAATTTTTACCTGCATAGGATGCGTTGACATAAATCGCATTGGTGTTTTGTGCGATGGGCATAACCAAAATACCTTCTTTACGAAGATTTTCCAATACGAGCGGGTTGGCTGCAGGAACTATAGGAAGTTTAGGCTGCATTTTGATGCTTTTTGATAATAGCTTCTTGGGCATATTGTCAAAAACATGAAGAGCGGATTTTTTAGATCCTTCATCTAGGTCAGAAATGAGGAGGTCAAATGAAGCCCCTAAAGAAATCCAGGCTTTCATGACATCCAGTTCTTCCTTGGTGACAGGGTTATAGTGATTTGAATCCTCCATTGGGGGCATCGCTTCTTCGTCTTCCTTGGGAAGCGTTATTCGATAAATTAATTCACTGTCATCAATATTTCCCTTAATGACAATATCTGCGCCTACCCCACTGCCCCCTTTAAGGAAATCTTCTTTTGTGTGAAGTTTTAATTTGCCCTTACTTTTATTCTCCCCATGACATTCCTGGCATTTTGCAGCAAAAATAGGCTGTATTAAGCTATCGTAAATTTTATTGGTAGATTGATCATTCTTGGCTTGTAGCAAAAATGAATGAATCAAGATCGGTAAGATAAATGTAAAATTAAAGAGCTTCATAATTCGATTGGGAAAAATTGATTAAAGAGTATTATAAATGTTATGGGATTTAATTTCTAAAGCAAGAGAACGATTATTTAATGAGTAAAAAAATTGATTGGGGTAAAGAACTTTGGTGCATCTTGTTTTTTGGTTGTATCGGATTTACAATTTGGCCTTTAATGGTCTATTATTTGGGACAAGTGCTACAGGTAAATTATTTTGTCGATCTCCCTTTGAGGGTATGGGCTGAGGAAAAAGTGTATGGCCCTTTAGCTTATTACAATGTGCGGTCACTCTCTAGCTTAATTTTTTTGTGCTTCCCGTTTATAGCCTCAATTTTTCTACGTTTTCTTCTTAATATTGCCCGCAAATAAGAAATTTTAAATCACTTGTGGAATTAAGCTTTCTTGGTGTTTACAAAAGTTTTCATATGAACCCTTCTTTGCCAATAGTTCCTCGTGGCTTCCTTGCTCAATAATTTCTCCATGATTGAGAAAAATGATTTGGTCAGCGTCCCGAATCGTGCTGAGTCGGTGAGCGATTATGAGTGTCGTTCGATTTCTGGTTAGTCGGTTTAATGCGATCTGTATCTGCCTCTCAGTTTCAACATCAACGCTTGATGTTGCTTCATCTAGAATAACAACAGGCGGAGACTTTAATATTGCTCGAGCTAGTGTGAGCCTCTGTTTTTCTCCCATGCTTAATCTAATACCCCTTTCACCAATTAATGTATTGAGCCCATCGGGCAGCCTTTGAACAAAATTCCAAGCACTTGCGACTTCGAGCGATGAAATTATGTCTTTGTCATTTGAAGAGGGTGAAGCAAGTAAGAGATTTTCTCTTATCGTAGTGTCAAATAAGAACGGATCTTGTGAGACTAGTCCAATGTTGCTTCTCAGTGAGCTTAAAGAAAACTTCCTAACATCGATATCTCCTATGGAAACATTTCCTTTTTCTACATCATAATAACGAAGCAGAAGATTTGCGATCGTACTTTTACCCGCTCCTGTAGGTCCAACTAACGCAGTTGTTGAACCCGAAGGTAAAAAGAAATCTAAGCCTTTTACGATAGATTGTCTTTCATCGTAAGCAAAAGTTACATTCGAAAACCTAATTGAATGGTCAGACTGAGGAAAGGGGCTTGCAGGGATTGGACTCTTGATGGCAACTTCTTCGTCAAGAATTTCAAAAACTCTCTCACCCGAAGCTTTTCCGGCAGAGATCATATTATTGATGGAAACCAATTGTCTGACTGGTTCGTAGAACATATTAGTGTAGAGTAAAAAGGCAAAGAATTGTCCATTCGTAAAAGCCGGGTCAGTTTTCAAAAGATATGCCCCCATGCCAACAACCGCAAGGATTCCAAGAGAAGAGGTAAAGCTTGCACTAGGTCCTTGAATAGACCACCTGTACATGGCTTGGAGTGATCTAGTTTCTAATTCCTTACTACAAGCAAGAAAGCGTTTTTTCTCTCGCTTTTTTAAATCAAAGGAATGAATTAAGCGATTACCCTGAATATCTTCAACTAAGAGGGAGTTAAGATCACCAGAAGCCTCTCGGACGGCTTTCCAATTCTTCTTAGAAATTCTTGAGTAACGGAACGCCATTACTATTAAAATTGGAAGAGGGAGAAAAACCAGGGCAGCAAGCCTTGGTTCCTGTATAAACATCATTATGGTTACTCCAATTAAGGTAAGAATTGAGATAACTCCTTGTTCGGTTCCGTCTAAGATGGCTCGTTCTACATTCTGGACATCTTCAACTACCCTTGAGGCTATATCACCACTTTTTCTGCGATCATAAAAATTGATGGGTAAATCAAGTAATTTATCGTGAAGAGCTTTTCTAATTCTTATGATAACTTTTTGTTCTAACTTATTATTCGCTCTGATTCGTAGGCAATTTAAAATTTCCTTTGCAAGAAAAAGCCCTCCGATCAAAAGAATACCATTGATGAGAATTTGTGAATCACTGAAGCCTTCGATGAAAATTTGATCAAGTACTCGTTGAATTACGGATGGAACCAACACAGAGAGTATGGTCATTACAAAAGCCAGTGACAGCGTCAGAGCAAAGAGAAGTCGGTGCTCAAAAATGTATCCCGAAACTCGCCTTATAATTTTTTTGTTTTTGCTTTGTTTCATTTATGGTGTTGAACAGATAGACAAAACCTTTTTTTACATTTTGACAAACATCGACGATCAATTAATCGAAGGTCCCACAGGTGCAATCCTGCTGGACCTTCCATCTCCTTACCAATCTCATCCATTTGGACTTCTTCATCTACCGCGTTTTATTGGTAAGATAAGAAAACATTTAAAAAATGAACTTCCTAAGAGTTATCAGAGGAATTTCACTAAAGGATTCGACGGCTTTTTGTGCCTCCATTTGGGTGTTGAGCCTAAAGATGTAATTGAGTGCGTACGAACTTCCGATTCTGACAAAGAATTAAATTTAAAGTTAAAAGAGCTATTTCCGAACGAACTGAATCCACACATTTGGAATCGAAAAGTAGTTCAAATGGGAATGTCCGATATGGCTCTAGAAAAATTGGAAGAAATTAAATCAGATCTAGGAGCCGGAGACCGTGAGGATTTACGTTCTTTTGCGGATGTGATTGATTATGACGAGGGTCGCATAGAATAAACTTTATCCTAAGTTCTTTTAACCGTTAATAGGGTCAGGTCGTCTCGATCCGAAGACGTGGAGGAGAATGCCTCAAGGCTACTCATGAGAGATGAGTTAAATGAACGGGGGCTTTTTTCTTTAGCTCCTTCGAGCTTTTCGCATAAGCGATCTAATCCAAATTCCTCTTTGGATTGATTTTGCGATTCTGTGACTCCATCTGTGTATAGCACAAGCATATCTCCATGTTCAAAAGCACAAGTTTGATCCTCGATAACTTCTTCAAAAAGATCGGATGGAACCATTCCTAGGGCCATTCCGTTTCCACGCAGTTTCTCTACTTTTAGGTGATCATTATTAACTTTTCCTAAAAGTGCAGGTTCATGACCAGCGCGGGAGAATGTGATGGTATTAGCTTGGGTGTCAATAATAGCTAGGACTAAAGTAATAAACATATCTTCCCGAATTCTTTCCTCTAAGTCTTGATTTAGTTTAATTAGAATTTCCCTGGGAGATTTAGATTTATTGACATAGTGCCTAAGGTTAGTTTGACAAAGAGCCATAAGGAGAGAGGCGGGAACGCCCTTGCCCGATACATCAGCAACTGAAACAGCAAACTTGGAAGCTGAAAGCTTGTAGAAGTCATAAAAGTCACCGCTGACCTGTGAGGAAGGAACATATTGAGTATCGATTTCCAATCCTTTAAAATCAGGAGATTCTTTGGCTAGGAATAACTCTTGTACATCTCGAGCTAAAGTAAGGTCCGAGTCCATTCGTGTTTTTTCAACTCGTAGATTCATTGCGTCAGAATTCTTAATTGCAAGCGCTGCTTGTTCTGCAAGGGAATTTACAAGTGAAAAATCTGTTTCGCTAAAGGGCAATCCATTGGCAGGGTTTGCTACAACAAGAACTCCTGAAATTTGATCGTCATGCAATAAGGGTGAATAAATAAGAGAGCGAAGCATTAATGATGGATCATCATGCTTAACTACCCTAGGGTCATTTTGTGCTTGGGGAACATAGACCGCCTTGCCTGTCTTTGCCACTTCTCCAATTATACCTTCTCCATCTTCTAAAATTTCAGAAGCAAGAATTTTCTCCAAGAAACGAGCACGGGTAGTACTCGTTTCGGCCAAGGGAGATCTAAGTTTTCGTTGAGGAGGAAAAAGACCTTCTGTGGCAACGCTTTGAAGTTTTCCATTCGCGAGTTTTTCATAGACGCATGCACTTATTGCACCCGTTGTCATTACAGCTGTATGTGCGATTCTTTGGTACAGATCTTTTCGAACGACTCCCTCCCCTATTGCGACGGCTAAATTATGCATAAAATCAACAATAATTTCCTTTTCTTGTTGAAGGCGAATTTTTTGGTCGTTGAGTTTACTCGTTTCTGATTTTGCTTTTTTCCTTGTATAATTCCACGCAAGAATTCCAAGAAATAGTCCTGCTAGAAAATAAAGCAATGAGTTCATTAGAAAGATTGTTAAGCCGAGTCTTCGACTTTCTGTTCAAGGTAATTTACAACATCTCTAAACATGCGAGAATTTTTTTGATTTAATTCCAACAATGTTTTGTGTGCTTGGTAAATTACTTCCGGACAGGCATTCCCTTCATCAGTTTTAACTTTGAGGTTTTCTAGATCATTAGGTCCCGAAATACATTCTGAGCTAACAAGTGCAATTTTGTGGATACCAAGATTTTCAACAGTCTCTAGGTTTCTACCAACGAGATTAAGAAGACTCAGACTCCCTCCATCCCCATCCCTTTTTAATTTTAAGGCAAGTCCCACTAAAATGCCCAAAAAAGTGCTATCCATACTGGAGCAATTTTGGAAGTCGATTACAAAAGTTTTACTTCCACCCTCAACCATTTCATAAAGAAAAGATCGGAGAGGGGCACAATTTAAGTAAGAGGCTTTTTCTTTGATTCGAACAAAAACTTCTTCGTTTGTAGCGCAAACTTGATAAATCGATTCTTTGTTCACGCTCTGTTGTCGAAGGAGTTGAGGATTTCAGGGTAAGTCCCGAACGGTTTGTATAAGGATATAAGGTAGAATTTTTATGTTCCTAAAGTGCCCAACTTCAATGCCCATATCGACTCTTGTAGAGTAAAGTATATCTTTACTTTCACAATTTACTCGGTCGATGGTAAGACTTAAGTCCATGCTCAGAGTGAAATTACAAAGCTTCTTTAATGGCGTTAAAATCAGGAAGTTGCTTGGGATCCTCGGATGACCATGCAAATGTAATTTTCCCGTCTTTTGAAACGACAAAGGCAGAGCGTTTGCTGACTCCTTTGAAGCCAATAAAATCTTCATAAAGTACTCCGTATTGTTCTGAGACATCCTTATTAAAGTCGCTCAGAAGAGGAAAGTTAAGGTTTTCTTTTAAAGCCATTGCCTCTTGTGAAAAGGGACTATCAACACTTAATCCGTATACTTTCGCGTTTAAATTTTCGTAAGAGTTAAGATCGTCCCTGACGGAACATGCTTCTTCAGTACAAACTCCCGTAAAGGCAAAAGGAAAGAAAAGTAAGACAACCGAAGATTCTCCTTGATGAGAACTGAGGGTTATATCTGAGAGTCCTTCAGGCGTTTTTGTTTTAAGGGTGAAATCTGGGGCAGTTGCTCCTACTGATAATGTCATGGCAGTTTCTCCAATTAATGGGGGAATGAATGAGTATAAATTAGGTAACGGACTACACGCCGAAAGCAAGCGGAATTCTTAATTTTTTAATAAGAATTCATATTCTACGCTCGATGAATACTAATTTTCACATTATAAATGACATTTTATGAGTGTAAAAGAGTTGTTAAAAAACACCGAAATTGTAATTGGTGAAGAGGAATTCAGTGAAAAAGTCTCCAATGGCGAAAAATTAAAAATTAAGTTTGGAGTAGATCCAACACGCCCCGATCTTACTTTTGGTCATTTAGTTGTCTTTAATAAATTAAAACAGTTTCAGGATGAAGGACATGAAGCTATTTTATTAATTGGAGATTATACCGCAAGAATTGGTGACCCTAGTGGTCGATCGGATTTACGCCCCGAATTAACAGAAGAGGAGGTAAATGAGAATGCCAAAACTTATCTTGAGCAGGCATTTCGTATCATTGACCCAGAAAAAACTACTGTACGGAGGAATAGCGAATGGTTTAGCAAGATGAATTTTGCTGATTCATTGGCACTTTCTAGAAAAATGACCGTGGCAAGGATGCTTGAGCGAGATGACTTTGAGAAAAGATTTAAGAATAACCAACCCATTTCAATGGTAGAATTCATGTACCCATTAATTCAAGGTTACGATTCCATTGTTCTTGAATCTGATGTGGAGATAGGAGGTTCTGATCAATTATTCAATATGTTGGTTGGTAGAACCTTACAGAAAGATGAAGGGGCAGAGCCACAAACCGTCTTGACGATGCCATTACTTGTTGGTCTCGATGGTACCAAAAAAATGTCCAAGAGTTACAACAACTATATTGCCTTTAATGATAGCCCAAAAGACATCTTCGGAAAGACGATGTCAATTTCTGATGATACAATGTGGGATTACTATAAACTTCTGCTTTTGAGGGATAAAGATGCTATCTTGGATCTGAAAAAGAATCACCCAATGGAAATGAAAAAAGAATTAGCCCGGGAATTAACCGCTCTTTTTTATGATTTAGAAACAGCTGAAAATGAGAAACAATCATTTTCTCAAGTCTTTACTCAAAGGGAAAATCCGGAAGAAATGGATTCATATTCGATCGCTAAAATTCTTGCACCAGAAGATTCTCCTAATGTTTTAAATATTCTGGCAAAATCTATGATTTTTGAATCAAAAGGGCAAATTCGTCGATTAATTAAGCAAGGAGCAATTAAAATTAATGGTCAAAAAGTTGAGAGTTCAGAAGATATAATAAATTTAGGAAATACTGAATCAGGCGTGGTAGTAAAAGCTGGAAAAAAAATATTCTTCAAGGTTGTCGGTTAAGATAAAACCTTTTTCAAAAAGGGAGAAGTAAGGCTTTTGGGAGAATTCAAAATTCCAGAGGTTATCCCTTTATACAATAGTTCCCCACCATTTTTTCCACCGGTCGGACCAAGTTCAAAAATAAAATCAGCTTCTGCGATAACATCGGTATCATGTTCAATCACAATCACGGTATTCCCTTCTTCGACCAATCGATGGAGTAATAAGATTAGTTTTTTACAATCTAAGGTATGCAATCCAATTGTAGGTTCCTCTAAAATATAGAGTGTGGGTTTAATTTTGCTTAGTTTCCTATGCTTTTGTTTATCTAGACCAAGAGCTAATTCGGCGGCTAATTTAAGTCGTTGTGCCTCTCCTCCAGATAAAGTGGGGGAAATTTGACCCAGTTTAATGTATCCAAGCCCCGTTTCAATCATGAGTGAAAAAGTTTCGAAAAGAAAGTGATCAAATTTAAAAAAATCGGCTGCTTCTTCGAAAGTAAAATCTAGGATTTCAGATATATTTTTTGTATTCCAATACAATCCAAGAATTTCTTCTTTATATCTTTTACCATTACATTCTGAGCATTGTATGTACGAATTGGGTAGAAAACTCATTTCAACCTTAATGCGTCCGGCACCTTTACACACTTCGCACCTACCACCCTTTACATTAAACGAAAAGTGACTCGGAGGGAATCCCTTCGCTTTTGATTCTGGCAAAGAGGAAATCATCGTTCTTATTCTATCCCACACACCTAAATAAGTTGCAGGAGTGGAACGGGGAGTTTTACCAATTGGGCTTTGAGTAACTTCAATAGCTTTATTGAAAATATCCCCATTTAAGATTGTTCCATTATCTAATTTTAAATTGGCGGATTTTTCCAAAATTGCACTTTTAACTGCTTGGTAAAGAAAGCCTCGAACCAGACTCGATTTACCTGATCCTGATACTCCACAACATATTGAAAGTCGGGCGGCAGGGATATCAATGGAGAAATTTTTAAGATTTCTAAAATTAACTTTTTTAATCTTAAGCCAATTATCATTCAAGGCAGCTTTGGACTTTGAAGGCAGCTTTCTCCATTTCCCGCGTATGGGATGTTTAATGCCATCGCGCATGTACTCCGCTGTTGAAGAACCCTTAATCTTCGCAACTTCAGCAGGTTTTCCAAGTCCAATAATCTTCCCCCCATTATGTCCTGCCTCCGGTCCAATATCGATAAGGAAATCAGCTTGTGAAATAGTCTCGGGATCGTGTTCTACGACAAGTAGGGAATTACCTCTTTTCTGCAAATCACGCAGGGAGCGTAGGAGCTTTTGGTTATCTTTAGGGTGAAGGCCAATGGAGGGTTCATCTAAAACATACAACACACCTGAAAGATTTGAGCCTAATTGGGCAGCCAATCTAATTCTTTGAGCTTCCCCTCCGGATAATGAAGATGTTTCGCGATTTAGAGAGAGGTAATCGAGTCCCACCTTTTTCATAAATTGGAGACGTTCAATTATCTCGGGTATGATTGCATGAGCCACAGTTTCGAGTCGTTCGGAAAGCTGAACACTTTTAAGAAATACAATAATTTCTTCCGGAGTTAGCTGGAGAAGATGTGGAAAAGACAACTTCTTTTTCTTGGCACCGTATAATACGACATTGCGACTAATTAAGTTGAGGCGTTCACCTTTGCATTCTGTGCATGTTTCTCCGTCTTCCATTTTCCACCATTTTCCCGTCGCGGGTAAATCGTCCTTCATCCATTGATAAATTTTTCCATACCCTTTGCAAAATGTACACCACCCTCTTGCCGAGTTCCAAGAAAGAAGGCTAGGTTCTAATGTGGGATATGATTCACCATTTGAAGAATCTACCCTGGAAGTTGAATACCAAATGCTTGTTTCACCATTCATTGATGCGAGAAGGCTTCTACCGTTTCCAATTTGTAAGGAGTTTCGAACGCTTTGTCTGATCATGCTTCGATCTGGAATACTCGTCCATTTCTCTAATAGAACTTCAACATCATGTAAGCGATATCTATCCAATCCTTCAAATCCAATTGTTTCAAAAAACTGACCGTCACACCTAACAAAATCATACCCCTTGTCTCTTGCCCAATTGACTACGGGTTTGTGATGACCCTTTCTGCTCGTAATCAAAGGAGCAAGAAGGCAAAGCGGTGATTTACTGGTTGGTTTGCGAAGGCGAATTATTTTTTCGATTTGGTGCGAAATCTCAGATTCACTTGCAATAGATAATGGGTTCCCATCTGTTACGCTAAGTTGTGTACCAACCCGGGCGTATAACAATCTTAGAAATTGAGCCACTTCGGTAATCGAACCGACCGTTGATTTTTTGGTTCCACGCGTAACTCGTTGTTCAATTGCGACTGTGGGAGAAATTCCAGATATTCGATCGACCGCAGGTTTCCCCAGTTGTTCTACAAATTGACGTGCATATGAAGACATGGATTCCATAAATCTTCTCTGCCCTTCCGCAAAAATAACATCAAATGCAAGAGAGGACTTTCCTGAACCTGAAGGCCCGGTAATAACAACAAATTGGTTAGTGGGAATTTCGAGGGATATATTTTGTAAATTATTCTCACGAGCCCCTTCAATTTCAAGAGTATTAAAAGTATCGTCTCTGGTTAATCTTTTTTCATGAATATTCTTTTCTACATGCTGGTTTTTCTTTTTTAAGATTGTGGCAGTCGGTGTCTTTAACTTTGCTAATTTAGAAGGCGGTTCCGATGCAATCAATTGACCCCCATTTTTTCCTGAACCTGGCCCCATTTCCAAAATCCAGTCTGCCTGTGCGAGCACATGCGAGTGATGTTCTACAATTAAAAGACTATGCCCACTCTCCACAATATCTTGCAGGCTTTGCATTAACTGCTTAATATCCTCCAAATGTAAGCCGGTTGTAGGCTCATCAATAATGAGTAAAGAGGAAAAATGCTCTTTTTTGAGAGTGGTCATATATTTGACCAACTTTAACCGTTGAGATTCTCCCCCAGAAAGTGTGTTTAATGGTTGTCCCAAGGTTAAATAGCCAAGTCCCACTTTTTTTAATGCACTGAGCTTCCTTTTGGTTTTGGGGAAATGGTCGAAGCGAATGACCGCCTCTTCAATTGTTAAATTTAGAGTTTCTAAAACATTTAATCCGTCTAATTGAACGATTAAAATCTCATCCTTGAACCTTTTACCATGACAATAACTGCAAGGAATTTGGACATCAGATAGAAATTGCATCTCAACAATTTCATAACCAAGACCGGAACAAATATCACACCTCCCATTCCCCGCATTAAAGGAGAAATCGTTAGCGGAAAAACCAAGTCTCTTCGCGGACTCAGTCCTTCCAAATGCTTCCTTGATCGGGCTCCACGCATCTGAATATAAAACGGGATTTGATCTAGGGGAGCGAACTACTGAACTTTGATCAATTACAACGACCTCCTCAAAGCTTATATCACTTGTAACATCTTTAGCCTTGGACGGGTTAACCATCCCCGAATAAATTATATCGTGTACTAGCGTTGATTTACCTGACCCAGAAACCCCTGCGATGCAGACAAGTTTGGACAAGGGTATTCGAGCACTTAAATTTTTTATATTATAACAGGATGCATTTTTAATGTGCAAATGGGGGTCAGTTCTTTGAATCTTTCTTTTTTGATTTTTTAAAAATTCAGGGAGATAGTCTTGAGAAAGCCATTGTCCAGTTATAGATTTTTGCGATTGATGGAGTTGTGTAACCGTTCCTTCAAAAGAAATTTCACCTCCTTTCACCCCGGGTAAAGGGCCAATTTCAAAAACTTTATCCGCAGCATTAATTACTTGTTCATCATGTTCGACCACGCATACGCAATTTCCTGCATCTGCAAGAGCACGAAGGATTGAAATAAGTTTGTTAATATCTGTTCCATGAAGCCCGATAGTCGGTTCATCTAATGCAAACAGGGTATCTGTTAAAGAGGCTCCTAGACATGAGGTTAAGTTTACACGCTGGGTTTCTCCACCACTTAAACTTCTAGCCGACCGATCTAAGCTTAAATAACCAAGCCCCACATCTTGAAGATAGGAAAGCCTCGCTTTAATACTTTCAATAGCAAGATCAGATTTTGGGTTTCCCGTAAGTTTATAACTGGAAATTTTCTTTAAAAGATCGTCAATTGGAAGGCGGTAGAGCTCCGGTAATGTGGATAATTTCCATTTCCAATGGAGCGACTCCTCTTTTAAGCGGTTTCCGGCACAAGAAGGACAATTAAAATAGCCCCTGTATTTAGAAAGAAAGACTCGAACATGCATTTTGTAAGTCTTTTTCTCCAACCAATTAAAAAATACATTAATACCGTACCATTTTTGATTCCCTTCTTGATACCCTGGATCGCCTAGCCAAATGAAATTCTGTTCTTCCTTTGAAAGTGTTTTCCATGGTGTATTGATAGAAATACCTTTTTGCTGACATGCTTGAATAAGTTCACTTTGACAATGTCCATAAATCTTTCCTGAAAAAGCTTTGATAGTACCCTCCGTAATTGATAACGAAGGGTCTGGAACGACTAGGTTCCGATCGATTTCAATAACCCGCCCAAACCCCTTGCATTTTTCGCAGGCCCCAACAGGGGAATTAAATGTAAAAGCGGAGGGGTTTGCTGTGGCGTACTTTTGGCCACTAGTTGGAGATCGAAGGCCTTCATAAAGCAGATTAAGAATGTCTCCATTTTTATCTCGAATTTGCCCCAAGCCATGTCCGTGCTTTATGGAAAGAGTAATGGCTTCTATAATTCTAGGTTTATTCTCTTTCTTACTACTAACCCGATCGACGACCACAAAGATTTCTTGTTCATTCCAATCAGAATTAATGATGTCTTCTAAGTGAGAATATTTTTTTTGATGAAAACCACGAGCATGACCCGCTTGTATTAAAAAAGTAATAAATTCTTTGGAAGGTAGATTCACCGGTCTTGTAGCTACAAACCCAATGATAATATTAGAGTTTTTTCTATTTAGTAATTTGGATGCTTGGGAATGAGGGGTTTCATGTAGGAGAATTTTTCCTGAATCGGGGTCTATAAAACTTGCTGCTTGAGAAAACCATACTTTAAAATAGTCGCAAAGCTCGGTCATTGTGCCAATAGTCGATCGTGAATTACGAATCGTATTTTTTTGCTCTACGGCAATAGATGGCCTAATGTTCTTAATCGAGTCAACTTTAGGTCTCTGAAGAGTTTCCAGAAATTGACGGACATATGGACTAAATGTCTCGACATATTTTCTTTGTCCTTCTGCGTGTAGGACATCAAAAAGAAGAGTTGATTTCCCTGCACCACTTAAGCCGGTAAATACAATGAGTTGCCCGGGGAATAATTCTAGATCTATCCCTTTAAGGTTATTTTCTCTTGCACCAAAAACTTGAATTGGAGAATTGTTGGAAGCCATTAATAATATTTAGGTGTAGTACTCAAACAGTCAAGCTACACAAGATAAATGGCGTCCCGTAGGGGATTCGAACCCCTGTTGCCGGGATGAAAACCCGGTGTCCTGACCTGGCTAGACGAACGGGACAAGCTTCCTATAATGCGTGAAAAATAATATTTCGCAAGATCAAATGATTGATAAGTTATAATTGTGAAGGTTTGACTTTAGTCATCACTACTCTATCGTAGAGGTTTTTTTCCAATGAAACCTACCTACAATCCATCCAAGATACGTCGAGCACGTAAATTTGGCTTTCGTAAACGCAATCAAACTAGTGCTGGGCGTAAAGTTTTAAGAAATAGACGCCGCAAGGGAAGAGCCAGTTTAACGGCTTCGGTCCCCCGTAGATTTCGCTAATGCAGATACTTCTTTAGTTTCTTTGAATTTAGAGAACCAATGTTATTCGCAATCCATGCGCTTGCGGAAATCTTGGCAATTTCAATTTGTTAAAAAGAATGGAAGGCGGTACAAAGACCAAACGTTTTGGTTCCAACTTGCTAGAGATACGAATTCCAATCAAATGCCTAAGTTAGGTATTATTGCTTCTCGGCGTTATGGTGGAGCGATACAAAGAAATCGTGCGAAGAGAAGATTTCGAGAAATTTTTCGTAGAAACATCAACTTATTTCCTAATGGCTCGCAAATAGTCGTTCTGCCTAGATCTGCCCTGTTTACATTTTCTTTTGATGAAATAGAACAGCGCATTTTAAAAGCGATAAAAAAAACAATTTCTTAAGTAATGAAAAATATTTTAATTGGTGCAAGCATGCTGGTTCTAGCCTTCTACTTGTTATGGGAACAGGGAACGCAGCAGCAAGAATTGATAGGAGACAGAATCGTTGCAGATGAGAATCCGAACAAGATTTCAGGCGAATCAAGTCGAGCATTTTCTGAGTTTAATTCTTCTTTCCAGACCCCCGCGACTGATCAAAACCTGAGTCAAACTACCTTTCCATCATCTCCTGTTGAAATCACCAAAAACGAAGAGTTGTATGAAGGGATAATCAACGAATATTCTACTCTCGTATTTACTAATCATTCGGGGGGGGTTCGTGAGGTTAAACTTAAAGAGTTCTCAAGATTAAGTCGCGATTACAACATGACTCATGTTGGAGATTCTATGCTCTCCTTATCTTTCGAAGACGAAGAGGGAAGAAAACTACCGGGTGTACTTTCTTCTCCCCGTGAATACAAGAGAGTGAGAAGCGACGAATCGAGCGTGGTTTACGAGTGGGAATTACCCAATGTTTTGAGAATTGAACGAATATACTCCCGAGAAAACAATAGCACTTACCTTTTTGATCACAGAACAATTTTAACCAATCTTAGTACCAATCCGCTTGCCTTTGAACGGGTTAAAATAAATTTGGGGACAGCATTTAGAATGCCCCGTTTGTATAATCCATTCGATAATGCAGCCACTTATTTAAATGTTGGTTATTATAATGCCGGTTTACCTTTGGCAGAGGGATGTTCCTGTGCGGAATGTAGCGGTCGAATCGATGGCCAAAAAGAAGAATTTTTCCAACTTAATGAAATGGGAGTCACCGGAGAATTGGAAAAACGGAAGTTGTCTCAGGCAAAATGGGCCTGCGTAAATAATCAATTTTTTGTAAACATAATTCGTCCAACGAGCGATCTTTCAAATACTTGGATTGGCGGTAAATCGATTCAAATGACTGGAAGTGACGAAGAGGAAATTCAAGGAGTAAGTGGAACGATGTCTTTCCCGATAGGAATTTTAAGATCTCAAGAATCAAAAGAATTTTCACTTCATGTTTATGCGGGACCTAAAGACTATGCTGGACTTGCATCATTAGGACATGAGCAAAAGAAAGTTATGCAGTTTGGAGTGTTTTGGTGGATATCAGAACCATTTAGCTGGGTTTTAAATAAGCTACACGGTCTTTTGGGTAGCTATGGTTTAGCCATTATTGTTCTTACTATTCTAGTAAAGTTAATATTATGGCCCTTAACTGCACAAGCCACTCGCTCTCAGAAAAAGATGCAATCCCTACAGGGCCCGATGTCAAAATTGAGAGAGAAACACAAGGGGAACTCGCAAAAACTTAATCAGGAAATGATGAAGTTTTATAAAGAACACAAAGTGAATCCCTTTGCCGGTTGTTGGCCAATCCTCATTCAAATACCGATTTTCCTTGGTATGTTTTGGATGCTTCGTTCGGCGGCAGAGCTTTATGGCCAAAGTTTTTTATGGGCAACGGATTTATCTGAACAAGATCATGTAGCACAAGTTCAAGGGTTTTCATTAAATGTTCTACCTATTCTCATGGTCATTACACAATGGTTTCAGATGAAACTGAATCCCATGCAGATGGGGCCTGAATTAAGCGATGCACAAAGGATTAACGCTAAAATGATGCGATTTATGCCTTTTATGTTTTTGATATTTCTCTACTTTTTCTCCTCGGCCTTGGTATTGTATTGGACCATTCAGAACTTGATGACAATTCTTCAAACTCTTATTACAAAAAAGGCACCAGATGCAACTGCTGTCAGTGAGGCAACAATTGAGAGTAAAAAGGAAATCGAAGAAAATACTCATGTTAAGGAGGAAGTATCAGAAAAAGAAAAGAATTATCGAAATTTACTAGGTCTGAAGAGTCGAGGTTCGATTGATCCCAAGATTTTGGAAAGAAAGTACAAAGAAAGGGCAGACAATTATAGTGATTTGAAGTTAGAAGAAATGAGTTCAAGTAAAAGAAGAATTGCATTGGATAAAAAGCAAAGGTTAGAGCAAGCCTATCAATTTCTCTCTGATCTCTTAAATAAGTGAACTTGACAAAGACTTGATTTCCGATTTTCAATTCTAATACATGTCTGGACACAGTAAATGGGCGACCACTAAACGTCACAAAGCTTCGGTTGATGCAAAACGAGGAAAAATATTTAGTGTTGTAAGTAAGGAAATTACCCTTGCAGCAAGGGATGGGGGAAAAGATCCAGAATTTAATCCTCGATTGCGCAACCTTATTATTAAAGCCAAGCAGTAAAACATGCAATCAGACAATATAGATCGTGCGATTAAGAAAGGTACGGGAGAACTTGGAGGAGTTATTTTTGAAGAACTTCTTTATGAGGGCTATGCTTCAGGAGGAGTGGGTTTAATTGTTGAGGTAACAACAGATAATAAGAATCGCTCTGCCTCTGAAGTGAGAAGTACTTTTTCAAAAGGCGGCGGAAATTTAGCCGGTGCCGGTGCCCTAGCCTTCAACTTTAAAAGAAAAGGCCAATTCCTGATAGCGAAAGAAAAGATTGGAGAGGATAATCTTACTGAATTGGCATTAGAAAATGATGCCGAGGATGTAATTGTCGAGGAAGAGCATTACGAAGTCATTTGCGAAACTGCTCAATATGATCAAATCGCAGAGGCATTTTCTAATGCAGAGGTTTTACCCGATTCTTCTGAACTTGCTTATTTACCCAACAACTTGGTTCAAGTAACCGATGAAGATGTTGCCCGTAGAATCTTGAAATTAGTGGATAATTTGGAAGAGCTTGAAGATGTTAAAGCGGTTCACGGCAATTATGACATAGATGGTGCTTTGCTTGAATCCCTGACCTTGTAATATCTGGTTTACTGAGGGCACCAAGAGACTGCCTTCTTTTTTAGATGAACACAGAAGATAAAAATAATATAGATGAAGCGGGAGAGGTGGGATTAGTTCATCCGCAAATCTTTGAGTATAAAAAAGAATTTCGTATGACCCATGGAGTCTTGGCGAGCTTTCAATTATATTACGAAACTTATGGAACTTTAAATAAGGGTGGAACAAACGCTATTTTAATTTGTCACGCACTTACTGGTGATCATCATGTTGCTGGGGTCCATGAGGGAGCAACAAGGAAAGGCTGGTGGAACCACGCAGTTGGCCCAGGTAAGGCTATAGATACCGATAATTTTTTTGTGGTGTGCTCAAATTGTCTTGGGGCATGCCAAGGGTCGACAGGACCAACGTCCATTAACCCTAAGACTCAAAAGCCTTACGGTATGTTATTCCCAGACCTGACAATTAAGGATATGGTTGTCGCACAAAAGCTGCTGCTAGACCATTTAAAGATTTCCTCATTATATTCAGTAGCTGGTGGCAGTATGGGGGGAATGCAGGCCTTGCAGTGGGTCATTGAGTTCCCAAAATTTGTGCAGAGGGCGATGATTATTGCGGCGACTCCGCAACATAGTGCTCAAACAATCGCATTCAATGAAGTCGGAAGAACATCTATTAAGGGAGACCCTAAATGGAATAATGGAAATTATACTCATGACTCCCGCCCTGAGATGGGTTTAGCGGTGGCCCGAATGATGGCTCACATTACTTATCTTTCAGATGAAGCTATGGAGGAAAAGTTTGGGCGCAACCAAATGAAATTAAGTGTTGAAGAAGAAGAGCAGCAGTTTGCAGTAGAAAGTTATCTTCATCATCAGGGTTTAAGATTTGTGGATCGCTTCGATGCTAATACATACCTGAAGCTTACTAAGGCATTAGACCATTTTGATCTTGTAGGGGAAAATGGGCTGGAGCACACGTTAAAGAATGTGGAGGCAAAGGTTATGGTTGTGGGTTTTACTACGGATTGGCTGTATACGCCTGCTCAAAACAAAATGATTGCGGAAGCCCTTCAAAAATTAAGTAAACATGCATCATACTTAGAAATCGATCATCCTCACGGACACGATTCTTTTTTAATTCAATCTGACAATTTCCTGCGGTTAATAAAGTTGTTTCTAAAAGGAGCAGATCAAGATGAAATTGCTCGCCAAGAAATTAAGAAATCTCGTTATGCAATTACGCGAGCAGATGTTAAAAAAGAAGCGGATTTGAAAGTAATTGGTGATTGGGTTAAACCGAATGAAAAAGTTTTAGACTTGGGATGTGGTCGGGGTATCTTGCTTGAAAATCTTCGTGAAACGAAGAATGTGAACGGCTTAGGTGTTGATTATGACTGTGATAAAGCGACTGCTTGCATTTCTCGGGGTGTTGCGGTCTACCAAGGTGATATTCGAAAGGCATTATCCATGCTTCCCGACAATTGTTTCGACTGGGTTGTGTTTTCTAGAATGGTCGAAGAATTACCTGAACCGGGGCAAGTAATTTTGGATGCCCTCAGAGTTGGTAGGCGAGTCGCAGTTAGTTTTGTAAATCATGGATATTGGGAAAATCGCTTATATTTTTCTCAATATGGATCGAAAATTAATAATGATGTATACCGAGAGAATTGGGAGAAAAGCGACCCGAGGAACCATTTTTCAATTAAGGAATTTGAGGATTTTTGCCTTGCTCCAGAAAGTCAAAAAATCCCATTTCAAATTGGGAGAAAAGTATTCCATCGTGGAAACTGGAAGACTACTTGTAAATGGCTTCCTAATCTCCGAGCTGGCTTAGCGATTTACGAACTTGTTCGCCTTTAGGTTAATACAGCGAATCTCCTTATATTTACTGACGATTCCATCGAACCGCAGAGAGATATCCCCAAGCTGAACCGGTTAGTAGTCCTCCTGCATGTGCCCAATTGGCAATGCCGACGCCTGGGATCAAAAAACAGAGAAAAAACCAAGCTAACATAATAAGTGCGGTGGACTGATTAATAAATAGGCCATCCCCTGGATCAAATCTACTCTTGATCCACACATAACCAAAGAGAGCATAAACTACCCCAGACATACCTCCAAAGCCGGGGCCGCCAAACTTAAATTGAGTTAAATTAGAAATTATAGCAGTAGCTAAAATAAACAGAATTATGAATGGTGAGCCTTTTCTTTTTTCTATCTGACTCCCTAGGTCGTGTAACCAAAACATATTAAACAGAATATGGAATAATCCAAAATGTAAAAAAATTGGAGTCACTATTCGCCAAACTTGCCCTTCGAATACTTCACTTAAGGAACCATCCATTTTTTCAGAAATTAGCAATTTGCTGACAATATCAGAATTTTTACCCATCCCGCTAACTAGGAAAATTGCCACTGAAAATATAATTATTGAAAGAGAAATCATCCCGGGAGACCGGTCTTGTTTTTGCCATTTTTCTCTTAAATTATAACTTTTGAATCGTGACTTAAATTCAGAGGTAATCAGACTTTTTTGACTTGGTTTTGGGTCAGTCTTGACTGTGCTATTAAACTTGGAATCTTCGGGAGTTTCTTTAAATTTTTCAAAAGATTGAATAGCCGAGGGAATCTTTTCTTCATCAATTACCCAAATAGCCCAAGTATCGCTCCCGTCTTCTTCCAATGAGCACTCCACTCCCTCACCTTGTAGATAATTCCAAAAACGGAGGGCGAGTTTTTCTTCCTTAAATGTGGCAATGCTTCGCATTTGAAATGTTTAAATACTTAATGAGAAATTTGCGAGAAAATGCCGAAGAAAAAACTCATCATTGTATTTAGCGACTGAAATAAGATTGTATTAAATATGGGTAAATTAATTAAGATGAGTAAAAAAACGAAGCCATATTTTGAAAGTTTGTAATAAATCGATGGGCTCATATTAAAAGCGTTTTTTAAAAGATGGGAACCATCAAGGGGGGGAATGGGGATTAAATTAAAAAGAAATAATAGGCAATTTAAGTTCACGATAATAAAAAGAATGGACATGAAACTTTTCGATATAGGGGCAAAAGTTCCCCAAATTGAAAAAAAGAGTACAGCAAAAAATGCAATTGCTAGGTTTGACAGTGGACCAGCAAGAGTAATTAGAATATCATCTCGCTTTCTTGTTTTTTCATTCGGTAGAGAAATTTGGACCGGTTTTCCCCAACCGAAAATGGCGAACCCTGGGGAAATAAAGATCATGATTGCTGGAAGTAAAATTGAGCCTATTGGATCAATATGAGACCGTGGGTCGAGCGTTACCCTACCCTGTTTTCTTGGGAGTGGATCACCAAGTTTATCAGCAGTTTTAGCGTGAGCCCATTCGTGCACGCATAGACTAGAAATTAAAACGAGGAAGAGAATAGCTTTTTCTGAATAAACGCCAAATTCAATGGATGCTAAAAAATTATGCATTCTTGAACTTATAAATTTCTAATTAGAGCGAAAATTTAAAAATAAATTCATTTAGGTAAATTCGTAAGTTCTATTTTAATTTCTCCTGATTGATCGTAACGAGCTTTTATGGCGTCTACTTTAAGTTCACTAAGCATCTTCTCTTCTATCAGTCTACTGGTAAGTTTTCGTAGCCTTTCAATGTGGGGATCTGAGGGAATATAACGCTTATGATTCCAGTTTAAAGAACTCTGTTTTTTTTCTTGAAATTCGAGCTGCGTGTCTTCTTTTTGTTTATTATCATTAAACTGCATTAGCAAAGAATCCTTTGCTTCCTTCAATGATTTTGAAGAAACAGTCCTTAAGAGTAACGATGCATCTTTTGATCGGTCGAGTTCAAGTAGAACTTTAGCTTGGCATAGTCGAAAATAATCTTTTTCTATTTTTGTCCTGCGAGGAAAACTTTCCTCAACATTCCTCCAAGCTTTTAGGGCGTTAGATTTATTAGAATCTGAAAAATCGAAAAAGCTTTGGGCGTATCTTAATTGAAAATCGAAACTTGCGGGTTCGAGCTTGCTTGCTTCCCGAAAGCACTGATGCATAAAGGATTGAGCAGATCTTTCCGTGAAGATTTGTTCGTCAACGAGTTCTTTTTCGAATAGGAAGAGAAAGTTCCCAAGTTGAAAATGATAAATTGCTTCTTTAGGGCTCAATTCGACAGTTAAAATCAAAAGAGGAAAAGCATCTACAGGACGATCTTTTTCAATTAAGAAATTTGCTAACTGCTGTTTAACGACCGCTAATTTAGGGTTGATTTTGTCTGCTTCCAAAAAAAACTCAACTGCGTGTTCTTCTTGGCCGACTTTTCGAAGGAATTTACCAAACAATATTAAGGCGTTTTCATCTTCAGGATTTTGACTAAGGTAATTTTCATAATTGGCCACAATTTCTTGTGCATGCCTAGTCATTTCTTTTTCATTAAGTCTTTTGGATGAGTAGTTTAGAAAAAATCGTTCTTGTCGATCGAGTATTTGAGCCAAGATTTTTTCAGAAAGGGTAATTTCAGTGCCTAAAAGTGTAAATTTTGCAAAAAAAATAAAACCGAAGAGGAGCATCTTTGGAAGAGATAAAAATGAGAATTGGTTACAAGTTTTCACAAATTTTTACTTTCATTTAATCTGACCCTTTTTTCAAGCTTGGAACGCTTTGTTAAAGTATCTAATGTTTAAATTAGATGTATATTCAAAAATGCGTGTATTTTGTATTAATTCTTTTATGTCCATCACTTTGGGCTATAACGGATCGTTGGAATGAGCAAACGACCTATCAAAATATTATCGATAATGCTCAGGCTGGATCGGCATATTATCAGGGTTTATTAGGAATATATCTTAGGTCTGGGGAGGCGGGCTCTTCGGTCAATATCGAACTTTCGCGAAAGTGGTCTAATGTGGCTGCGAAACAAGACCACCCCTTTGGTCCTTATAATCTTGCAAATTTAGCTATGCTTAAAGGCGACCTTGTTTCGGCGACAACTCTTTATCAAGACGCGGCTTTAAGATTACAAAGATATGTATCCGATGGAGACCCGGTTGCGATGTATTGCATGGGAGAAATTGATTTTCAGGTTATTCCTACTAATGTAACTCGAGCATTAGATTTATTCATGCGGTCGGCGGAACTTGGCTACCCACAAGCTCAAGCAACAATAGGGGCATTATATTTGAGAGGTTTACCCGGTCTCTTGCCAAGGAATACAGCAGAAGGAATTAAGCTTTTATCAAAAGCAGTAAGAGCCAAATCGTTAACAGCCCGTTTTAACCTCGGGATGGCTTACTACAATGGGGATGGCGTAGAGAAAAATGTTTATAAAGCTTCTCAGTGGTTAAGGTTAGCAGCAAAGCAAAAATTTTCAGAGGCACAATATTCACTCGGATTACTTCTACTTGATGGAGGAGATGGTATTAATAAAAATACAATTGAGGGTTTACAACTTTTACAAGATGCGGCGGCTCAAAACCATCAACTTGCAAAGGAATACTTACAAAAAAGGGGAAACCTTCCTAGTCGGAATGATTCCATAGATTCACCTACACCTATTGATCTAACACAAAACAGGCCAATTGTTAATGATACAGAACGTATGGGCCTAGCACGAAAGTACTACACTGGAGTTGGGGTTGAGCGGAATTATGCAAAGGCTTATGAACTTTTTTTCCCTCTTGCCCAAGGAGGAAATGCAGAGGCGGCCAGATTTATTGGATTAATGAAATTAGGGGGGAAGGGAACGATTAAGGATATAAAATTAGCCAAAGAATGGCTATCAGTCGCTTCTCAGAAAGGGGATAAAATCGCCCAGAAGTTACTCTCTTCTTACAAATCGCTCTTTTAATAGTTCTGAATGAGGTAATTCGAACTATATCGAATTTAATCTGAGCGTGATGACTACTTCTTAGTAAATTGATTTTTGCACGGGGACCTCATCTATTTTTATTTTACATTGAAAATTTCTTCTAATTAATAAATTTTGAGGGATGTATAATCTTTCAGATTTACCAATATTTAAGGGTTTTAATGAAATTAAAGATGCTTTTCTTTCTTCGTTAAATCTTATCCTTAAGTCGCCAACTGGTTCTGGAAAATCTATTGGCCTACCCTTGCTTCTTTTAAAAGAGAATCTGGTTCAGGGGCAAATTCTAGTGGTTCAACCTAGGCGTATTGCCGCACGATTATTAGCCCGTCGGGTTGCGGGTATATTAGGAGTTGAAATTGGAGATACAGTTGGATATCAGGTTCGTTTTGAGAATGAAACCTCTCCGAATACAAAAATTATTTATTTAACCGATGGCGTATTGTTTCGAAAAATTTTAAGTGACCCAGTTTTATCTCGTGTTGGTTTAGTAATCTTTGATGAATTCCACGAGAGAAGTTTACAGATGGATTCTTCTTTAGCTCTTCTTAGAGAAATACAGGAAACTCAAAGACCATCACTTAAGTTAGTTATTACTTCAGCCACTTTAGCTTTAGAGGAAACAAAACATTATTTAGGTGATAGTAAATCAATAGAGTTGTTCTTTAGAACTTACCCTGTTGA
>Ga0115004_10000524_pt1 | contig 29193 bp, 29 predicted proteins | sample ArcticOcean_MG_C_10_FD_88737 | JGI IMG/M metagenome (GOLD analysis project Ga0115004, IMG submission 88737) | Marine microbial communities from western Arctic Ocean - ArcticOcean_MG_CB11_90 | ecosystem: Environmental > Aquatic > Marine > Oceanic | place: Arctic Ocean: Canada Basin | collected... | reverse complement strand
TGTCCAAAAAATATTAGCCAAAGAAGTAATCAATTTCAATTTTAGCATTTTCTAGTGAATCTGAGCCATGCACCGCATTCGCATCGATACTGTCAGCAAAGTCGGCTCTGATAGTTCCAGCGTCTGCTTCCTTAGGGTTAGTCGCACCCATAAGCTCACGGTTGGTTAATACCGCATTCTCACCTTCGAGGACTTGAATCATTACCGGGCCTGAGATCATAAAAGCTACCAGGTCATTAAAAAAAGGACGCTCTTTATGTACCTCATAAAAACCTTCTGCCTCTTCTTTTGAGAGTTCGATCATTTGTGCCATTACAATCTTAAGGCCAGCTTTTTCAAAGCGTGAATAAATCTCGCCAATCACATTTTTAGCAACTGCATCTGGCTTGATAATAGATAGTGTTTGTTCTGTTGCCATGTTTATTTCTCCGAAACAATTAATATATTAATGAAAGAGCGTTAAAATAACATTTTTACACTATAAAATAAACGACATTTATCCAAAGTTACTATGTTTCTGACCATCGCTTTTTATCATTTTGTTGCCCTTGAAGACATTGCTTCTTTGCAATCGCACACTCAACAGTTCTGCCAAGACCATGAGATCAAGGGAACGATACTATTGGCCGATGAGGGAATCAATGGAACCATCTCTGGCAAGGAAGACAACATCCGTCAGTTCTTAAACTTTATCAAAAAAAATGAAGAGTTTAATGGCGTTTTTAGCGCACTCGAGTGCAAGGAATCATGGGCGCAAAGTAATCCGTTTTACCGAATGAAAGTGAGGTTGAAAAAAGAGATCGTTGCACTCGGTGTCGGGGGTGTGAGTCCGACTAAAAAAGTTGGTGCCTACGTGAAGCCTGAAGACTGGAATGCTCTGATCACCGATCCTGATACGGTAGTTATCGACACAAGGAATAACTATGAGGTGAATATTGGGACCTTTAAACATGCCATTAATCCAAAGACCAAAACCTTCAGGGAATTTCCCGATTATGTCGACGCTAACCTTAACCCCAAATCACCAAAAAAAATTGCCATGTTCTGTACCGGCGGTATTCGTTGTGAAAAAGCGACCTCACTAATGCTAGAAAAAGGGTTCGATGAGGTCTACCACCTCCAAGGGGGTATATTAAAATACCTAGAAACCGTACCAGAGGAAGAGAGTTTGTGGAGTGGTGAGTGCTTTGTATTTGATCAACGGGTGGCAGTGACTCACGGCTTACGGGAAGGCCAGTACGATCAATGCTACGCTTGTAGGCATCCACTGTCTCCTGATGAGATGGCATCCAAACATTATATTAAAGGTGTAAGCTGCCCTCATTGTCACGATAAACTCACTGATGATAAAAAAGCCAGCGTGATTGAACGACAAAAACAAATGGAATTGGCTAAACTGCGAGGTGAGGTCCATATCGGCAAACAATTACATAAGGAAAGCAATGAGTAAAATACGATGGGGTATTGTAGGGGCTGCCAGGGTTAATGAGCGATTAATGCCTGCCATTATCCATTCAACTGACGGTGAGCTCATAGCGATAGGTAGTAGACGCTCAGGAGCCGCCAAGGAATGCCTACTCAAGCACGCCGCCGACCTCGAAGATCGGGTCCAATGCTTTGATGGGCTGGATCAAGTCATCAACCATGAGCGTATAGATGCTATTTATATACCTTTGGCAAATGAGGAGCATGTTGCAGTTGCGCTAAAGGTAATTCGGGCTAATAAACACGTGTTAATTGAAAAGCCTATGGCACTTAAAACAATTGAAGTCGCTATGTTGCTTAGTGAGGCAAAAAAGCATAACGTAAAAATTATGGAAGGTTTTATGTACGCCTTCCACCCACAATTTGATCGGGTTAAGAGTGTCATACAGTCGAATATCCTAGGTGAGGTTAACTATGCGCATGCCATGTTTTCATTCCCTATAAAGCCTGAACGATTTTACCGTATCAACCGAGCAATTAAAGATGGTGGAGGAGCACTTTGGGATATTGGACCCTATGCTATCCATACTATCAGACAATGCTTTAAAGAAAATCCAATTAGGGTGCAGGCAATAGCAAAGCTCAATGAAAGCGGTGCAGATATTTCAACTACTGGCATGATTGATTTTGGTAATCAGAAACGTGCTACCTTTGACATCAGCTTTGAATGCACAAGAAGGTCAGAATTCGAGGCATTTGGTCCTTATGGTAGGGTTAAATGTCCGTCTGTGTGGCAAGCTGAAAATAATCCAGCAAAAGTTATTTATACTACTGAAGGTTCAGGGACTAAGGAGGAAATTGTTCCTAGTGCAAATCATTTTGTATTGGAAATAGACCATTTCAATAAGGTTATTCAAAACAAGTTAGAAGTAAAACTAAATGCTGACGATGCCTTATGGAATGTAAAAACATTAAGCGCTATTGAAGAAAGCATTCAAAAAAATTGTTGGGTTGATTTAAAAAATTAAGTAAAAAAATTAACTACCTTTTTAACCGCTAGCTCAGTTCTGAAAAATTTTTGGAAGAATGCTCTAGCATTCTTCTGTGCTGCCAAATAATAAGCACAATCATCTGCTAATAAAAGCGCACCTTTTGCAATATCTGACGCTAAGCCCGAATCAGATATAAAGCCATAATTAAATTGTTTATTTAATTTAAGTAGTTCATTATTTTTATTAACAGATCCCAGAGTAGGAAGTCCTAAAGACGTATAGGAGAGAAGCTTTCCTGGAATATTATCCAGCTTATGATTCTTGTTTAATGAAATTATTCCTGCATGGCACAAAGGGAGTATCTGAAAAATTACTTCATTCTCAACTTCATTTCTAATTACGACGTTAGTTATTGATTCGTCTTTCACTCTCTTGCTTATAATGGAAAGTTTTTTCCCTCTTCCAATAATTAAAAATATCAGATCCTTTCGGCTCATTAAAATCAAAGCAGCATCAATAAAGAGATTTAAGTCCTGAGCATCACCTACATTTCCTGCGTAAATAAAAACTTTATCATTATTAAAATCAACCCCCATAGAGTCAATAGTCCTATGCGATACTTTTTTTGGCTTTAGGGGCGTAAGCCAATTATAAAAAATATTTAATTTAAATTTATTATGGTCTTGGATCCATTTAGCTGAGGCTGATATATTACTTTGAGCCTGGACGCCAATGAAATCCGCTTGATTGTACTGGAGCCGGGTAAAGCCTTTAAGTATAAACTTGGTAAATGAATTTTTAATTATTCCGTTATCAATAGCCCATTCAGGAAATATATCCCTAATTATTAGCAGCGCCTTAACGTTAAGGTTTTTTTTTAATCTAGATATTAAAGGGCCAAAAAAAATAGATGGAGAGTACCAAATAATACCATTTGCCGTTGAAGTATTATTTTTAAGGTACCTGTTAATCGTGACGAAAAAGCATAAGGAATATAGGATTTCAGACAGAAACCGTAAAAAATAATGGTTGCTGTTGTAATAGAAAGGTTTTATATAAATAACATCTACGCCATTAATATTATTTTCCGAATACTTTCTCCCAGTAGTAAATACAGTTACCAAATGTTTTGATGAAACTAAAGCTTCCGCAAGGCTTTGAAGTTGTATCGCACCGGAATTTTTTTTTGGGTAGTAAGTGTCGGATACAATAAATAAACGCATTACTTATGCCATATATAAGTATTTATATAATTAATATAGCTATAGATAGTTCTTGTAACTTTTTCAGAGAAATTATCTGAATCATAATCTTTTACAATTTTTACTGTGGATAAGGAGCCATTCTTTCCTTTAATAAGCATTGCAATTGATTGAAAAATCCTTTGTGTGTCCATTCCTACCATAATTGTAGAGCCCTCCTCCATTGCCTCTGGCCGCTCGTTTGTCTCTCTTAAATTGATTGCTGCAATTTTTAAAATAGAAGCCTCCTCGTTAATAGTGCCACTGTCTGATAGAGTCACCAAGGCATTAATTTGCAAAAATAAGTAGTCAAAAAAACCAAAAGGGGGATGAATAATAACTAATGGGTCTAGCTGGATATGATTTTTTTTAAGTTTATGTAATGTCCTTGGGTGGGTCGACATAACTATAGGGAATTGATATTTTTTTGCCATCTCATTAAGTGTGTTTATGAATTTACTAAACATAATAGGTGATTCTATTATTTCCTCCCTATGGCAACTGACGACAAAATATTTATTCTTTGTAATAGATAATTTTTCTAATATTTGTGAAGAATTGATACTTAATAAATTATTATTTATGATCTCAAGCATAGGACTGCCTACCTTAACTATTCTTTGTGCAGGAAAATTTTCTTTTATTAAGTAATCTCTTGAAATAGAGCTGTAAGTCATATTGATATCAGCTATATGATCAATAATCTTGCGATTAATCTCTTCAGGAACTCTTTCATCGAAACATCTATTACCAGCCTCAATATGAAATGTAGGTATTTTTTTTCTTTTGGCAACATATAGCGATAAACAGCTATTAGTGTCTCCAAGAACCAAAAAAGCATCAGGCTTCTCCTTATCTAAAATTTCATCAACACCAACCAAGATATTGGCTATTGTCTTGGTGCTGCTATCAGCCGAAGCATCAAGAAAATAGGCTGGTTTTTTTAATCCCAGGTCGTTAAAGAAAACTTCATTCAATTCAAAGTCGTAATTCTGCCCTGTATGAACAAGAATATGATCACAATTTTCATCAAGTTTAGAGATGACAGAAGAGAGCCTTATTAATTCTGGCCTAGTTCCAACAACAGTGATAATTTTAATTTTTTTATTCATAGTTAGGTCATTTGAAATGTATCTTGTTTATTAACATCAAAAATCTCGTTAGCCCATATTACTACAATTGCTTCTTGGTTGGATTCATTAATAAGCTCATGATTCCATCCGGGGATACTTTCAATGACCTGAGGAAGATTATCGGACATCACAAAAACTTTCTCTTTTAATGAAGTTATATTAACAAACCTAAATGTTACTGATCCCTTAACTACAATAAATTTTTCAGATTTTGTATTATGGTAATGATCACCTCTATTATTTTTTGGATTTATAGTGATAAATGATAATTGCCCGTTTTTTTTATTTTTTAAAATTTCGACAAACTTACCACGAGCATCTTCTTTTTTAGGAAGATTGTAGATGAACCCATTAGCGGGCAGGTAACTTAAATATGTTGCGTACAATTTTCGCTTTAATCCAACACCAATATCTTCAGAAAGCAATAGCTTTCTGCCAGTATGGAATGATTCAATAATAGTTGCTATTTGCTTAACCTCAATTGAATGTGACTTAGAAGGACTTCTAAAAACAAATTTTTTTTTAATTTTAGTGTGCAATATTTTAATGAAGTCATCCATTAAATCATCAATATAAGTGAGCTTAAGTGGCTTGCTTGGGCCATCAATATTTATTGGTTTAGATCTAATGATTCTATAGCAAAAAGTTGAAACAACTGAGTTATAATCAGGCTTAGACCACTTTCCAAAAATACCATTTAATCTAAAAATGAAAACCTGATTTCCAGTTCTTTGAGAGTATAACTTAAAAATATTTTCAGCTTTTAGCTTAGAAACTCCATAATCATTTTTAAGTGTAGCTTGGGTTGATGATGAGTAGATAATTCTAGGTTTTTTTTTATTTTTTTCAATAAAACCAGTTATATACTTAGCCAAATTAATATTACCATTAGTAAAATCTTGAGAATTTTCCGACTTATTTACACCGGCTAGATGAAAAATAATATCAGCATTAATTAGGGATTTATTTAAGAAGCTATAGGTCGACTTTCTGGAATAAGAAGCTATTTTACAATCTACCTGACCCAGCCTTTCCTTCAAATTTTTTGCAATAAAACCATCAGCACCTGTTATTAAAATATTAATCATTTATGTAGTGATTGAATTAGATTTTTTTATTAGGTCAACCAAAGCCTTCAAATCTAGCTGATCAGAATTATTAGATGAGTAATCGACGTTGTCGCTTAAAGACTCACTGCCCTTGTCGTAAAAACTTTCATAATTCAAATTACGATTATCGGGGGATACCAAATAAAAACCAGCATTTTCTTTTGAGTTAATTTTTTCCTCTGCCGTTAGTAACGTCTCATGTTTTTTTTCTCCGTGCCTAGTTCCAATAATTCGAATAGGATGAGATTTCATACCTAACATTGAAATCATGGCATTTGCTATATTAAGAATTGATGTCGCAGGAGATTTTTTAACGAGAATTTGACCATTAGAGCCATGGTTGAACGCATAAAATACTAAGTCAATGGCATCATCTAAAGTCATCATAAATCTTGTCATATTAGGATCGGTTATCGTCAGCTCATCTCCGTTAACAATTTTTTCATAAAAAAGTGGGATTACTGATCCCCTTGATCCTATAACGTTACCATAGCGGGTAACAATAACTTCAGTATTCATACTGCCTCTTGATTTGGAAATAGCAATCTTTTCCATTAAAGCCTTTGACATTCCCATAGCATTTACAGGGTACACAGCCTTATCAGTGCTTAAACATATTATTTTTTTTACATTTCTACTGATAGCAGCATCAATTACATTTGAGGCACCGATTGCATTAGTTTTAATTGCTTCGTTTGGATAGAATTCACAAGATGGGACTTGCTTTAAAGCTGCAGCATGAAAGACATAATCAACACCAATCATAGCCTCATTTATAGAATCTCTATCTCTAATATCTCCAATATAAAATTTTAATTTATCATTATTGTAATGTCGTCTCATATCGTCTTGCTTCTTCTCATCCCTGCTAAATATTCGAATTTGAGAAACGTCTGAAGAAAGAATTTTTTTTACAACAGCGTTACCAAAAGATCCAGTTCCACCAGTAATTAATAGAGTATTATTTTTAAACAATTTATCTCACCTCTTTATAAACATTGTATAAGTAAAGAAAGGAATTAGCAGATGCTTTATTCCAGTCATATTTTAAAGCAGTTGCATGCGCTCTATGAACATTATTTTTTAGAGTCTCAATAGAATTCAGTCGCAAAAAAGAACTGTAAATAGAGCTTATTCTTAAAGGATCAAAAAAAACCGCATCCTTTTGTAAAATATCAGTCATTGGCCTTATATTTGAACATAATAAAGGTAACTTTAGAATCATTGTTTCTAGGATTGTGATTGGAAAGTTTTCACAGGATGAAGCAAATATAGAAGCATCCATCTCTCCTAGAATATTTGCAACTTCAGTAGGAGGAAGTTGGCCATAAAATTTTACATCTGATTCCATATGAAATTTTCTAACAGCAGATAATGAGGCTTTATAACCAGTCCCAAATCCACCGACCAAGTGAAGAATAATTTTTTTAGAATTCTTATGGTTGTACATATTTACAGCATGGATAACATTGACATGATTTTTATACAAATCAATAGGGGAAACATACACTAGATTAATAATATTCTTATCAGAAACTTCATTTGGAAGCGGAAGCGGAATAGCATTGATGCCATGAGGGATGATAGTTGAAGATTTACGGGAAAATAATAATTTATTAAATATAGATTGGGAATAATTTGTTAAAAATATATACCCAGATGATTGTTTATAAGAAGCAATCTGAAACTTTTTAATTAAAATTAGTTTTAAAGCAATTAATGGAAAATTTTTAAAGCCTGAAATCTGACCAGAAACAAATGGCAGCAGGTTTTGAGATAGTCCCACATAAAAGTCGAATCGACAAAAGTTTATTCCATTAAGACCATAGAGAAGTCCAATATTACAAGCATTAAGTTCTTTTTTCATAAAAAAAATACACCACATTAACTTTAGAAACTTTGGGCCATTAAGAAAATAATTAGTTTTTTTTATAACATACGGCTTATTAGGGATCGATGATAAAACATTGCTAGGACCCCAAATAAATATTTGGTGAAAATGTATATTGTTATTATTAGTGTGTTCTATTAAATTTTTAATATGATTTATAGCTCCTCCAGAAGCAATAAATGAAGCATCAATACCAAGTATGGAAACCCTATCAATCATCGATGAACCTCTTTGAGATAATTTTAATTATTACCAGAGCTAATATTAAGTAACACAGAAAGACTGTGAAAAAATCTAGAGCCATTCCAAGATTATATGTATTAAAGTAATAGGACAACAATAGAAAGAATAACGCAGAGATTTGGCTATTACTAATCCTGAGGGAATACATAAGAAGGTAGCGAAAAAATATGCAGAATAACAAGGCGAAAACAAATGAATAGTACCCAAAAAGCATATGCATCTCTGCGTATACAGGCAATAACTCCGAATTCATTATATCTTCTGAATTAACAGAATGAGTAACCCAATAAAGCTGTCTTGTAACAAATGGTTGGTTAAAAATCTCAAAGCCAGGGGAAAGTTTATCAACAATCGATTTAAAATAATAACTAAGATCTACATAACCAACATAGATTATAGAGGCAGATATTTTACTTACTGAGAAATCCAGGTAGGACAATCTAGATACAATAGATGCAATAACTCTGGCAATAAAATCATTATATTGGAAGAAGTTTTGATTCATAATTTGATATAAAGGAATAGCGGACCAATATTCTTGATCATAAATCAATCTTCTGAAAGCCGATCCAACCAAATAAGAAAAAGGGATTAATGGGGTAAGTAAGCTAAATATAACAATCCTTTTAATACTGATTCTAAGTGAATATTCCTTAGCTCTTAGGAAGAAAATAAAGAATAGGAACAGACTAAAAAAGATGGCTCTACTTCCACTCAATAAACTAGTAATAATATATAAAAATATTAGCCCAAATAGGAAGATAAAGTACATTCTTGGCAGTTTGTTTGTCTTAAAAAATGAAACGAAAAAAAGAATAAATATGCTGATATAGGTATTAAAAACAGATTTTAAAATTTGGATGTAGGCAGGGAAAGTATCAAAGTAACCAAAATCAAATAGCCTTTCATACAGGCTTATTAGCAAAATAAAGAAAGCAACCCAAATTAGAGCCTTGCATAAATTAACATCAATAGATAAATTACTGAAATATGTATTCCCAGCTGGATTAACAATCAATAAAGCAAATGACATAATAAAATATTGGTAAACAATAATTGGGACAGCATTTGCAATAGTGAAATCAGCAATTCTAGGGTATGGGTAGATAAAATCTAAATGACTAAAAACGGCTGGCACAATAAAAGTTGTAAGGAAAAAAATATTAGAAAAATCCAGGAAAGGGTTTTTTTTTATTATATTTAAGGCTGATGTCGATAGAGGGCCCAACATTAGTAGGGATATATAAAAAATATTATATTTTTCACCTACAAAATTGCCATATTTATTAAAAATGAGTATAAAAGATAATAAAAATAGTGTAAAAATTGCTGTACAAATAATTTTAAAAATTCCATAGGAATCAAATTTAATGTACATATGTAATTCCAAACCTTGCAAAAAATAAAATGCAGCTGATTAATTGCTTGATTGATTCTTTTAAATCTAATTTTTTTAGGTGGTATATAAATAACATTAGACAACAAAACGATTGTCCTAGAAAAGAAAATCGCTCATCGTCATAATTTTTTAATATATCTATTGATTCGGTAAAGTTTTTTGAATATTGCTTATTCGTTAGATTATTACTATGAATACGATATGAAGTTAGTATTTTTTTTACATGAATTATTTTATTATTTTTGGATATTCTAAGAAGTAAGTCATAATCTTCCGCTTGATGATACATTCCGTTAAAAATATTATCATTTAATAAAATTGATTTGTTAATCAAGACTGATGAAAAAAAAATAAAATTAGAAAATAAGAGCTTATCTCTTAATGAATTAGTAATTTTTTTTTTAAAAATTTCTTTAAGCGACCTTCTTTTCTTCTTGTAACTCTCACTTAAAACTCTTGTTTCTGTGAAACAAAAAGAAAAATCTGGATGCCTACGTATAGCCTCAATTTGTATGCTTAGCTTATCCTCATCCCATAGATCATCAATATCTAAAAAAGCAATTAAATTTTCTGACGCCTTACTTATTGCCAAGTTTCTTGCCATTGGTAGGTTGGAATGTTTTTTTGCTTTGAAATATTTAATACGCTTATCGTTAAATTTTTTTAAAATGAATGCTGATCTATCAGTCGATAAATTATCCCAAAATATTACTTCCCATTCAGTATATGATTGTTTAAGTACCGATGCGATACACCCCTTTATAAATCTTTCGCCATTAAAGCAGTTAATTATTATGCTTATTTTAGGTTTAGCTTCCATTAAGGAATACACTTATATTTTTACAAATCAGATCTATATCTTTTCTTGTTACAGTTGGGTGTAAAGGAAGAGTTAATACTCTGTCGTAAATTTTTTCGGTATAACTTAATTTATATTTTTTTTTACCGTAGAATGTTAAAAAATGATTAGGGAGGTAATGTGCTCCGGTTTCAATATTATTTTGAGTTAAATAATTTCTCAATCCCTCCCTATCTATTCCTTCATTGAGTATGACAGGATAGATATGCGGCACCACCTCATCATAATCTCTATCAATTTTTCGTATTCCGTCTATTTCAGCTAGACATTTATCATAATACCTTGCCAGACCTTGTCTTAATCTTTTAATTTTCTTAAATTTCTTTAGTTGAACAATTCCGATTCCAGCGTTAATATTGCTTAAATGTGCACGCCAGCCTTGATTTATAACGTCAAAATCCCAGGAACGCTGGCCTGAATAACGCTTATCAGTATCATTTTCGACACCAAGTAATCGTGAATCTTTTATCTTTTTTATTACATCCTTGTCTGAACTTACAATACAACCACCCTCTCCACATGTAATATTTTTTATCCCATCGAAACTAAAGCAGACAACATCTCCAAAACTTCCAATAACTCTCTTCTTGTAAGTTGATCCAAAGGCATGGGCTGCATCTTCTACAACACGTAAGTTATTTTTTTTTGCAAACTTATAAATTTCATTAAGATTTCCAGGGTCACCAGCATAGTGAACAGGCATTATTACTTTAGTTTTTTTTGTTAATTTCGTAGCTGCGTCATTGAGCGATATTGTAAAATCCTCACCTATATCGCATGGGATTGGTTTCGCTCCTAATGCAGATATAGCCTGAAAACTTGCAAGATATGTAATAGACTGAACTAAAACCTCGTCTCCTTTTTTAACACCTACGGCCTGAAGTGCTAACATTAGTCCAGTGGTTCCGTTTATTACTGTTGCCACATCGTTATTAAAAAATTTAGTGAGCTTTTTTTCAAATAACTTAACATATGATCCCATTCCAAGATGCTCTTGATCTAGAACATCTGAAATCATGTCTTTTTCCAATTCTGAAACAAAGCATTTAGACAGTCTAATCATTATTGGAAACCCAAAATGCCTTTCCTTCATCCCATAGCTTATTTAAGTAATCCTTATCTCTTACAGTATCCATACACTGCCAATAGCCTTCATGACGATAGGCGGCCAGATTATTTTCTCTTACAAGTTTCTCTAAAGGCTCTTTCTCTAGAACGGTATGTGCCGACTGAATATAATTTATGAAGCTTTTGTTCATAACAAAAAATCCTCCATTAATCCAGCCATCATTAATTTGTGGCTTTTCCTTAAATGAGGTAACTATGCCTTGGCTGTTGAGATCTAGTTCTCCAAATCTAGCTGATGGTCTAACAGCAGAAACGGTTACCATTTTTTTATTGTCATTATGAAATTTGAGTAAATTATTAATATTGATGTCAGCAAGGCCATCTCCATAAGTAAGCATAAATTGCTCACCATCATTAAGATGATCTTTAATTTTAAGAAGCCGGCCGCCGGTTTGTGTTTCTAATCCAGTATCTACAAACTCAATCTTCCATTTGTATTTTTTGTTTGTTAGTACTTGAATTTTATTTGTATTTAAATCAAGGCTGAAATCATTATTAATATATAAGAAGTTTAAAAAATATTGCTTAATGTATTCAGACTTATAACCTAAAGCTAAAACAAAATCATTAAAACCATAGCTCGAGTAAATATTTAAAATATGAAAAAGGATAGGTAAATTTCCCACAGTAACCATTGGTTTTGGTATGCTATCTGCGCTTTCAGAAAGCCTTGTTCCTTTTCCCCCAGCTAAAATAACAGTCTTCATTTTATGCTCCAATCATAATTAAATGTGTCTAACTCTTTTCTTTCTAGTTCATCGGGATTATGGGGTAGGCTTGAGATGCTTAAAATAGTATTGTTAGTTTTAATGCCTTGAAAACCAAACCAAGTGTTTGGAGGTATGGTTAATCTACAATAATCATCAGGGTAGCCGCATACAAATTCATTTGTTATGAATGTATCGTCTGGCATGGATTCAATCACTACGAATTTAACCCCCCCAGAAATAACAATTAAATTCAATACAGCCTTTTTATGATTTTTCCATGCCTTCACTGAGCCCTTTAAAATATTTGAGAAATAAGCCTCTCCAAAATTCTCAAAGGAATCTTCAGTGCTCTTTAACCCATGAAGTATGTCGCCATTGTCATTCTTTATTACCTTCAATTTAGTTAAATAAGATTTTTTATGCATTTCTATTCTTAAAGATACTTTCGTATTGATTTATTTGCTCAAATGTAAGAGCTTTAATATCCTTGTTTGCATAGAAAATTTTATACCAACTCATAGTAAATTCAATATTTTCATCGATATTTAAGGCAGAATTCCAATTTAGCATTAATTTAGCTTTTTCACAGTTTAATTTAAGCAGACCTGATTCATAAAACTTATCTGAAGCCAATGTTTTCCAGGAAGATTCAGGCCAAAATGTTACCATTCTAGAAAGAAGATAGCTTACTGAGTAGTCCTGATCAGAGGAAGGACCAAAATTAAACGCCTCACCATGAAGATTGGTAGACTCGGATAGATTAATAGCTAGTAATATATAGCCTGAAAGGGGCTCTAAAACATGCTGCCATGGGCGTGTAGAGCTAGGATTTCTTATTATTAGCTCATGACCACCAGACCAAGCTCTAATGGCATCGGGAACAAGTCGACTATCCGACCAATCACCACCTCCGATAACGTTACCAGCTCTTGCGACAGCGAGCCTAACAGTATTCTGAGCTTTGAAAAAAGAATTAAAATATCCATGTATAAGCATTTCAGTCGAGGATTTTGAAGCGCTATAGGGATCTAATCCACCGATTAGATCATCCTCCTTATACCCCCAGAGCTGTTCTACATTTTTATATGATTTATCGCTTGTAATAATTACAACGTTTACGCGTGAATTTGCTACTCTCACGATCTCCAGTAAATTTAGTGTGCCATTAAAATTTGTAGTAAATGTTTCTAAGGGATTTTCATAAGACTTAGCAACCAAGGATTGAGCTGCAAAATGAAAAATATAATCTGGATTGCAGTCAATGATAGCATCATTAAGCATGCCGTAATCTCTTATGTCACCCCAGTACTGTGTTATTTCTTCCCCTAAACCCAACGCATCATAAATAGAAGGGTCAGTAATCACACGATCAGAAAATCCATATATTTTTGCTCCATAGGAATTTAACCAATAGGTAAGCCATGAGCCCTTAAATCCAGTATTGCCGGTAATAAGAATTTTTTTGTCTTTAAATTTTGTTAACATATTTAGCATTATTTATTTATAATTTCACCCAAAATTTTAGTTTTATTTTTCCGGAAAACCTTGCTGAGATAGGAAATATCAATTCGTTCATGAGTGGGAAAATTAATGATGTGCTTGCATGCATACTCCGCATTTGGGCAAGAACCTTTAAGGTAATTCACTTTTAAAAAATCAGAATACCTTCCTTCTGTAACGCTGGTAAACCAAACATTAAAATCTATCATTCCAAAAATATTTTTTATTATATCCCTATCTTTAACCAAAATTGAATATCTTAGCATGGCATGTGACTTTTTCAATTCAGCATTATTACAAGTAAATTGCTCATGAAAAAAAGATGAAACATTAAATCTATGGGACAAATTTGTATCAATTTTTTTTAACTGATTACCTAGTAATAACATTAATCCAATTGGCATTTTAGTTGGATATAAATGTATGGGAGGTTTAGTAATGAATAGCTCATCCTTATAAAAGAAAATTACCTTTGATTTAACTAAGAACGCATGAGCATACCTACCAATAAAATATACGTATTGATTAAAAAGTAGATATTCCAAAACAAAGCTGAAATAAATTTTTAGGCAAATTAATTTGGGTGGATATAAAACATTTTTATATATAGCATTTAAATTTGTTGTAATTTCTGTATTTTTTGATGCAGCAAAGCCACCCAGATGAGAATTAAGCACTTTTGAATGGTCAGTTGAATAGAAAGTTACATCTGCAAGAGAGTTTACAATTTGATCCTTTTCAAATAAGTGTGCCGAGTCTTCAATAAGGTATAGATTATGACTGTCAGCAATTCTTCTTAATGCCCTCATATTGCATTTTCTACCAAATGTATGCTGGGCATAAATAGCTTTAGTTTTTTTAGTAATAAGGCTTTGAATGTTCTTAAGATCAATATTAAAATCAGATAATGAAATATCGGCATATACTGGCTTAGCTCCGCTATAAATAATAGCGTTTGGAACGACTACGCAGGTGAAAGCAGGTATGATTATTTCATCATTATTACCAATTCCCAATGATTGTAGAATTGAATATAAAGCCATACGGCCAGAGCTAAAAAAGTAAGTATCATTTGCACCAAGATAATTGTTAAATTTCTTTTTAGTATTAGTTTCTACATTCCTGGAATTTGTAAGGAAGCCAAAAAAAATATATTTAATTAACAATACTACGTCTGATAAATTATTAGAGCCAGAATAAAAATGAAATTTTTTAAGCATCACTGGTTGTTAATCAATTTGTAATAAGACGAACTCATTTTTTTGGCTGTAAACTTATTAATAAAAACCCTATACCCATTTTCGCCAAACTTAATACTAAGCTCCTTATTGGTTAATAAAGTAATGATTCTTTCAGCCATTAATGAGATATGATTCTTTTGAACAATATAGCCAGTAGAATTATTAACTATAACTTCAGGAATACCACCAATGTTAGTGCCAATAGTAGGTTTTTTTCTCAGCATGGCTTCCACTAAAACATACCCAAAAGATTCATAGCTTTGTGAAGGAAGAACTAAAAAAGACGCCCTCCTAATAAGAGTATCAATATCAGATTGGAAGTCTGAGATTACAACATTATTAGAAAGATTTAGCTCCTTAACCAAACTTTCAACATATTCCTTCTCGTACGGTAAACCAAAACCTGACATAAGTAACTTTGCTGATGGGATTTTTGCAATTACTTCAACAAAAGATCTCAAAAGAAATTCATGTCCTTTTCTTTTTTCAAACGTAGCAAGCATTAAACATAACCTATCATCATTGCTAATTTTAAGGTTTTTCAATAAATTATGGTCGTATTGTTCTGATAATTTCTCCTCACTAATTCCATTATAAATAAATGAGATATTGGAATTAAAAAGTCTGGATGATGAATTGAATGATTTGGCAGCAGCATTGGAAACAGTTACAAAATCATCGACGGCTAAGGTCAGCATAAGATCTAAGAAATATTCTTGAATAAAGCTATGTAATTGTTTTTTTTGAGCTAGGTTATGAACATTGTGTATATTTTTTGCATTAAAATTTGAAAGTTTAGAGGCAATTGAAGCGGCTATACATTTAATACCTCCTGGATACCCACCATTGACTACTAGCATTGTTTCATATGAATACTTGTTGAAGTATGCGTAAAAATATAAAACATAATTAATAAAATAAAATGGAGATAGCAGCAGTGATAGCAGTTTATAAGTAAGGGAGTATTGAGTCTTTGAAAGAAAGTCTTTATTTTTATAACCTTGGAATGAAACCGATTTTGAGACCCTATTTTTAATGTTAATCAAACCAGGGTAATCTTCATTTGATATTAATATGAATTCATCATTAGTTTCTGGCCAATTATTTATTAAATTAATAATAAATGTATCTATGCCACCGCTATCATAAATTTCTGTAAATATTAATATTCTCATTTTTAAATATTAAAGTGGCTGCAAAATATTTTACTGTCGGAATCCGGACTAATACCCTGTCTGGAATGATAGTTCTTAATATATTTTTTATATGTAGGCTTACATAATGTCAAGGCGTAACTATTATAGTTTGATCTAAGGGATATATTGACTATAGACTGTTTAAGCATATAAGACTTACCAAGGATATGTCTGTATATATTTTTATATGTAGCCTTAATCTGATTATCATAAATAAAAATAATAGGTTTAAAGGCTAGAACAGCATATGTTACTGATGTGCTGTGGTGGCTGATAACAAAACTTGATTGCTTAACCATTCCGGCAGAATTATTACTAATAACAGTTCGCCCTAAAAAATTAACAGCCTCAGACAAAGTCGTAGTTGGATGAGGGCAAACTATTATTTTAAGTTTATGTTTTTTTTCTAAATAATCAAAAAAGCTATTTAAATTCTTGTAGTATTGCTCACTATTAATTTTTCCATAGCCTAATAACCTATAGTCTGGATGCTCAATCATATTAACATCGAGGAATACTGCATATTTTTTATTTTTAAAATCAAGTGGAACATTGCATTTTTCAAATCTATTAATATCAAAAAAATTAATATTTATTGTATATCTGGGCTTGAGTAAATGAGCTGTTGATCTAGGCTTTAATCCCGAAAAAAAAACCGTATCAACAGAAACTATTTTCCTAAAAAAAATTTTGTGAATAATATTTCTGATGAAAAACAAAAATTCATGATTGAAAAGAAAAAGTAATATCCTGTTGTTACTAGAGATGCGTGACTTAATTGCACCTCCCCAATCAATATATGAAATTCTTAAATTTAAGTGGCTACAATAGGCATATATGCTTTTAGAAACAACATCTGTTGGAAGGAAAAATAAAATAACAGGTTCTGATTTTTTAGCATTAGTCTTTAGGAATTTAAAAAGATATTCAGAATTAGAAAATTCTGAGCAATTAATCATATTAAATTTTTTATTTTTTTCTATATTTGGTAATTTTTTAGTATTTAGGAATAAATAATGAACGCTATATTTACCAATAAGGTCATTGATAAAGTAATTATCTAAAAAATTTTTAGAAATAGCTTCTGTAGCAATGTAATAAAAGTTTTTCATAAGGTCTTATAGAATAATTTATCTAATATTTTTAAGGTTTCATAATCAACAATATTTGAATTTTCCTGATGTGAGGTCTTTTCTTCATTGTTAAAAAATGATTCGTAACTAACTGATTCAAATGAAGAGGTAATATTTTCATGAACCATACATTTAATCTTAATAAATGAAGAAAATTCATCGTCGAGTGATGAGTGTAAATATTCTATGTTACTAATTTCGACGCCTTTATTTTTTTCAAAAAAATGACCTGACCTAGGTGGTGAAAATAAGTAATCGCAGCCAACAAGGATAACCTCCTTAAATCCCATATATATAGCTCCTGCAATCATTGAGTGCAAGGAGGAATTTAAGTAGCTAAATGATCCAGCCAAATCAAAAGATCTCTTAGAGTTGAAGTGATAGCAATAATGGGTATTAGGGCTAGAAAATGCAAATCTATCAGCCAAATTTATGAAAAAATTTGTTGATTGATTAGATAATATTTTAGCTTTATATAGTGAGGCAAATGTATTACGGTAAATTTTATTATAAAACCTTCGGTAAGGGTAAAACATATATGGTGCCGGTATAAAATAATATCTACAATCTAAATATTTAAAATCATTATGTAAAAAAAGGGAATTGCACCCAATTGTAGGATAAATCGAAAAGTTTTTAAAATTGTAATTTTTTAATGAATCACCATTACCAAATATAAAGCATTTTTCACTTTTTTCTGCCATTAGGAATCTAGCATTCCTAGCTAATGTTTTTTTTGATAGCTTGTGCAAAATTGAATTTGAAATACTCATACCAAATCTATCCTTTTGGTAATAAACCCTCCATACCTACCAGCTGTTCCGATTGCTATTGTTTTTATTTCTCCTAACTCAATAGTCTGATTATCAAATACATATGTCCATTTTTTTTCTTTAATAGATATATCAAAATTATCATGATAATAATTTCCCTTTACATCCTTAATAGCTAGAAATGGTTGAGATCCAAAAATTTCTCCATCTGTTACCTCTGCTGTCAGCACATTCTTTCTTATAGAAAGATTGCATTTTAAGGATGCTTTGTCCTGATACTCCAAATGTCTTACTGCTGCATTTTCAGCGCCCGAAAAACAGATATTTACATTTGGGTATTTTTTTTTGACTTTACTAATTTGTTCTTTAATATGGATTAAATCATTAGTCATATCCCTATAATCATGATTTGCAAATGATAGTATAGAGGAACCATGTTTATCTGCCTCGGTAAAAGCTTCATCGATATGGGTCTCTCTAATACATCTTATCCTTGTCCCTATATTTAGGCACCTAAAAATTATCCTATTGAAATTCCCATGACTTTGATAGTCATGGAAGCTTGGATGATAACCTCGCCATGTTGTTGGAGCACGTGACCAATCTCCAAACCTATTGTTTGCCATATCTGGTTGATTGTCACTAAAGTCATACCTTTGATTTGCATAATCAAATGGTATCCAATTTTCTAAAAAAGCGTTTGAATCTGCTCTTTCAGAGTGAAAGCCCGGCCTATTAACAGTTGGGAAATAATGATCATCGATAATCCTTCTAGCTAAGACATGATTCAATAAATCATAGTTTCCTGTGTAGGACGTAGCAGCAGCGAGAGGTTCTTTTTTTATTGAAAGTGGATGAAAGTGCCAGTTAAGTTCGTCAGAACATACTTCTTCTCTAATCAATCTCTTCCTGTAATGATTAAATACTTCACCGTAACCAACGGCTTTTTTTCTAGGATTAGATTTGAGATCTAAATGATCCAGGCAATGCCATGAATAAACCCAACCATTACCGTAGTCATCAATCAATGTATTTCTAAAATCCTTTGACATAATATAATCAAGCATTAAATCAACTTCCTGCCAATTGCTATTGTAATTTAACAATTCCTCAGAAAAACATTTCGCCGCAGAATCTTCATTTCCTCCTAATTCAATTTCCTTGTTTTGAATTTTTCTTAAATTAACAATAGTGGGAGCTAATTTTTTATTGTAAATATTATTAAACCTTTTGATTGTTTCTGCAGTAGATTCGAATAATGGTCCCTCTGTATCTACACAGTGGACTACATATAAAATAGATTTCTTCATTATTGTCACAGACCCATTAACCTAAATAGTTTTTCAGGCGATGAGAAACCCTTGGCTTTTGCTAACCCTATCGAATTTTTAGAGAATTTATTTCCAAATGATAATGTAGAGTTTTGTAACTGAATATTTTTATCTTTTTTTAGAATCATTAAAAATTCGTAGCCTATAAACTCTTGTAAATTAAAATCTTTAATTTCGGTATATTTACCCAACCCAAGATCTCCTCTCTTTTTAAAAATAAATAGTTTTTCTAGCTTAAAGCCAGTCTTTTTTAAATTTTTAATCAGAAATGGAATATTAATAAATGAGTTGGGAAATTCTTTAAGGTATGCATTTTTTTCAGCAGCGAAAGCCAAATTATCATTAATGCTATAATTATCATTCTTAGCTGTAAATAAAACATTTCCGTTCATGGATAAAAGTCTATTCATTTCAGATAGTGTCTTACAATGATCAAGTACTTCAAAAACAGCCCAGCAGAAAATTAAATTTAGTGATTTATTCGGTAAATTTATATTAGTAGAGCTTGATACCATAACGGCATCATAATTTCTTTTTTGTGCCTCATCTACAGCTGACTTGTCTATATCAACTCCATATACGATTGTGGAATACATTGACAATAAATCAAACATTCGGCCATAACTACAACCGAGATCAAGCGATATGCAATCTTTATTTAGAACGACTTTATCTAAAAAAATTTTGGCAATACTTTTGTCGGCGATTATTGTGCCATCTACTGATTTATTAACAGCTTCTTTCCAGTATTGGGTATATTGTTTGTTAAATATATTTTTTACCAAACTGAAAGCCCGCCATCCATAATGAAATTATGTCCGGAAAAATAATTTGAGGCATCTGAAGCCAAAAAAACAGAAATCCCTGATATATCATTTGGTATTCCCATTTTTCCTAACGGTACTCTTGCAGAATAGGAATCAACAAACTTTTTATTTTGACCGCTTTCAATCCCTCCAGGGCTTATAGAATTGACCCTAACGTTATCCTTACCCCAATACGCAGAAAGATACTTCATCAAACCAATAACAGCGGCCTTACTTGCAGAGTAAACGGCAGGACTATTAATAACATTCCCATTATATATAGAGTCTTTATAAATTCTCTGATCTGGAGCGATACATCCATAAATCGATGAGGTTAATATCATGCTCCCCCCATTTTTATTTCTCTTAAGGAGAGACCCTATATGCTTCGAAACGAGAAACATAGAATCCAAATTAACATTCATAATTTCCTTCCAGGTTTTATATTCATAGCTTTCGATATCTTTAAAAAATTCATCCATTTTAGTAGTTTTTCCAGCAGCATTGCTATGAACAACATCAATTCGACCGTAATCTTTTATAATCAATTTTTTAATTTTTATTACATCTTCTTCGACAGTTAGGTTAGCATCAATACAAGTGCAACTTGTGCCATAATTTTTACTTATTTCTTTTGTTATTACGACTAGTTTTGCAATATTTATATCAGTAAGAATTAATTGAGCGCCATTTTTTGCATATGCATGAGCAATTTTTTCTCCGAGTATTCCTGCGGCTCCCGTAAGTAGAATAACCTTCGAACTTAAATCAAAATAATTATTATCAGTACTATCCATTATTGCTCCGCCCTTTACCTAAAAGAAATTCTGCGTACAAAAAGTCATGCTCAGTATCAATATCTATAGACCTTTCTTTTGGAATTATGAATGGATATATTTCTCCATTTAACAAATCTGAAGAATTCATTATATAATTAGGTCTACCAATATAAATTACAGTTGTAATATCCCATACCTCTCTAGCATCCTGCCTATTGTAGATTACATCTGAAGACTTTATTACTCTTTCACATAAACCCTTGTCATTAATTTTGACCATATTAAAATATGGGTTTCTATGAGCCTCTGTAACTGTAATGAGTAGGTCTGGTTTATTCCTCATAAAAGTTTTAATTGATTCATCAATATCTGTTACTGAGCGCAATGGAGATGTACAGGGAAGTGAAATAAAGTTATCGAATGTGATTGATAATTCATTGTTTAGAAAAGTTATTGCATGCTTCCATGCCATTAGTTCTGGTGTACTATCTTGGCTTAGAACTTCGGGTCTAATAAAAGGAGTTTCGGCACCATACTTTCTAGCAATGTCTGCGATAATCTCGCAGTCTGTTGACACTATGACTTTATTAATTGATTTTGATTGTAATGCACATTCAATTGACCAGGCAATCAATGGCTTTCCGTTAAAAATTTTAATGTTTTTACCCTTGAGACCTTTTGAACCTGATCTTGCAAAAATAAATGCAATATTTTTTAAATGTTTTTTATGCATTATGGATATCAATTAAAAGTTTAGTGGTTTTTATGCCTTCATCTATACTGGTCATTGGAATCTTGTTAGCCTTAACATTTTTAAAAAAATCATTCATTTGTTTTTTGTAGGAGTGGCTAATAGTATCTTCCTTAAAAAATATTACTTTATCTTTTTTCGAATTTGATATAATAATTTGAGACTCTAATGGCAACCATTTTATCGTTGCCTTTTCACAAACAATTTCAAGCTCCCGGGATAAATCTTTCCTAATGAAGTCTAATGTTACATTTCCGACAACACTTAAAACTCGGTTATTTCTTTTTCCAAGCGAAATAAGTGCATAATCCTCGACATCGGATGATTTATAAAAAAGAGTTTCTTTAGTGACATTAAGAACATCAAGAGATCCAAAAATCCATAGCAAGTAATCTATCTCATGGCTTAATTCATAGATTACTCCCCCACCCAATTTTTTTTGTAATGAAATCGAGCCCTTCTCTAGCCCAATAGGTCTCCAATCCTTCAAATCCTGTCCTGCTACAGCCTTAAAATAGAGGGCCTTACCAAATTTATTACTCGCTATATACTCTCTTATTTTTTGTAGAGATCGTATATACCTTAAATTGTATCCAACCTGTAATACAAGCCTTTTTTTATTAATAATTCTTTTTAGCAACGAAATATCTTTTAGATTTGTGCTAAGGGGTTTTTCTATAAAAAGGTGTGAGCCTATTTTCGCTAAACTGATTGCAGTCTCAATATGAAAGCTAGCCGGATTGCAAATAAATGAAATATTTGGTGCGAATATTTTTACTTCTTCCATTTTACGAAGCTCTAATTCATTGGGATTGCTATAGTCCGAAAAGCTTTCTCTGCGGAGGTATTTAATTATTGAATCTGGATATATATTTTTAATCATAGAGTAATGTTTTTTTCCAATACTCCCAAATCCTACAATCAATATCTTGTATGTAGTCATAGTTTATTTATATAGGTGTCTGCAATATTTATATCAGCTTCATTTCCTAGATCAAACCATTCCTCATAAGTATGAAATGCATTAATCTTTCTCCCATTTTTAATGGACTTTTCAAGTAATACCGGCATATCCGTGGATGCACCTTTATTAATTAGTTGAATTATAGTTTTATCTATGATGTACACGCCTGCGTTAATATAATTTTTGTAAATTGGCTTCTCTTCGAACCCTTTGATTTTATTTCCTTCTAGAAGGACAACACCATAGGGGTTAGTTAGCTCATGCTTTTTTACAACCATTGTTCCATTTGATTTATTCTTTAAATGGGATTTAATTAGTTCCTTGTAATTAATTTTTGTTAGGACATCACAATTTATTACAATTAACGGCAAAGCTAAATCCTTTGTTTTTATTGAGGCAAGGGATCCTGCCGTACCTAGAAATTGCTTTTCTTCTATATAACTAATCTTTACTCCCAATTTTGATCCGTCTTGAAAGTACTCTTTAATCTGAGATCCAAGATGATTTATAGAGATAATAAAATTAGATATGCCAAAACTAATGGCTCTTAGCATTAATTGTTCTAACATCGGTTTTCCACCAACCTCAACCAATGCCTTGGGCTTATCTAAAGTATGCGGGTAAAGTCTCGTTCCTTTCCCTCCCGCCATTATCACCATAGAATTTTTAATTGGGTCTGTATTAGGATCTTTAAGAAAACTGTACATACTAAGTATATTGTTTAGTCGGCCAACCCTTGGTAGCAATAAAATATCTTTTGTTGTCATGAATTTTTTTATATGTTCACTGCTCATAACACCATCGACCGTTAATGGAACTTTATTCATTATTAATGCAATATTATCTAAAGATGTATATCCATTAATCATGCCTCTTCTTATATCCCCATCTGTTACTGACCCTTGTAATTGATTTTTATCATCAATAACAAATACCGTTTTATGCTTAACTTCATTAATTAAAAGCATAGCGTCTTTAATCGTACTTTTATTACCTATTAAATACGATGAAAAAAATTTTATCTCTTCTATCATTTCTCTTTCAATTTTATATTTATAATTACCATCTAACTAAAAAATTACATCGTTAAATTGCTTAGCTGTACCGGTACCTAAATCATGATTTTTTATGGCTTTATAAATTTTATTAGCTGCGCCTGCTGAGCCATAGGGGTTAATCGTTTTAACAAGATTGATCTGAAACTGCTTTGAATATAATTTTTTTAGTGCCAATAGAATATCTTTCTTTCTTGATTTACAATTAATTACAGATGAAGCACATGGTCGGCCATTCTGTCTGTCTCCGATATTTATGGTCCCTTTCTTAAACGAAGGAATCTCCAACAAGCCACTTGATGAATTACCAACAACCCCGTCAGCATGACTTATAAATGAAAAATAATTTACCTGGCCCATTGACTTAATAAGCCTTGCATTCTTGTTTGAGGTTACAAAAGTACTAATCATATCAATAATTACCCTGCTATCAGAGTCTGCATTAGGGAGTGTGAAGAGAATTAATGTAGATTCAAGTTCAGCTAAAGCATCTAAAAGCTCTTTCAACTCCAACCCTATATCGCATTTGGATAATGTCACTGGATGAAAGGTTACTAGAAGATTTTTATCCTTGAATTTGATACCTAAAACCGTCTCTAATTCTATCCTTTTTAATCTTTTAATTTTCTTTACTGTATCAACCCCAAGAGCACCTACCGTATGAATTGTCGATGGCTGCTCGCCCAACTGAATCAATCTTTTTTTAAATACACTGTTTGCAACAAAATGTAGGTGTGCCATTTTTGTAATTGAATGCCTGATAGCATCATCGTAGCAATTTGGTGTTAACTCACCACCATGAATATGAGCAACGGGAACCTTTGATACTAAAGCTGCAATAGCAGCAGATAAAATTTCATATCTATCGCCAAGTAAAACAACAATATCTGGTTTGATAGCATCCAGCTCCTCCCCAATACCTTTTATAGCCTTTGAAATTGCATTTGTTACTCCAAGGCTAGAATCATCATTGTGAATTATATCGACCTTTGCATTGATTATGAATCCATCACTTTCAATATCCTTGTACGTTAAGCCGTACAAAGGTGATAGATGTGATCCAGTAGCAATAATACAAAGATCAAGGTCGCTATCTTTATCTACTAAAAACAATAAAGAACGTAAAAGCCAATAATCTGCCCTGCTCCCACTTACAAAACATATCTTTTTTTTATTACTCTTCATCGGTTATTACCTCATTAACTCTGAAGTTTTTATGTGCTTGTTTCCCAATGATATCGTCCCAATATTTGACTGAAATACCCTCTCCAGTCCTCTGGGAAGTTAAATTATGTGTGCTAAAAACTTCACTTTTTTTTATTTCATTTTTTGCTACAATAAACTGCCTAACCACTGACAAATTCAGTAATTCGCTCTTGGTAGGTTTTTTTTCTTTTTCTCCTAAGGCAATTTCAATATTTCTGATAGATCTAACCATCTGAGTAAGTTCCTGAGGGTCTATACTTGCTTTATGATCTGGCCCCGGAAGACTTTTGTCTAATGTAAAATGCTTCTCAATAACTGTGGCCCCAAGTGCAACCGATGCAATAGCAGCGTCAATTCCCAGGCTATGATCAGAATAACCAACATTCAAACCAAAAATTTCTTTAAATGACTTTAAAACATTAAGATTTAACTCGTTAAATGGCGCTGGATATTGAGACGTGCAATGAAGAATAGTTATGTCATCCATTGTTAATTTCCCTGCTGTTAATAACGATAAAGATTTTTTTATTTCTTCAATAGTTGCCATTCCAGTTGAAAGAATAATCGACTGAGCTTTCTCACTTAAATGTCTTAAGTATGGAATATTTATAATTTCGCCAGAAGGAACCTTAAAGACAGTCTGCCCGAGATCTAATAAGAAATTAATATCTGCTATATCAAATCCAGACGAAATACATTCAATTTTCTTCTTTTTACAATATAAAAAAATTTCACGGTGCATATTTTTTGTTAACTCTAATTTCTTTAACATTTGATATTGCGTTTCTTCTAAATTCTTATTTTCCTGGTACTTGGCTTTTTTTGAATGGATTGATGCAAGCCTGTCTGCATCAAATGTTTGGAATTTAACTGTATCAGCTCCGGCCTCACATGCAGCATCAACATGCTCTAAGGCAAGTTTTAGCTGGCCATTATGATTGACTCCTATTTCAGCAATAATCTTTACATGATTTGTCATAAATTTACTAATTAACCCGTAAATATTGAATTGGCTTCAAGATCATGTCTGACTGATAAGCCCATACCGATAACTGAATTCTCACCAACGGTTATACCATTTTTTATTATGGCCCCACTTCCTACAAAAGTATTATCCTTAATACAAACATTGCCATTTATTATCGCACCAGTTGATATATGGCAATTGTCACCTACTTGGACATCATGCTCAATAAGAGATCTGGAATTAACAATACAATTGCTGCCTATAATTGCCCCAGCATTAACTATCGTACCGCGCATAAAAATATTTGCAGTTCCTATGGAAGCAAAAGGTGATACATATGAATCATTAGAAAAAATATTTGGAAAAGTAAAGCCTATTTTTGATATGCTTTTATACAAATCAGACCTATCGGTCAGGGGGAAATGACCTAAACCTATTACGGCTAGAGAGGCATTTTGGTATATTTCACTCAAGTCGTTATCTGTTCCAATAACCTTAAAACCATAAATATCATTCCCAATCTCATCTGCTAAACCTACTAAACCAATTATATTAAACTTATCCTCAGTAACTATTACATCTATACATGATTTGGTATGGCCACCAGCACCAATAATAACTATATTAGGCTTTTTCATATAATATTTGGGCTGCTAGGAATATTAATAATTTTTTCACTTAACAAGTTTGTACTATCTAAATTCATTTTTGGCATCCCAATAAAAGGTTTTAATAGGTGTAAAGGCCTCCAAATCGGTCTCGTTTGGATTTTCTCTTCATTGGTAGCCATCAACAATTCATTTCTCATTTCTGTCTTATTATCATCTAATACTAAAGTTTGAAGCCAGTAATTACTTTTACAATCGTCAGGTTCGGAAAAAATAGAAAGTCCCTCTATGTCTTTAAATGCGAGCTTGTAGACATCGAACAAAGCTCTCTTTTTTCTTAATTTTTCTTCAATCACTTCAAGCTGAGCGCAACCCAATGCCGCATTAATATTTGGCATTCTGTAATTATAGCCAACCATGTCGTGAATAAATTCCCACTCGTGTTTTATTTTTGCAGTAGTAGTCAAATGTTTAGCTAGTAAGGCTATTTCCCTGTTATCAGTAAGGATTGCTCCTCCTCCTCCAGTTGTAATTATTTTATTTCCATTAAAACTTAAAGTACCTACCAATCCAAAAGTTCCGGTATGCCTTCCTTTGTAGTAGCTTCCGAGTGATTCTGCTGCATCCTCTATAATATCAATATTAAAATCTCTTGATAGCTTTACCAATGGATCTAGATTTACTGGATGCCCGAAAGTATGCATTGGGACGATAGCTTTAATTCTTTTATTAGTATGCCTGTTAAAACAAAATCCAGATTTCTGGTCTGTATTTTCCCTAAGGTATTGCGCTAGCTTTTCAGAATCAACTCCAAGAGTTTTTTTGTCTGAATCAATAAAGTGTGGAGTTGCATTACAATAAGAAACAGCATTTGCTGTGGCAACGAAGGAAAGGGATGGTATTAATACCTCGTCTCCCATTCGAAGATCAATTAATTTTAATGCAACATGAAGAGCAGCAGTTCCATTAACGGTAGCAATTGCATATTTTGAGCCGGTAAAAGCAGCTAAATTCGCCTCAAATTGATCAACGTAGGGGCCAACTGAGGACACGTATGTAGAGTCTAAGCACTCCTTTAGGTACTCCCACTCATTTCCTTCAAACGAAGGGGCATGCAAAGGGACAAACTCATCCTTTACAATAGTTCTCAATACAGCAATTACATCTTTACAAAATTTATTAGTACTCATATATTAAATATTATAAATATCAGAGTTGTAAGCTGATAAATTATTTGGGTCAGAAAACCAATCTATAGTGGAGGTAAGTCCTGTTTTAAACCCCTTTAAACCACCATATTTTGGCTCCCAGCCGTAAAGATTTTTTGCTTTAGAGTTATTACACCATAACCTCTCAACTTCTGACTTTTCAGGTCTTAAACGCTCCTTATCAGTTAATATTTCAATTTCCTTATTAAGAATATTGGAGATAATATTTACTGTGTCCTCGATTGAAACCTCATAATTGCTACCAATATTAACGACCTCTCCATAGTCCTGCTTTGATTCAAGAGCTGCTATGAAGCCAGAAACTGTATCTTCCACATAATTAAAGTCTCTTGTTGGGAAAATTTTACCTAATTTAATTGTTTTTTTATCATTTAAAATTTGCGTAATTATTGTTGGGATTACAGCTCTTGCAGACTGTCTCGGTCCATACGTGTTAAATGGACGAAGGACGCTCACGGGCAAATCAAATGACTGGTAAAATGAAAGTGCAATTTGATCCCCTGAAATTTTAGTTGCAGCATAAGGGGACTGGGCATTTAAAGGGTGATTCTCGTCGATTGGGACATATTGAGCTGTTCCATAGACTTCACTTGTTGATGTTTGCACAAACTTTTCAACATTTAAATCTCGTGCCGAATTTAATAGGTTTAATGTTCCTGTTATATTAGTGTCAACATATGAGCCTGGTGAATAATACGAATATGGAATGCCAATTAGTGCAGCTAAATTTAAAACAGAGTCACACCCTTTCATTGCTCGATTAACAGCGTAAGGGTCTCTAATATCACCACTAAATATATCCATGTCCTTTGCCAATGGGCTATTATCTAACCATCCACTTGAATTGAATGAGTTGTATTGAACAAAGGATCTAACTTCTTTTCCCTGCTTAACAAGTGTTTCTGAAAGATGTGAGCCAATAAAACCATCAGCGCCAGTAACTAAAATCATTATATTTCCACTAAATTTATTAAAAGATAGAATACATCATAATATTCAATTTTCTCAATCTAATAGAGCTTTATTCCTTCTAAGGAAGGACGTTGAAAAGTGAGCTTTTATAGTCCCATGTAATTGAGCTTCACGATCATATAAAGACCAGAATTTCTTTTGCAAGTCAATATCATCTTTTGTATCGGTAGTTAAATTATTAATTCGCTCATGCATCTCAATTACATATTCATTGATTTCTTCCTGACTACTTTCAACATAAGACAAATCAGCATCATGAAGTGCTGGGCCTCCACGAAATTCATTAGCTATTCCAATTTTAAAGATTTCATAGAAGGTGAGGTAACGATTAAGATTTTGACTCCATACCTTTTTTGTAGTTAATAAAAAGTTAGAGCTGAATGTATTGATAATAGATAATGGAACATGATCAACATAAAGAATGGGCCGTCTGTAAATATAAGGCAAAGCATCAAAGCCAGTTCCATTAGAAATTGCAAAAGTGCAGGTAGAACCTAAGAAAACATCAAGGAAGTCAGTTCTCATTCCATTTGTTGCATAGTCAAAAATCCG
>Ga0115004_10000516_pt1 | contig 29297 bp, 25 predicted proteins | sample ArcticOcean_MG_C_10_FD_88737 | JGI IMG/M metagenome (GOLD analysis project Ga0115004, IMG submission 88737) | Marine microbial communities from western Arctic Ocean - ArcticOcean_MG_CB11_90 | ecosystem: Environmental > Aquatic > Marine > Oceanic | place: Arctic Ocean: Canada Basin | collected... | reverse complement strand
GTAGTCGAAAAACTAAATGGGCAATTATTTCCACCCCAAAAATTAATAAATGGGTCTGTTGGTGCTGGTGTTGGCGCTGTTGTTGGCGCTGTTGTGAATTGTGATGATCTCTCTTCGGTACCCGTCGGGTGCATCAGATTATGCGGTTTAATCACTTGTCTTGGGGGTCTAGCTGAGTTTTGAGCTATATACCCATATCTTCTAGGCCTAGAAGTTAAAGAGTGAGCAGACTCTTGATTATTCCTAAAGGTTGTAACCTTAGGAACGGGAGTATTAAAAACCGTGTCGTACTCATTGTAGAAATAACTCTGTATTGCGGGGGGGTCGTATGAATAACTATTTCCTATACTAAAGCTTTTGGCATCATCAAATATATCTAAGTTATACGTTATTTGTTGGGTTGCTGCCGGTGTGGTAGCTTTGGCAAAATATGTATTAGGAGTAAGATATATATATGTATTCCCTTTAGGGGCTTGGCTATTTCTCCATAAACATTCTACCTCGCCTATATCTGTGAATTTTGATACAAAAGTATTTGATCCGTCTAAAAAGGTAGGAGTAGTTATAGTAGAAGTAGTAATAAGGGATATGTCGCTAGATATACCATAATACACTATATGGTGTGTTATAACATTGGAACCATCCTGACATCTCTCCGTAGATAAATCTACAACCATACTAGTCTCGGCCGATATTGTCTTAATAAACCGGTTTAACGTATTCATAGATACGTCCGCTCTTATTGATTTACGAGCAAAATATTGAATATAAATAGATTCGTTAGACGTCGTCTTTGCTTGCACCTCTAGTAGTGTGTTGTTTATTCTTTTAAGAACATCATATGGCTTTAAGTTTTCATTCGATAAGCTTATGCAAACCGTAGTCCAATTAATTCCCGCAATAGCATCCTTATTAAAAATGCGGTGTGAAACATCTAATTCAAATCCGGTACGAGACCCGGAATTTATAATGGATTCAAACGATAATGTATCATATCTCCAACTGTCTATGCTATTAAAATTACTAGAAAGGTCAAATGCTGTGTCATAATTGGTAGGAATTTTTTCAGCACTACTGGATAATAAATCAGAATTAGCAAATTTATTGGTCATCATAATACTATCTATATTGTTTGGTATACCAGAGACGGTCGGATAACTGATTAATGGAAACTGTTTAATGGACCCCTCAAAACTGGCATCTTGACAAAATATCCACTTCTTATCTTGTTTAGCCGTCATTTGCATTAAATAGGTCGTATCGAAAATATCTATAGCTGGGTCGCTGGAACATGAAGTGATAGGGCATATCGGGGGGTTATAACAGGTTAGTCCCCCTCTGACCTCATAGTAGTTTGATATTGGTATTGGAGATTCCGTTTTAAAAAATGTCGAGATGTCAGACCGAATAGTTGGTAAATGATATGATAGATCATATGGTATTTTATTAGGATTACTTATTTGAGATATATCTGAGTTGGATGTATGAACTAAATCGTACGTCTTGCGATACTCAAACGAAGCGTCTAATGAATACATATTTAATTCCACCTGATCGGGAAGAGGTTTGTTATTCTCTTTTATATTAAACTTAATACTGGATACTGTAGGTACCTTGTTATTGCTATAATCTATAAAATAATAGGTACTTATATCATGAATAATGCTTGCCTGAAACGGAATCGACCACATAAATGCGAATTTATCATCATATCTATTAGACATATCCGTATGGAAGGATGTATCTGGATATAAATTATTACTCGACTCCCATTTAATACTAGAAGATGGATCTGATATATTAATGCCATAGCCGGAGTTAATACCGAAGCCGGAGTTAATACCGTAGCCGGAGCCAGTATTGTACCCTGATATAGTATTGGACCCATCCGAGATATTATTATTATTAGCATAAGATATGCTAGGATCAAATGCCGCGTCCATATGGTAAAATACAAACATATAACTGACATCTGCGGTGCGGTTCATTGCATTGTCGCTCGACAAATAAGATAGGTCGTAGCTATTATCTAAAGTCAGTAATCCTGTATTGACGTGTTCTAAATAATGTGACATCATATATCCGGATGCACTCGCTACACTAGCATAATATGGATTTTTATGATTTTTACAACTATTATTATAAAAATAATAGCTCGCATCTAATTGAATTAATTTTATGATTATAGAATTATTCGTCCACGTTTGCACTATATGCTTACTGTCATTCGAACACCCCCTTACTACCTCAAAGAGGTTTTGGTTTGGTATAAATGCCTTAAATAATTTATGTAAGGAAGAATTAAAGGACGGTATATAACTCAAGTCATTTATTATATTATTTCTGGTTGTCTCTAATAAGTCACCATTAGCATTTATAATATTACTTACTCCCCATGGAAAAGAGTTATTAACAATGGCACTGGTATCAGAATCTTGTATAGAATAGGACTGCATTTTAAGGGGTGTGCTTTTAAAACTGGTTTTAGTAAATATATCGTCCGGTATAATAATATTCTCCCATCCAGGTATAACGGAACATATTTTGTTGTTGCCTAGTAACATGTTACTACTTTTGGTGCTTATAGATGGAGAAGTATTACACGATCCCTCCTTATATATAAAAGGAGATATGCTAAAACTAAAATCGGATGTTACGTCGCCTTTGGAACTATCTGCCCAAGTCCAGGTGTATTGATCCTTACCAATATTTCCTATATTGGAGGAATCTAACATAAATTGGATATTATAGGATATTTCGGTTATGGACGCGTCCAGGGGGTATGGGGAATATACTACATTATTAGCAAAATAGGTGTTACTGCTATCACTAAATATCATCGTATTGCCTTTTTGATTATACATCAAATCGGTATTGTTTGATATACCATTATAGTGGGATGTAATCCGGTTCGGGTTGTTATAAGTATAGATAGTATTGCCTACATTATAGGATATAGATATGGTATAGACGCCATTGAAAGATGTCTTAATATGATCACTAAAACCAGGTTTCGTATGCTTCAGAATACAATATTGTCCATAATAGTTATTGATTGATTGAAAGAATACTCCGGCGTCGTTTAAATTTGGCGGTGTTCTCTCACTCTTATACCTATAAACAAAGGAATTATTTGATAGTTCGTCCATATAATTTCGGGTTAAGCGAAATCCGTTTTTAGGAGGAGGTGTAGGACCAGGCGGAGGTGTCGGTGTAGGACCAGGCGGAGGTGTCGGTGTAGGACTAGGCGGAGTTGTCGGTTTAGGACTAGGTGCAGGCGGTGGTGTAGGAGCAGGTTCAGAACACTTGGCGCAACCAGCATTAGTAGCCCCCTGTTCATTCCATATAGGTTTAATGTCTAAGGTGACGTTTTCTTCAGATGGATCGCTCTCTAATATGGAAATAGAAGGGGGATTATATCCTATATGACTGGGGTCGCGGTGGGCGCCCTGTTGTTTAAACGTAGGTAACATATCCTCTGTATAAGACACGTCAGCTTGTAAGGTTCTAAGATTAGGGGGTTGATATCCAACGGTATAATTAGAAATATCCGTACTGCCTTGTTCTTCAAACATAGGAATAATATTACCGCTCTTATTATTATTACCAGGTGTACTTTTTACGTCCGAGTGTAACTTAGCAACGGGAGGTGCAAAATATCCGGCCTCGCCTACGACCTCTTTAACCGTTTCATTACTGGGAGTAATCAGATATTTGGTAGCGTTAAATCTAGGATCTAGGATGGGAGGAATTCTACTCGGGCAAGGCATAATATCTTCGTACTCCCAATTAGAATAATTGGTCCATTGATTTCGTTTATAAGCATCGTCCCTCCGGGCAAACCACATCCAGGAAGAAACCAGACCCATTGATTTTAAATCGAGTCTCTCATTTACAGATACACCCTCAAACGTAGTTTCGTGAATGTCGTGCACCAAATACTCTTGGGGTTGTGTAGCAAATAATCTTCTCTCATCTTCTCCTAAAAACACGTACGTAGTAATTAAATGTATATCGGCATTCCAAATGTTGATATGTTTATTAAGGTCGGATGGATTCTGCGTAGGAGTCTGCAGAAAGGTATACATTTCCTGATATGGGTCATTAAAGTTTGGGGCGATCCGAGGAAAGTTTTCATCCGGGTTCTTTACATCTCTTATCGTAAACAACTCATATATTGGACGCAAGGTAACCGTTACCGTTAATTCATTATACTGGAGAGATACCAAGGGAAACGCTTGCTTTGTATTTAAATTAAACCAAGCGTTTAGGGGAATATACAGGGTTCGCCCTCTAATACTAGGCTCCGCACCCCCGGGGCTGGAGTTAGGTACCGCATTCGGGTATCGCCCTCCCCGGTTAAACGCATTAGCCGGATCATTAAATTCTGGTAAATTACCGGTCATTCGGTTTATTAAGTCTTGCTTGGTTGCGGTGAAATCCCTCTCGATCATGGCGGTGAGGTATTCTCCCGAGTATTTTTGAAGCGTTTGTCCTCCTACATTTACTTCAATAGAGTGAATTAATTGGGTACCCAAATGTTTTATCCACTGAAATTCATATGGAATATAGTACTTAGTTTGGCCGGTTTTAGGAACGTTATATGTATGCAGTGGACTCCAAATATGAGGCAGATTAATTCCTAAATACGTATCTGCTACTAAATCGCCATAACGTTTAAACTTGAACGTGAACTGAGATTTATTGGTTAAACTTATCGTTTTTTGACCATCATATTCTAACCTAAATTTTTGCATTCCAAAATTGGTATATTTAGAATAATTTGATTTCCAAAAAGTTTTTGTAGGATTACCCGTTAATATAATATCTTGTTGGCCAACCCCTATTATATTTAATAATCCCCCAGGCATATAATTATAAGTATTATAATTATTTAATACAATAATATATTATAATAGTATGGATGGATGGAGTATGTTAAGTATAGTAGGATTATTGATATTCATGTATATTTTATTGAATTATGTAGGTGGCTCGGCGTCGAGCAAATGTAGCCAGTTTTTGAAGCAAGATAGTTTATATACATTGGGGCCTATTAGGGGTGGAGACATGGTTAAGTCATACTACTATGTAAATACTCCAAACGATAAAGCGAAAGAAAAAACGGAGGCACTTCGTAACAGACCGATAAATGAGTTCTATATTAAGACTGCTTATAATTGTTGTGCTTTAGGTAATTTAAAATATGATTATGTAGATGTATGCGCGTTGAAATATTGTATTAAGCATGGAGCACGCTGTTTAGATTTTGAAATATATTCCATTAAAGACAAACCGGTAGTAGCGGTGTCTTCGGTAGTTAATAATTATGCGAAGGAGTCCTACAATAGTATTCCTTTCGCAGAGGTAATTGATACTATTACTGCTTATGCCTTTTCGAATGGTTATAGTCCAAATCCAACAGATCCGTTATTTATAAATCTACGAATCCGAAGCGTGAATAAGAAGATATATAATGATATGGCTGATATATTATATAGTAAATTAGAGAGAAGAATGTTGGGAAAAGAGTATAGTTACGGGTCGTGTAATGCCATCGCTACAGATGGCGCGCATAAAAACTCGTATATATGTACTAGTTTAGGAGAGGTACCCATTAAAGACCTACAAAATAAAGTGATTATTATGTTACAAGAGGATAATCCTAGCGAATCGGTCGCTACAGAGACCAACTTGTATGAATATGTAAACGTCTCTAATTTAACCGATAATTATCGTATAATGAGAGAAGAGGAAGTGCACGGCACGCATGATTTAGCGAGTTTAGTAAATTATACCTCTAAATATTTATGTTTAACAACCCCCAATTTAAGTAGCCTAGATGATAATCTAGCCGGCAATATTATCCAACGACTGGGAGTCCATTTTATTGGTATGAATTTTCAAAACCGTGACAATAATCTAATTGTATACGAAGAGTTCTTTAAAAATCAAGCATTTGTAAGAAAAGACGTAGAGCAAAAGGTTGGACAAGATTATTTAATAACTCGGCCAATAGTCATTCTTTCCATTTATAAACCAGATGAAACACAAAATCAATGCACCCATCAGTTAGAACTTGCCGGGCAAAAGGGCAAATTAACTTTAATATAACCGGAGCGCTTCACACTACCTACATTCATATATATTATATCATACATATATATATGAATCAATTTGCGGAGAGAGAACTCGAAATATTACGCCGATCCGTAGACCTAGCCGAAAAAACTCAAGGTAAAAAGGTAATAGATTCTCCTGAAATCCAACAAATTATTAAAATAGTAGAACAGTTTTTACGCAAAACGAAATGTATTTGTTACGGGGGTACCGCCATAAACAATATCTTACCCGTTCAGTCACAGTTTTATGACAAGGCCGTTGAAATACCTGATTATGACTTTTATAGCACCTCTGCGCTAAATCATGCCAAACAATTAGCGGACATTTACGTCGCAGAAGGATTTACCGAAGTGGAAGCCAAGGCTGGGATGCATCAAGGCACATATAAAGTATTTGTGAATTTTATTCCAGTAGCAGATATAAGTCAATTAAGTAATGAGATATTTAAAAAAATGAATGCAGAGGCAATAAAAATAGATGGTATATTTTATGCGCCTCCGAATTTTCTCCGAATGGGCATGTATTTAGAGTTGTCTAGGCCAAAGGGAGATGTGAGTCGTTGGGAAAAAGTGTTAAAACGGTTAATATTATTAAATCAGCATTATCCGCTAGTAACAAACCAATGTACCTCTTCTGACTTGCAACGGCGGTTCCATAATAATCAAGATACTATGGAGGATTTATATTCCATTACGTTAAATACCTTCACCTCGCTAGGTTTGATTTTTTTCGGCGGATATGCCAACACCCTGTATTCTAAATACATGCCTAAACGTTTAAGACTTAAATTACAAAATATTCCCGATTTTGACGTCCTAAGTGAGGACCCGAAGCGTTCCGCCACCATCCTAAAAGAGAGATTACTAGAACATAATTACAAAAACATTACCATCACCAAACGAGACAATATTGGAGAGATTGTCGCAAATCATTATGAAGTAAAAGTAGGCAAAGAAACCGTCGCCTTTATTTATAAACCCTTGGCATGTCACTCTTATAATGTCCTCCATATACATGGCACTACCATCAAAATTGCCACTATTGACACCATGTTGAGCTTTTATTTAGCCTTTATCTATTCGAACCGCCCCTATTACGACGATGACCGTATCCTATGCATGGCGCATAAATTATTCGTCGTACAACAAAAAAACCGACTCAAACAAAAAGGCCTACTGAAACGCTTCAGCCTAAAATGCTACGGCGAACAATCCACCCTTGAAAGCATGCGTTTAGAAAAATCTACGAAATATAAAGAATTAGAACGAGGATCCAACGCATTTGAAGAATGGTTCCTCAAATATTCTCCGGGGGATCCCAAATTCAAACAGAAGAAGAAAACGAAATCCAAACGCAAAACGAAACAAAAAACGAAAAAACATAAATAAATAACATACCCAACAGTTAAAACGCCAGTTCCAATCCTTGTTCCTGTATCATCGTCGTATCACATAATCCCCAACAACCCATTAATACCGTCTTCGGTACGGACTCAGGGACATTCCCCCATGTATACATCGGACGCCCCTTAAAATTACAATATATCTCTCTATAAACATACTCATCTATTGGCTCCTTGGTAGATAACAACTCTATATTATAAAAAGTCATGTTATCCAATATAACTAATGTATTTATACGACTGGTAGGCTCTCTATTTGAAGATAATCCCTTCGATATAGCTAACCATTTTGTTGGAGAGATTTTAATGGTATAGGCCGGCGTTAGCGTATGGACGCTTTGATAATTTAATAATAAATCATTGAAAAAGGTGGAGGATATATTATTCCCCATATACTACTTTTATAAATTATTCTTTAGGTTCCTCCATTAAATTCAACACATACATCTGCTGTGCCGGATGCAGCGCACGCATATAAATACCTACACTCACTAATGTCGTTTTCTCTCCCGTCTCTTTATACCTCTTGTGTAGCTTATACATATGCACCTTGTAGTGGTACGGATACGATTTCACCACATTATTATGTAGTATATAACAATCTACATAATATGCATGCAGTTGCTTCACATAATTATTCCATAACGCTTGATAATACCAAATCGTTTCCTCCTCTTCCGCATAATAATTTAAATATTCCGACAGTTTTTCCCCCTTATTTAACTCCAAAAACCGATATAACGGCTTTGACTGATTTCCTCGCAACTGACGCACCTCCTCATAATTAGGATTTCGGTGCTTTTCACGCAACCCCAACTCCGTATTCTTAAATACAATCCCCTGAATCATATAGGGCGTTTTATTAGATGCGTACGTCTCTTTTAATAACCGGATGTCTGTTTTAGTGCAATTCATATTATATAACATGGGAAGCACTAAAGAATGCTCCACTACTAGTTGTTTAGCAAATTCATTCTCTCTTAAAGGAACAACCCTGATATTAGCATGACCCTCCTTATTCTCTATTTCAAATAATTCCACCAAATATACACGGTTCTCCAGTATAGGTGCGACAAGTCTATTATTCCAATGTTGTAACACAAACGAATACACCAATGGGAGATTATTCTCTCCAAGTTTAGGCAACTCGTCTAAATTAAATTCATTCGGTAATGCCTCCAAAAACATATGCCTAAAAGTGGGGGCATCGTTATAAAATCGGTTATTCCCCCCTACACAACTTCGCGTCGCAATTTGCCAATCCAACTTATCCCAAAATAAATTTATCATCGTCCCATCTATAAACTCCTCCGCCAGAATATTAGTATACATATCATCCTGGAATTCTACCGATTTAGACGGTGCAACACAGACAATATCCCCCGAACTATGATCCTGGATAACCGACCGATAATGCATATTTTCAGGAAGTTTTTTTGTATAACGAATTATATTATGATTCCCTTGCCTCGTCGTACTAATATCACATAAGTTATTATTTTTCATTATAGCATAATGAACCATATATAATAAGATATCTATCTCTTTATGTTAGTAATTATATTTAATAATAATTTCTAGTATAAATATAATGGATATACAATTACAGGATCTATTGCAGATTCATTGGAATAAGGTAGAGGACTCTTCACCTAAATATATCGTAGAGTATATCTCTAGTGAAAAGTGGCGAATAATAAACATTGATAATTTAGAGAGAACAACGATACCTATAACAGATGGTGTACCGGAGACAGGAGAGAATAGTATAGTACAAGTAGATATATTAAATAGGTCAGATAAGCTAGGTTACGCTGCACAGAATGATTTGGTTCCAGACGTTTGGGTTCAGATTTCGTTTGATGACGCGGCACCTATTAAAGGTAAAATTTTTGAAAAAGAGGAAGATATGATTGTAGTGAAGTTAGCATTAGATAATACCGCTCTCTTTGATACCCAACATTGGAATATTCCAGATTCCGAAGAAACGGACGGGTTGAATGATTGGGCCATTAGCCCCGACGAAGCCGATACAGACTTACCTATTCGTCGGAGTAGATGGGATGACTCACCTGAAGAAGGACAAACCACTACCGTTTATATTGATTTTAAATACGAGGGTCTACCCGATAATGTAACTATAGAAATAATAGATAATCCCTTGTTAATAAATATTGAACCTACCGCTATAGAAATAAAGGTAAAGGACGCCCCTATAGAGTTTGATATCGACTTTAATCCAACCGATGAAGCTATAGAATTATATCAAGAAGTAGAAGTTCCAGAAGACGAACGACGGTATGATCTAGAAGTTCAGTTGGAAGATTTGTTAGATGATTTACTATCGGAGATTCCAACCGATCAACGCACTAGAGAGAAATTAAATCATCTTAATATAATATTAGATCGGTTCAAAGAACTGAGACATCTATACTCTAATATAGATGATAAAGGTTATATTAGCTCTATCAAAGAACACGGACCGGGGTATAACCCTATATCTTCCGTATTGCAACAACTTAATAAACCACCGTTCTGGTTAATGCCCGTAGTGCAAAATATAAAAAAATTATACGATATTGAAGTAGATTCCATTCCCGATGATGTATTATCAACTAGCTTAAAAGAATATATAGACTCCGAAAATACGTACCAGGAAGAGTACTCGTCTCATCTTACTCAAAATAGATACCTAACTTTATTGCGTAAACAGCAAGTGTTACATAAATCCTATTTATTACCAACCAATGTCTCCCTCGGGGAGCCTGATCCTGAGGAGAAAATGGTCCTAACTATAAATTCTACCTTGCCAGTAGTAATTAATAACGAAATATTAGGAGTAACGGGCAATGCTTCCACCTTTGGTACCAAATTAAAATCTTCTAGCACCTCCGTTCATGCCATACAAAACTCTACCGGCGTGTATTCCCTACCAACTACCTATGTCAGAAATAATGACACCAATATTAAATTACCTAGAAACCGACAATATGTCCTCGAAAAAGATTCGGTCCGTTTAAAAAACTTTCTAAAATTAAATAAATTAGCGATAGCCTATTCTACCCTATATTTACCCTCTACCAATATATATTTGAAAAGTGTTTTAAATGATGAACCACGGTATCTATACCGTTTTTTACAAAATCCAATTACTACAAAACTCATTGATATAGAGCAGGAGAAAGAGGAAGAGGGGTCGGAAGAGGAGGATTCGGAAGAGGAGTCGGAAGAGGGGTCGGAAGAGGAGGATTCGGAAGAGGAGTCGGAAGAGGAGTCGGAAGAGGAGTCGGAAGAGGGCTCCCTAAATAAAACTATCCTATATGAACCATTTTCGGTTCCGGATATAGCGGCATTTATTAAAACGGTGGTTCCAACTAAAAAAGACAAAATAGATTATATTAATGATATGAATCCCGCTCCATTATCAGTATATAGCGCTATTGTGGCATTAGAACCGTTTTTAGTATATTCAAATACGATTAACCATGAAATGATCCTTTCATTGCAACAAATTATAAATGCAAATATAGCTGACTTAAAACTAACGCATCAGGCCAAATTAGATCATCTGGAACAAATGTATAATTATGTAGAGTCTCCCGCCACTGATGTATTAGATAAAACGGTATTTAAGGATATTATTGATAAGGTAGAAGAAATACCAGACTACAAGTTTATTACAACCATGCTGGCGATAGACGGGTGTATGCTGTACACATTATTACTTGTACAACAAAATTTCGCGTTAAATATAAAAAAAGACGTAACCTCCTTTGCGGAGGAATCTCCCAAAGAGACACCCGAGACCGAACCGTTGGACTGTAAAAAATATGAACTAACAAAACAATATATATCAACGGAAGCGTTAGAACTGGATAATGACACGGATATATATTATGATGCACAGTTTGATCCTACTAGGTATGATACTATGGACGTGTATAAAACACAATTAGAATCTATTTCTAAAGATACCGATAAAGAAGCCTTTATCATCCAACATTTACAACAGGATATTGGAATGACGGTGGAACAAGCGAAAGAAGAAGCAACCGCATTATTTAACACTAAACGACTGGTACCCGAAGGAACCTATGCATTATTAATTAGTAAAAATACTTATACCTATTTCAAACGGATAGCTAATGCATGGGTAGAAGATACAAGTATTCCAAAAATACCATTAGAGTCTAATACGATATTTTGCAACATACAACCCAAGTGTTTAATGTTAAAATCAGAGTGTGAAACGGTGAATAATATTAAAATTCCATCGTATATAGATACATTAAAAACGTTTGATGCGGCGGTTGAAACGGAGGTAGAGGCATTTAAAGCAAAGGTATCAAATGATATTACCTATACTACTTACTATTACAACCAGGTGGTATACATAGACAGTGTTAAAAAGTTAAAGAATAATAATATGTATTATAGTTTAGGATTACAATCTGGAGAGAATGTAGCTCCGTCCTCGCCGTATTTAGAATTAATGACGGCGATTATTGGACAAGGAGATTTTGTCAAAAGACAACATGATATAATGAAATTTGTGAAGCTATATACCCGAACAGCGGAAGATGAAGAGAACCCTTTTTTCAGATATTGTTTAAAGACTAGCGAACCGTTAATGCCTACTTTTATGGTAGAGTTGGCGAGCACCTGGATAACCTCTAATAGTACATATATACAAAAACTAGATAGTATTTGTTTTAAACAAGGGAAACTAAGCAATGATGGTGATAGTTGGGTGGATGAGCATAGCGGCTATGTTATTAAAACGATTGAATCTGTTTCAGAGTTTTCCTCTTCTGGACAGGAATTAGTATTATCAAATGACTTGTTTATCGCACCTAAAAAGCATATTGAACTAGACCCGCTACTAGATCAGGTTGTAAATGCTATTGCCAATAAGCTCGGTATTAATATCGAAAAACAAATATCGGATATTAAAACCATATATACCGATTTAATTGAGAATACATCCTTTTTAAAAACTAGTAAAGGATATACGGCGGAAGTAAAAAAAAGAAAAACGAAGCCACCTGCTGATCTTGGTATAGCATATAATAAATATGCTACTGCTCTGAAAATTCGGGCTGCAATAGCAACCTTTATAAGCGTATTACAGACCGCAGTACCTAATTATAGCTCCATTACCAATAATCCTGGATGTGTCAAGGATTTTTCGGGATATCCATTGTCCGTTAAAGAAAATACGGGATGTATTAAATTCATTACGTGTATTGTAAAAACATTGATTAGTGACGGGGAACCATGGAAATATATACGCAGTCAGCGAGAGAATTTAGAAGCAAAAATCATAAAAGATATATCCAAAATAGTACACAATGAAAAATATAAACTATTAAAACGGAAAAAATTAGCCTACATGCAACGTAATCCCATAGAGGAAGTAATTACTAAACCAGCAAATCAATGGGTCCATTTTTTACCACCTCTCACTACTATAGACCAAAAGAGCATAGAACCATGCACTACAAACATGCTAAAGGAAGTTAGCGCCGATATGTATATTGGGAATAAAGAACAATCCAATAAAATAAATATAATAAAAGGAAAAATACAGCTATTTTCCATTAGTGTCCTACAAACCATCTCTAAAGCGATAAGTAAAGAGACTACCTTACTGTCTAATTCATTTAATGAACCATTTATAGAAAACTCCTGCTGCTTAGAAACTCACAATAGCGGAATCCTGTCATATTTATTCGGGGAAAACCTGACCCAAATAACAACAGACCTAACGCATATAACTACGTATGAGAATATTATATTAGATATACACCAATTATCTAAACCCGCCTCTATATCTTTTATAAATACTATTATAGAGCGAACTACGCTGGAACCAGATTATAGTGAAACCATTATTATATTGGCCATTATAAAATATTGCAATTATGAGAATTACAAACCTGTGCCAGAGAACCTACTAGCTATTTGTGGAGATAAACCAGAGAATTATGATAAGTTAGACCAGTTCTCTACTAAAGTAGATAAGATTAAAGCTAATAGAGTACCGCCATTGTCCACAGAGTTATTGTTTAGTATGTTACAGCTTGTGTATAAGAGAGTAGATAATGTTCCGAGAGAAAATATAGAATACGGGCACGCAAATGTATTAGTCGATTATGTTACTCGTTTCGCAAACATACATAATACACCAGCAGATGAAATTATCAATCTATATTTAGAAACCAACTTGGATATCGCCGAGGAATATAACAACGCTATACGAGACAAGAATTTAGAGGTTCAAACGGACATACTAGCTGATGCTCAACTATACTATAATGGTCAGAACAATGTCCCGGATAGCAATGTATTGATTACGAACCAACTGTTTTTAGATATACTAGAAACGATAAATGACGACCTATATTCTGAAAAAGTAGGGATGCTAATAAATCAGCTCGCAACATTTAATATTGAATCCAAACAAAATATCAAGGAGATTATAGCAGATCAAGACATTCGCCAAACAAAATTAAAGAAATTATTTAAAAAGAAGAAAGCTGACGAACCTTGGCCTTTTATAGATGAGTTACTAGATTGGAAAGATAATAATATCTCAAATAATATCAGTTGGTTGCAATATGTGGTTTATAATTTGACGACTATTTTGCCGAATATAATTATAAATAATTACAAATATGAAAATATTAAAATTCCTAAATATTGGAACTTGCATCCCAGTCATGAAATGAAAATTAAAAATTTAGTGTCCTCTGAAGTAACTGGGTCAGAATTTAATCCGTTTATACAGTTTATGAATAAACCTGTATTGGACGCATGGTTTAAAAGGATCCAGCCGTCATTGGAGTATTATTTGGCTCTATCTAAAAGTGTCATTATTAGAGAGACGAATGGCATGTTTGATGAAATGTCCTCAAAAAAATTAGTAGAGTATTGTGTATTGGAAGTATGTAAACTGTACATGAGTGAAACACCCGATGACGGATATAGAGATAGGGTATTATTTATAGCGAATGCTATGGATATGTTTTTACGTACAAAGGACAACATAAATTGGTCCCTAGATGAGATTATATATGATGTTAATAAAAGTAAAGAGACTGAGAAAGAATCCGTCATTCATCGTCTAGAAAGCATGTCTGACGAAGAAAAACAATTAGATAAAGAAATGAAAAATCTGAAATTAGGTCCATGGGCAATCGACCATGTTACAACCTATAATGCGGCAGAGTGGGCAAAGACGGATAATCCGGTAGAATCAACCGCCGATATAGAAGACGCCAATGAGCATGATAATATAGACAACTATCTAGGAGAGAATGGGGATTAATAAAATATAATAAAATATACTATTATATTAATGTTTTCCCGCCGATTTATGAAACAAAATATTATTTCTTTCTCTATAGTCCTATATATAATTATCTATGTGGTATTAAATAAAGCCAAACCCCATTTTTTATACACAAGTACCGGAATATTGCGATCCTTTGGTCTAAACTATAAAAATAAAACAATTTTGCCTATTTGGCTTGTCTCTATCTTCATTGCTATTTTATCCTATATTAGTCTGCTTTATTATATTACTTATCCTAGGATTATTTTTTAAATGATCCTAGCGAACCTAGCGGTTGGGTAAAAAACTTGGGTTTTGCTGGGGCCGCATTATCCTTCTCTTGTAATAGTTTTTGATTAGCATCTGATTTAGCGATTGCTTCTGGAGAAGATGAGATAGGGGCCGATACAATATAATAATAGGTTACCGCAATGGTTAATGAACCAGCCAACATCAGCCACACTCCTTCAGATATAATATCTTTGTATAAATACCATTGTCCGATAGAACTAAATACGGCGTTTACTCTCTCCTCATCGTCGTCAATAAATACCTTATTTTCCTTTAGGTCTTTAAGAAACTGTGGATGATTTGCATAATTCGCTTTAGTTAACACAAAGTGTGGGTCGCTTTTCATATTCCGAAGGGCTAATAGTAAGGCGCTGTCGTCTTTGTGGGCTGGAGTATGAACATCGATTGGGTCCGACGCTATGAAAGGTGTGGAAGATCCATCCTTTAGTATTCCTTTAAATGCTGTGCTAATAGGATTAATAATGTCTGCCACCGCATATCCAATCGTATTGGAGAAGGGGACTTTCCAAGACGGAAACCCCATATTAATGATAAAATAGATAAGCACAAAAATAACCCAAAATACCAAACTGGTCAGCGCCATGGCCGTATCCGAGGTTTTATGAGTGCCTAGAATAATCCACATATTATAAAGGTATTGGGTAAATAGTATCAGGACTAGATAAAACCCCCCAAGCATAAGGTTGTCTCCCATGAGTAATTTAACGCATAAATAAACGCTAGTTATAGCTATAAAAATTATATTTACAGATAATAAACTAGGAACCGTTATATCTTTATCCGCCATTTATATAAATAATCTATAATTTTTTTTACTATTATACATTATTATGGAATATCCGAAACTAATAGAACCAAATATTAAATATTTTACTAAAGCAACCTTAAAACAATGCAAATTAATTAAATACAAGTATTTTAATATTATATTCAATGTTGGTTGTTTGGTGTTATTAGTCGTAATAGGAGGGGGTTTATTAGTATATAAATATAAAGGTAAATTATCTCCTTTAGAAAAAGAGGCAAAGGCCCTCCAACAAAAGAATTATATATTTTCCAAGATTAAACAATATCAAGATATTCGGTTACATAACAATGAGTCTTTAATTACTAATTTGCCGAAATATTAAATTTGTCGAAATATTAAATATAGTAGATAATTATATGGATATAGAGAAATTTTATAAAAATAAAAACAAATATGAAGCCCTCGAATTAAAAGCATTAAAGGACGGCAAAAATGCGAAATGTTTATTTTGTAAAAACCCGGTTGGAATGAAATTTACAGTGGGGGCGACGACCTTATTCGCTGAATGTGGAGCATATGGTTCTACAAAGGGGTGTGATTATAAATTAGAAATAGACAAGGAGGAATACGGACAAATAGACGATGCCATGTTGTCCAAAAAAAACGAAATCGCTACACTAGAAGAAAATATAGTAGTATTGAAATTTAACCATTTATTTAAATTTCAAAATACAGCGCAAACCACTGGCGAATTTGAAATGCTAAAGTCACGGTTAGAAACGATAAAACTGGAATACGCCGCCTTGTTACAACAAAAAAAACGTCCAAATGATAAGCTTATAAGCGATAGCAAAACGGAATTACAGCGAGTGATTAATGATATGAAAAACATAACAAAAGTGAGTGAAATAATAGAGATACAAAATACCACCATACAGAGGTTAGCGTCTGTAATTTCGGAGGAAAGTTACAAGCACAAAGAGGTCATCTCTTCTAATGACGGGTTAAATCATCGGCTATTAACTCAAACGGATACAATTCTCTCTAATGAAATAAAAGTATAAAACATATATATAATGAATTTATTGAAATTCATATCCATTCCGGTATTTATCGTTTCTTTAGCGATAGGTATCTTATTGGTATATTTACAAGTTCCTCAAAATAAATTAGTATATGTCTATCCTACCCCTGATAATCTAGACAAGGTTCAATGGAAAGATGAGGCAGATAATTGTTACACGTGGGAACAACTAGAAGTATCATGCCCTGATAATCCTCAAGATATTCAACCTATCCCTATTCAAAATTAAAGTCTCCAAGTAGTATATGACTAAATTCCATAAATTATTGTATTCCAAATATAGTAATATCATTTTATCGGTTATATTAGGTTTTGGTTTAGCAACCTTATTCAAGGTGACGTGTGATAATAAGTCATGTTATAAATATATAGCGCCGAATACAACAAAAATACAAAAGCATATTTGGGGACATGGATCTAAATGCTATAAATATAAGGCCAAAACCACCCCATGTACCAATAAAAAAACGATAGTTGCGTAATAAATATAGCAAATCGTTCTCTTCTATATTTATCATGTCGTTAGATACAACTAGTATTACCAATTTACCAGTTGCACCTACCTATACTAATTCACCACCTCCTCAAGCATCCCTGCAAACTAATATAAGTATGGATATTTCTGATACTGTGTCGCAAAAGCAACAAGTCCATTCTATCGTTTCTGGAATACAAAAAGCCGCCGCCGCCGGAGCAACCCAATTACCCTCCAGAGATATTCCTATGGATACCCATGGCGTAGTAGTAGATGCTTCCGCCAAACCTAACCACATACCCGAAGCCAACATGACTGACTACATTCAAAATAATGCCACCGCCGCCTCCGCTCTACACCAAAACACCATGAATAACAATAAAAAAGATAATATGGAATACCTATTAGAAAAAGCACAACTCCCCATCCTCGTTAGCCTCCTATTCTGGATATTTAATTTACCCATCGTTAAACGACAATTAATCCGATACTTTAGCTTCTTCTTTAAACCTGATGGCAACTATAACCAGTACGGTTATTTAGGGGTTAGCAGCATCTTTGGTCTCAGTTATGCGGGTCTACTCTATGTCCTTGAAATTACTAAACGGTAAGCGGTGGGGATGGCCGATTATTTTTTGCGTCTGCGTCGGGTTTTGGTTCGTTTACGCCGCCGGGTGCGCCTCGTGCGCTTTTTACGTTTGGATTTTCTTTTTGGTTTTGGTTTTCTATTACCACCTTGCGTTTGCTTCAATCGATTTGTAAGCCGGGTCATATTTGTATCAACAAGCTTATTCCACGGGGGCGATGTGCGGCATCCACCAGACCCCAACTGTCGCATATCCGTTACCCAGTTGGTCATGGAATCGCTGGTTAATTTATACCTCATTTTTCCTTCTGACACTAGTAACTGTTTATCAAGGGATAGACCTACAAAATCTATTGCAACTGAACCCCTTGTGTCCACCCCTAATCGCTTATAAATGCCTTCAGCGGCTCGCGCCGGCTCGCCTGTAAAATTGTCTAATTTAAAATCCTCGATATTTGCCCGTATAACCACCAATAATAGTAAATTAAATAATAATTGTCCCGTTTTGTTTCCTATCGATGAATAAATACCTTGCTCTGATCCGTCTTTCGTATAATCTTTTGTGGACTCCCTGTCAAAGACTGCGCTCGCATTGGCCACCTCGCCCTTAGAACTGTCATCGATAGTAAATTTTACATATATCCCATTAGGAGGGGCTGTCACCTCCAGTCGTAATGTATGGTTTTCGTCTAATATCTCACACGTATTTACCTCCTTAACTATCTCTTCAGCGATGGGCTTTATTTCATGGAATATGGTACTCTCTATTTTTCGGCCGTTACCATGACCGTTGCTGTCAGCAGCAGCAGCATACGCATTAGCAGCAGCAGCATTAGCAGCAGGCATCTTGGAAATGGTAGGTGTAATCGTTCTCTGAGTGACCACGTTCTTGTAGAGGGCTCCGCCGGCAAGCGACCCCCAGTCGTTCTTATCTGTGGTCTCTGCCTCTTCGTGAGTTCTCGTACTCATTACATTAACAAAACATAATAATCCTACAAAGACGGGATTTGAGCGGCGATACTATTATATAACTGGATACCTTGTGCAGCAGCTCTTATCAAACTCTCCCGCACCATATTCTTGTCTGTCGGGTCCTTAAATGCTAGACGAATAATACTATCATCATCGTGGGGATGCTCCTTTTTAAATCCAACATAGGTCACACTCGGGTCTGCTACCTCAAAATACATACTATATAATAGATATTCTAATACTTTCCCTAAAGTATAATCCTCATTTTGTAGGGTAATGTCGTAGCAGTGTTTGATAGTAGAGAGGCTTTCCTTTATGGGTGAGTCGGTGTTTTGCGTAATGGCGGTTAATTTATCAATCATTTTTTGTATAGCGAGGTTGAGCAATCGTTTATTGCTAGAAACTCCGATGGTTTCAATGGTAAAGTCGTATGAATTGGGAATATAATGTCTTTTTGCATCAAGTAAGAACCAGTTTTCCTTTGTATTTGTTGGGTCGCCCGTGTCCTTGCTAGATTTGTCTATTTCAGACCATGCTTGTTCGGCCTTTGACTTATCTAGGGTATTTTCATAGGTTGCTTTAGAGACTGCGTTATACATGGAATTGTGCTTTGCGTTTGAAATAGACATATCACACGTAAATTCAATTTCTTCCCCTGGAATGGTATTCGCTAATTGGGGTCTAAGTCGTAAAATATCGATATAATAGCCGTGTTCATCGGGAGGAAATATAATGTCGCGGTTTGCTTTGTCCATTTGTGCGCCGGTGGTTTTATGGACTAATTCTAAATCTTCGCTAGTTACAAACATCATTTGGTCGCTATTATTTATTTTTTTACATTGGATTTGATATGTTTGCCATATTGGTTGGGAAGACACATTATCTGCGTCGTCTTCTTCTTGCTTACCATCAGGTTGGTCTTCAACGGTGGGCGCAATATGAATTGGTACGGAGCTGATACGTTGTTTGAGCATTTCATTGGTAAACCTGGTATTATTAATCGTGATATTACATTTATTCTCATCGTGTGGATAGGAGATAACTACTACCATAGCGATCTCACTTAAAAGTATTCTCCTCAGTGAGTTAGCTACACTAACATGAACGGGGCTCAGGCGAAAACTAAGCGTGGATGGTTGATCGTTAAGAATCTCAATGTTAGTCATTATGAATGGATATAATATATATATTTTAAATCAATTTTAAGTTAAAAAAAAATCATTTATAATATACTATAATATGAGTAGTATTCTTTATTACAGTAATATGTGTGATAATTGTAAGGCATTATTACAGGATATTAAACATAATAATTTAGGACCTGATATACATTATATATGTATTGATCGGCGGGTCTCCAAAAACGGTGAAACATATGTACTCTTAGAAAACCAACAAGAATTATTATTGCCGAGTTTGGTGACCAAGGTACCAGCGTTATTATTATTAAATGATAATTATAAAATAGTGTTTGGCAATGAAATTAAAGCCCGGTTACAACCTAAACAGCAAACCTACAAACAGGTAGTGAATCCAGTTAATAATGAGCCGTCCGCTTTTTCGTTGGATTCAATGGGGGATATCGTTTCAGATACGTTTAGTTTTTTGGATCAAGATTCGGATGAATTATCTGCAAAGGGTTCTGGTGGATTGCGTCAGATACATCAATATAGTACATTAACTCAATATGATAAAATAGAGACTCCAGAAGAAACCTATGAGGCAAATACCATAGGAAATCAAGGAATTGATATGGATAAACTCCAAACGGAGAGAAATTCGGAACTGAAAATGGGTTAAGAATGTATTTAAAAATACGTTATTTTATATTTATATATATGACTAAATCAACTTATTTAGTGACATTTAATAGCCAGTTAGATGAATTTATAAAAGATGTTAAAATAGTATTAGCAGATCATTATGAGGTTATTATGGCATGTCATGCGATGACTGCATTAAAACTTATAAGCAAGACCCTTATAATGAATGTATGGTACGAAAGAATTACCTCCGTATACATGGATAAAATTAATGATAAAGATTATCAGTTCTTTTTAGAAAAAGATTATGCGGATGACTTGAAAGGGAATGGGTATGCCACACAAATTTCAGCGGGCATTAATAAAATAAGAAATCATTTGAGAGAGTTGGATGATACCTCCAAAGAAACGGTCCTTAAATATGTGGAAAATTTATGTCGTTTAAGTAAATTACATTTTGAGGAACAAATATATAATGATGCTCCAAATACTTAAAAATGTAGTATATAAGTAGTATAATGGATATAGATTTTCAGAAGATAGTGACGGATTTTAAAAAGGATATCATTAGGAGTTTCCCCGAGTATATAGAGGTATTAGAGACCGTGTCGACAGAGGAAGAAGGGTTAATAACCCTAAAAGAGTATTGTAAAACGGTGTATCCCGAGAGATTTTTTGATATTTTATACCAAAATAATGAAATCTTTTTGGACGATTCTTTAAATACTTGTTTTCTGCCGGGGGTGGACTTTAAGGATATTTGGAAGGAGGATATTACGGACACGACGAAAGAGACTATTTGGAAGTATTTGCAATTAATCTTATTTAATATTGTGGGTGATATAGATAAGAAATCGTCTTTTGGGGATACTACGAAATTATTTGAGGCGATAAAGGAGGATGAGTTACAGAGTAAATTAAAGGATACGATGGAGCAGATGCGAAGTATGTTTGACCTGTCGGGACAGGATTTGTCGGGTGTGGACATGTCGGGTTGTAGTATGGGAGATTTACCAAATCCAGAGGATATTCAGGATCATATTAGTGGTATATTAGATGGAAAATTAGGTCGTTTAGCGAAGGAGATTGCGGAAGAAACGGCGGAGGAGTTAGATATCAAGGATGCTACAAAGGTGGATGATATTTTTAAAAAATTATTCACGAATCCGAAGCAGTTGATGGATTTAGTAAAGAATGTGGGTTCCAAGCTGGACAGTAAATTAAAGAGTGGAGATTTAAAGGAGTCTGAATTAATGGCGGAGGCAGCAGAACTAGTAGAAAAGATGAAAGATATACCGGGTATGGGTAATTTCAAGGATATGATGGGGAATATGGGTGGAGGTGGAGGAGCGAGTGGCTTTCAACAAAAGATGAAGCAACAAATGCATAGGATGCAAATGAGAGAGAGAATGAATAAGAAGAAGGAGGCAGCTGAGGCGAATGGCCCGAATGGGGAGGCGGGTGAAGGAGCTTCCATGGAGGAAGCATTAGCAACAGCGCAAGAATCCGCAGATAAAATGATGAGAGAATTATTAGAGATGGATACGTCACATCCGAAAAAGAAAAAGAGAAGAAAAAAGAAAAAGGCTAAACATTAAAAATATATTATAATGCATTTGAAAGATATCGGATCGTGTTTACAACATAGTGTTACTATTACGGATGGATCGGGCATAGTAGACGTGTTGTACTTTGATGGAGAGATGTTTAGTTTAAGTTGTGTTGATAAGGGATTTACCTATAGGGCATTGGACGGCACTCTCTTTCATACTACTAATCATACTATTACAGAAAGTGATCACAGTGACACGCATGGTAATATACATTATGTTGCTACGCGTGTTGGTGACCCACCAGGATGTGTAGGATCTTACTGTCAGTATTCCTGTGATGGCCTTGGTCATACCTGCTGCGAATCGCCCGCCAGTCAGTCCTACGAATGTAAGTCGCCAGGAGATAATGGAATGTGGTGCCGAGAGGGCAATCAGTGTCCCGGCTATCGCGAGCGCGGCGAGAAGGCGCTCGCTTACGGCAACGACGGCATCAAGCAGCAGTGCGGGTTCAGTGCGGGTTCGCACTGGAATTGCTATGAATGTGCCTTCCACTGTAGTCCGCCGACGCCAGCGCCGACACCAGTGCCCGATTGTCATAAGTGTCTGCCACAAGGGAGTTCTACTTGCGAGGATGCTTGCAGAAAGGCATTTAATGGCGACAAAACAATGACTGGGAAGTGTGCGGTTCCGGGTTCTGAAAATCCTAAAGAATGCTGCGCATGTTACAAGAAGCCGACACCAGCGCCGACACCAGTGCCAGACCCGATTGTCACTTGTTGGTTTTGCAGTACGGAGCATGGCGATGCTTACTGCGCGTCGACCCAGAGCAGACAGAGTGAGTGCCTCAGCGACAAATTTGGGGGCTTCCTCTATAAGGATGACTGCACCCGTGTCTACTGGAATAAATCGAAGAATGAAATTGACCCGCTGTGCCGGATACAGCCAACGTGATGCTATAGATGGATACGTCACAGCCTAAAAAGAAAAATAGAAGAAAAAAGAAAAAGTCTAAACATTAAATATGGATAGGTCAGACCTAAAATCATATGTTATAAATCTTACGTCTAATACGGAAAGATTTAAACAGTTTAAGAAGGAGTATAATGTTCATATAAAAAAATTATTAGGTCCAGTAGAACGGTTTGATGCTATAGATGGATACAACGTTTCCATTCCAGAATATTGGAATTCGGTTACTTATAAGGAGTTTTTCCCCGATGTAAGTATCCAGGGGGCATACGGTTGTTATATGTCACATTATACTATATTACAAGACTTTGTAAATAGTAATTTAGAGGTAATAATAATATATGAAGATGACGCATCATTTATAGATAATTTTGAAGAAAAATATAAACTATTTATGAATAATGTTCCATTAGATTGGGATGCATTATATTTAGGTTATACTACTAATAGTGATCCATTTTGTATAAATAAATATTGTTATAAGGTGGGATATAATGGTGTAAATACTACCATTTCATATATAATTAATAAAAACGGTGCAATAAAATTCCTAGATAAATTAGATAAAATAAAATTAAAGGATGATTTTACGAGACGTGAACCAATTGATTGTCAATATAGCCGATTTATGCATGATATGAATGTATATATACCTATAGAATCACTAGTTATTCCTGGAAAATATGGTGCAAAAGAATACTCTTCGGTATATGTATAATATACCGCAGATTAAAAATATAGTATAAATATAAATATGGATAAGGTATTTTGGGTAAATGATCCTAATGTATTGGTTACTAGTTTTAGTATATGGCCTATGCCTCATATGAATAAAGATGCCAAATTTAATGCCATCTCTCGTCTGATACTGATATTGACTGGAGTTGGAGTGTTTCTAACCCGGTCTCTCAATCTATTAATTACAGGGGTAATTACTTTAGCAGTTATTGCCTTTTTATATTATGCCAAAGACAAAACACCAGAAGTAAAAGAGAGTTTCACTAACTCATGCTCTGGTCCTCTCTATAAAAGTGTGCCAGATAATCCCCTCAGTAATGTGCAATTACCGGAAATTCAATTTAATCCAACGAGAGATAAGGCGCCTCTAGCCGCCACGAAAAAACAAGAAAAAACCATTAATCAAAATACCAAAGAAATGATCATTAATACCAGTTTTAAGGATGATCCTGAATTAGGTAAAAAGTTATTCAAAGATGTAGGAGATGAAATAAATTTCGATAGGAGTATGTTAAATTTCCATACGACGGCGAATACTACGATTCCCAATGACCAGAAAGGGTTTGCAGAATTTTGTTATGGAGATATGCCGTCGTGTAAGGATGGGTCGGCAATGGCGTGTGAAAAAGGTGCATTTAAATATATTCCAGGATAAATAAATCTTCCCGGATAAATAAATATATATATTTTATATAATGACATCGGTTAGTAATTATGCATTTCATAATATGGCTCGGATCGGAAATGACAATTGTGATACGACAGAGAGAAATTTGCAAAATAATCATCAATCGGCCTGGTCGTTAACCAATAATTTTGCGACGGATTGCAATATGAAGCGAGGGATAGATTTTGCTTTATCTGCTCCGGCAATTAATTTCACGGGGTCTCATCAAGTAGGAGTTGGCGGGTGTAATATAGATACTAATTCAGGGCTTAAAATAGACCCTATAAGCAGACCCCCATGTCGGATTAGTTTATTCCAGCGGCCGTTCGCAACGGTCCCTTATTTAGGAAGAGGGGCGGTAGACCCCACGATGGAATCAGCAATCATGCAAGGAGATCAAATATCGAATCGTAAAACAGTCACGAGTTATTCAGAAAAGTCCTTTTTAAAGCATCAATATACTCCGATGCTTCCATCTTTAGCGAATAGTATAAGTAATCCGGCAAATTTAGTGGAAGGTGTTGCCGCAAGTGGGTGGATTCGGGGAGGAATACCCTCCAGAGATCTTATACGGGATGAAGAAGATGGTAAATTACACTCACAAAAACCATCTTCAATATAAGTATAAATACAGTTTATACATCCATATTATGTACCAATATAATATAGATATTAGTTATAAGGACGACGAGTCCTATCAAGCGGCGTTTCTGTCTCTCTTTGATCTAAAGGAGTTTGATAATGATGTTATTCAAGAAACGGTGGATGAATTATATGAGACAATTAAACATGATAAGGACTGGATGAATTTATTAAGAGAGACGACTGGAAAACATTTATTGTCTTATGAGGTAGATCCGGTTCTAGGTATTACTATCTTATTATCGTATGACTATTTGGATGTGTTTCATGTTGCCATACAACAGCATCATTTAAAGACCCTGCTTTCTCTCGAATCAATACACAAAGAACTAGAGAAAAAATAATATCTCTATATTAAATATGACTTCTACCCGAAATCATAATACACCAGGGAACTATAAGATGCAAACTAATATTAATACCGATATGTTTCAGACGTATATTTACAAACATGGGGCATTAGGTACGCCTTACTTATCTGCTTTGCCAGATGGCGGGTCGGCGCCACCAAGTAGGATGGATAGGAATCGGTTATCAAAGAACCCGATTGAGATTGAATCGCAACTATTTGGGATAGGTAGTAGTAATTTAGTAAATGGGTATACACCGCCCTTAGCAACTATTAATCATTTAAAGGATGTGAGTTTTTTTGATAGGAATAAGATAATAATGCCTAGTGCTTTGGTGGTGGACAAAGCGCAAAGAGCATTGCCATTATAAATATAATGTGTATATAATATAATGTCTTTAACTAATATTAGGAATGACAAGGCCAGATTAGAGAAAGAGATGCAAATAATGACAGAAGAAGGGAGATATATGTTGAATGTGCCCGGACCTGGAAATTTTACGGGGTTTGAGGAAGATCCCCATATTAGATTACAAAAATGGGGGGCTAATTTACGCAACAATACGATTAATGTAGAGAGCGATTTAATGGGCATGACACGATCTTTAACGAGAGATTGCGCAGAGAACAATAATTACACTACAAAATCGGCGTCATCCTCGGGATTACACTATAAAACGAACCATCCATATGTAGAACAGTCCCGGGCAACTGCACCCGCCTGGATATTTAGAGAGCTACCGAATAATAGATGGAATTATTTACCATTAGACCCTCAAGCGAATGTTGAGAAATCCTTCTATAACAACATTAGTACCCGGATTATAGAAAAAGATAATTATGATTCTTGTAAAGTTTAGCAATATATTATATCATTTATAATATATATGGATGCCCTAGTTGTAGCACTAGTCGGATTAGGTGGCTTATATGTTATCTCTGAAGAGAAAAAAAAGAGAGAAGGGTTTACCGACCAAATACAACCCCAAACCTTTCCCATATTTGACCCTGCTGTACACAAATCGGATGATGACTATATACAAAAGTACGACAACCCAAATCAAACTACCGACAAGTTTTTGAAAAAGAACAATGCTCCCAATGAAATAGTAATGGCAGATCCAGTAATAAATTCGACGGACATGAGTACTTTCAAGCATAATAATATGGTTCCCTTCTTTGGCAGCAGTATAACAGGAATGAGTATAGAAAATAATTCCCAAACGTTGTTAGATAGTTATACTGGGGCAGGTAGTCAAGATAATAGTAAGACGGAGCAAGCCCCATTATTTAAACCAGAAGACAATGTCCAATGGGCGCATGGAGCGCCAGATTCAAGCGACTTCTTTAAAGATCGGCAGGTGCTAGGCAACGCACATAATAATACAAAACCATGGCAAGAACAGCAGGTCGGCCCGGGATTAGGGCAAGGGTATTCGGCGACGGGATCAGGAGGGTTTAATTCTGGAATGGAAGATCGTGCCGATTGGTTGCCTAAAACAGTAGATCAGTTACGCGTGGATACAAATCCAAGAACGGTAGGAATATTAACCGGTTTAGAGGGTCCAGCCCAATCTAAGATTACCAATTCGGGTATTGAAGGCACTATAGAGAAAAATAGGCCGAATACCGATTATGTATTGGGACCAGAGAGGTTTTTTACTACCACCGGGGCGGAAATAGCGCCCACCTCTCACTCAACGCAAATGATGGGGCATGTGAATCGCCCTGAAACGAATGCAGAACATTATGGTATAGGAGGTACTATCAATAACCAGAAACAAAAGGCGCCCGAAAAATATAGCGCTCTAGCAAAAAATCCACAACATTGTAGTGACTATATTGGAAACGCATATATCAACGGTGCTCACGCCACTACTACTAATGATAATAATGTAGGATCTTATTATGCCGCACCAAATAACCGGGTCACTACTAAAAATGCCACGGAATTTGGAATAGTCGGTAGCATTATAGGGTCAGTAATGGCTCCAGTATTAGATATCCTTCGTCCGTCTCGCAAAGAAAATGTGATAGGAAATCTGAGAGAATCAGGGAATGTGCAGCAGCATGTTGGGGGATATTATGTGATTAATCCCGGAGACCGACCAAAAACTACCATAAAAGAAATGACTACTGGGGAAGGTAACCATATTAATGTTCAGGCGCAGAGAGAGGGTATTGGAGCCTATAAAGTTACGGACTATCAACCAACGGTTAATCAGAGGGACACTACCAATACTAGTGAATATGGCAACCCGAACTCTAACGTTCAAGGTCTGACTCAAATGGAGTCGTATATTCAGCAACGCAATAATGTTAATAAAGTTCAAACCGAACATACCCCCTCTGGTAGTGAAAACCTTTTTAATGGCAATATAAATGCTGAATTGTGTACCAACCGAGGCGTATGCAATACGAGAGGCTTAGCCCCTACCGCATTTTCTTCCTCCCCTAGCGTGAATACTTTAGGCAATATGAATACCGCCACCTATAAACAATCTCAACCTGATACAAATCGTATCGATTCCTCCATGTTAGACGCGTTTAAAAAGAACCCCTACACACATAGTTTGCAAACCTATTAAAAGGTAATTATATGTATGTATAAATGGATATACACACTACTATTAAAGACAAATTAGACTCTTTTATACAGTCCGGGTCGTTGCCTAATCTGATCCTTTTTGGACCATCTGGCTCAGGAAAACGAGTATTGGTAAATGATTATATATACCAGATATATAAGACCCCCCAACAAATAGAGACGTCTGTTCTTACCGCGAATTGTGGCTATGGAAAGGGTATAACCTTTATAAGAGATGAAGTAAAGCATTTCGCTAAAACCACTAATATTTCTAAATCGGTAAAAACGGTCCTACTATATAACGCAGATAAATTAACGATCGACGCGCAATCTGCAATGCGTCGGTGCATTGAAATATTTAGTAAAACAACTAGGTTTATTTTAGTAGTAGAAAATAGAGATTTATTATTAAAACCCATATTGTCTAGGTTTAATCAAATATATGTACCTTTACCAATGATCAATAATGTAATCACCAACCTATATGAACGGCAACATATTATCACACACGAATACATTGATAAACGACAACAATATCTAAATAATACAATTAATAAAATACCTAAAAAAATGAAGTTAGAAAAGATATTTGCAGTATCCGATACGTTATATAATAAAGGATACTCTGCTCTAGATGTGGAAACCGCCTTAACAGAACGAAACATGAACCCTCTGGATAAATACAAAATATTACTCGCCTTTCATACTATTTGTCCGGAATTTCGGTCCGAATTATTTTTAATTCGGATGCTGTTATTATTATATTATTTTCGTTCCACGGTTAAAATAGAAAATATGTTACTATTTTAAACATGGACGATTTTAATTTAGGCAATTTGAATGAAGCTAGAAATGAATGGTCCGCGCGATTAGTAAATATTGTAAATCCTCAGATTATTGATGGATTTAACTCCATGTTTAAAGAAGCTTACGAATTATGTGTCGAAAATGAAGAAGACGAAAAATACCTAATGACTTTTCAAAACTTTTT